>Ga0116227_10001530_pt1 | contig 51806 bp, 40 predicted proteins | sample S1TSphgellanicum_FD_89693 | JGI IMG/M metagenome (GOLD analysis project Ga0116227, IMG submission 89693) | Host-associated microbial communities from peat moss isolated from Minnesota, USA - S1T2_Fb - Sphagnum magellanicum MG | ecosystem: Host-associated > Plants > Peat moss > Unclassified...
ACAAAACCCATAAAAAAAAAACAAAGGTCTGGGCAGTTTAACTGACACAGAAAACAAAACCCATAAAAAAAAAAAACAAAAGTCCGGGCGGTTTAACTGACATAGAAAACAAAACCCATAAAAAAAAAATAAATAAATAAAAAGGTCCGGGAAGTGCCTGGAAATTGCCCGAACAGACAGACAGACAGACACGTAGATTTAATATATAAGATTAATTCCTCCCCTGATTTATTGAAGGTGTTTTTTTAATGAAAATATAGTCAAACATTTTGTTCATGATTATTATGTTGTACAAGGGTTATAGTATTAATATACTATTATATTATAATTTTTTCAAATTTATAATGTAATATAACTAGTTATACCCGCGCGTTCGGCCTTTTGATGTTCTCCTTGTATAACAGTAGCAAGATCAGAACTTGTGTGGATAAACTACTGCCGCCATCATGAGTTGTCGTCCTCCTCCCATTCCTCATCTTCTTCTTTCGGGATGAACAACTTCCGGGATGGATGGATGGAAAGGACGACCACCCAAGGATATTATATAAGTAGATGTTAATATTTTTGTTCTCCAAGGTACCATGGTTTTGATCATTAATTTCTTGTAAAACATTATAAAATAAATTCTAATGGTTTTAGAGTTTGTTTTGATGCATATTTCATACCACTAACCTCCCTTTAAAAATTATTTTTTCTTCCTTTGAGATTTGTTAGTTCATTTTCTTTTATTCTTGTCCCTAATAGTCTTGCACGTATAAATTTTGAACAAATTTGTAATTTTTTTCTATAATTTGGTTAATTTTTATTTCAAAATCAAAAGATCTAAGCATAATGTTGGTCATTTGTGTGCTATACTTTGTTGTTTGTTGAAACATATTCGTAATTTTCTTATGTTCATTTAAATATACTTTTAACCCTTACACAAATTTTGAAGTATGAAACCTAAGAGTTTGTCCTTTGGACCTAATATCTAAAGAATTTAAACTTGTGTGTGAAGTCTATATTTCTTCAAATACATTTGTTATTTTAGAATAAAAATGGTCTTAAAGATAGCATACCTTCATATTATGTGGTATTAAAATAAATTATTGTTATCATGGACACCACCATCACCCGTTGTTTATATCATCGTTTGCACCAAAATAATCATTCGCATCATCGTTAACTTTTAGTTAACTTCTAGTTCATTATTAATTTTTTTGATTGGTGAAAATAAATTTTCTATGGTTTATGAAAACAAAGGTTATAACATGAAACTATACCTAAAATTGGTTTTGAACATATTAAAAATAATGAGAAGTCTTACCCCTATTTATTCGCCATTAGAGACCTAATTCAAATAAGTTTTCATAGAGGCTTTTATAGAGGCTTTCACCGACCAAAAACGTTTATTGAGAAGTTTTTAAACTAATAATGAATTAAAAGTCGATTAAAACTTAACTAAAGGCCATATTATATCCCATTGGGGACCTAATTCAAGGAAGCCTCTAAATGTACATCAATAAATTTTTTTTTTGAAAAACTTCTTGAAAAACTTTTTAATTAATCGTGAACTAAAAGTTAATTAAGAGCTAACAATGATGCAAATGATGATGTGAGCGATTATGTTGGTGTAAAGAATGATGTAAACGACAAATGATGGTGGTGTTTATGACACGTCTTCAAAAAATTAAAAAAGATTAATATCTTGTGATGGTGTTTGTTACAAATTACGATTGAATGAATAATGCTTTAAATGTATATGAATGTTTAGATGTGAAAATAATGATGCAAAAATCCTTGTAATGAAAGAAGGGGCAATGATAAAAAAATTAATAGTACAAAAGGTTGTAAATGTTGATAAACAAGGTGTAAACAAAATGCAAATAACATTTTGTTATTAAAAACAACTACTTAACACACAATAATATAATATTTGAGCTTCATTCAATTTGTTGATAAAAACACAAGCATGAAAAAAGTTCACTTTACAAGTAATGTTCTATTTGGCATTTGTAGTGAATATATTAAATTAAGTTTTCACAACTGATTTATAACATTAATTGTTTTTCTAATTGATAATATAATTTTAAAAATTGTATTTGTGAAAATCATTTGAAATTAAGACATGTTCAAATTTTTATATTTTTAATTATAAGTATTCATGTGCGAATATTTTATAAATCACATTCATTGAATGTTTATTAATTTTTAAAATTTTTAGAAATGATTTTTGATTGTGATATGTGAAAACATGTTATTTTAATGTTGTTTTTATTTAATCTTTTAATGACATTATAATAAAAATTGTTTTAAGATTTTATTTAATTTTTATTTAAAGATTTAAACATGCATGGTTACATTTGTAATTCAATAAAAGTAATGTGTCAAACATTTAACATGTTTAATCATCAATTTTTGACCTGATTTTAAATACATCAAATTGATTTAAAATATTTTTTTGAAATATTTAAATATTAAATCAATATTTTAAAGATGACAAGTAAATTTCAATCTCAATTTATATTTTATGATTGTTTTAGATATTAAATATGAAATAAAAATTTGAAAAATTTGGAGTATGTGGATGCACAATGATAACATTAATAACATTTCAAAATTTTTAATCCATCAAATTATTTAAAACAAAAAAATTACGAATGAATGTTTTTTTCAAATTAATCATCACAATGATTTTTGTATGTGATGTGTAAAATTTTGTGAACTCAAAATATAATTTAAATGTGATGTTATTAACTCATGCATGTAAGTGATTCATGTACATTTTAATTCTTTTTTTCTTTTCAATATATGAATATGTTATTTGTTATGTTGCTAATTTTGACATTATTTATTTATAATCATAAATCATGTAACATGAAACCCTTATGTAATGATAATTTTTTCTTTTTTTCGAAACTTAAAAAATTGTTTTCAAATAAAATGATTTATAAACATTATGCACAATTTAAAATGCAAGTAATTGTTTGTATATGCAACTTTTATAATGATAAAACTCCAAAGTGGATATCTTTTCAATTTATTCACAAAAGAATTAATATAACTTTTAAGCAAACAAAAACATTTAATTCATTCTTTTCATATGTAAAAATGTTTTATCATGTGTTTTTAATTAAATTTTTTTTATTGATGGATATTTTTCAATCAATTTCAAATTTAGTACGCACATGATTAATTACACATATTTCTAAAACTATTTCAGAATTTGATGCATACAAAAAATTGAAAAAAAATGACACAAATAATTTAGAATTTTTAAAAAATTGATGACACATATTTTACCAAAAACATAAAAAATTCACAATCCATACCTTTTGAAAAAATCTCAAATTTATGATGCATATTTCACCTTGAAATTTTTAATGTTTTATTCACATTCACCAAAATATTTATATTTTATTTTGTAAGAGAATATTTAAATATCTAAAAAAATCACAATCACCATCATCTATTTTCAAAGAAAAATAAATTTATAACCCATAATCTATACAAAATAATCATATTTTTACATAATTTATTCAATATTTATGCATAAGTAGGTATTATGTGTTTACAAAACTTTCATTTTGCATAAATTTGAAGTTGTTAAAAGTGTTAGAATTCTAGGTGTAAATTTTATGCCAAAATATCACACAAAGTTATCAATTCTTGTTTCAAAACACATTTCAAAATTCAATGCGTTAAATTTTGCAATACCCACATTTGGATCCATCAAACTATTATTTGTTTAGTATTTACAAGTATGAAAATTATATTGATAAACAAAATTCCAAATGTGCACAAACTATAACAAATTATAAAAATATGGGCCTAAACTTAAGTTCAATCACACAACAAGATAACATAAAACAATGCCATGAAATGTGGTACGAAATATTCAAATAACAAATTTATTGAAAAGATGGATTGATTGCAAACATGAAATAAAAGGAAATAAAACTAGAAAATAAAGTAATATTTCAAATTGGTGTTGAACACATCAAAATAATGAACAAAATTGTATTTGTTCATGCCCATCATGGTCATAGCTTATGAAGATTTCCATAAAAGCTATGGAAGTTGTATGGAAGCTATATGGTTATAGCTTGTGGAAATTTCCATAAAAGCTTTCACATAACTCATCACACAAAATATTGTTTCAAACATTTTTCAAAATAAATATTTTGAATGAAAAATGAACAATGATTGATGAGCTTTCTCCATTATCGCTAAAAGATGAAAAGTGATGAATGAACTTGACGCATTTAATGAAAAATAAACATTCATGAATCAACTTTATCCATGAATCACAATTTAGATGATCTTGGTTTGAATTTCATCTAGTAAAGGTGAAAATCGGTGAAGAACAATTGAATTATAATTTATTTTATTTAAAATTAATTACAAAAATCTAAATATCATACAATATAGTAGATTACAAGATATTACATGTCACATTTATTCCAATTAAAAAAAATCCAATAAGATTAACAAGTTGAAAAAACACATGAATTTTCTATGTAATGTTTTGAAAGTGGTTTCATTTAACTTGACAAGTTTGAACATTGTTTCAAGAAAAAATATATCCTCTTTTTTAACATTTGAACATATGCTTTAACTCTAGTTATGTGTAATATAAACCATTTTATTATAACCTATAAATCATAAACTTTATCATGTAAAAAATGTTAAAACTTTGACCTTCAATTTTAAAACCTAAGCCTCATCCACTAAACCATATGCACTAACCAAATGTAATAAATTGTACACTATATCCCTTAAAACATTATGCCTTGCAACCTAAACCCTAAACCATATTTTTTTAAACCACATACCTCTTAATGTGCACCCTCAACCCCATATCCTACACCTTGAATCCTAACCCTTAAACTTTTATGTCCTAAACCCTATGTCATAAACGACATACATTGTGCCCTACATACAATGAACATCATTGAACATGTGAGACTTGGGATATAGAGTATTGGGTTTATGGTTTAGGGTATCGAGCACAGGGCATAGGGTACAAGTTATATGGTTTAGGGTTAAGAGTTAAGAGGCTTACAATTTAGGTTTTACATATGATGGTCTATGGTTAAATGTTCCAATAAAAATGGCTTTAGCCCAATCAAAGGTTCACCTGCGCAATATTAATAAACTTCAACAGGACGCAACAATAAAATATAACTAATCCATTTCAACAAGAGTTAAGGCATGAGGTTTGAATGTTGACGAAGAAAAGATAATTTTTGTCAATAAGATGATCATTTTGTTTATCAATTCAAATAAAACCATCAAAGGAGCATTACACAAACACATTACACGTTCTACTGGGCAAAATGGTTTGCAGGAATACATACTGAGAAAAGCTATACGCTTTAGCTTTTAAACTCAAGTCCGTCCTTCAACTCAAGTTGATTATAATGCAGCACTTGTGGATCTGTTTCTTGATCAGATTTGGTCTATCTGCTTCATGCCGAAAAGATGCCTTCATCAGCACACAGATACGCTTTGGTAGATGAATGCACATTAGCAGTCAGTAGTGCATGCAGATAGTGGTGAAGCAACAGAAAATTGCACAAGAGCAGCATTACTTCATTAGCCATTGCCCACCATCCAGCATTGAAGCACTAAACGGGTTGTTTTTTTTTTTGCCTTCCTTTTCACTCTTGTTCTTGGGTAATAGAATGGCTTCATAACTGAACAGTTTTGAATGGTTCAATTTCTCAAGACTGCACATTCCAGTTTCATATTGATGGATGGTTCATATTGCTGGGTGGTTCATATTGCTGGGTGGTATTGATGGGAGGTCTGTAATTATTTTGATTATAGACCTCTGGTTGTACCTACAGAATGTTTCCTTTGCTTTCTTGACACTGGCATCCTGTGTCAAGACGCAAATATCATTCAGCTATTTTGTACCTGGACACTGGAATCTGTGGGGTATGAGAAGGTGCCTATGGACACTACAAGAAAACCCAGTGGGTTTTTTGGAGCCCTGACTTCCCCAATTTACAATTCTTGCTAGTAACTATCAGGAATGATCTCCCTACAAGTTGCAAATCAAGTGGTGAATGCCCCCTCTTCCCTCACCCATTTGTAGCATGGCCTTGAATCTTCTCAACATTTACCCTAAACATGCAAAGCAAAGACTTGACCACAAGGGACTTAGCCATTGCTTCTCCACAAAGTTCAATAGTAGCAGAGAAGCATCACATTATGTCCAACTTGGTTGGTTTCATTTCTTTCCATATGCTGGATTCAGTCTGAGTTAGAGAATGTCACTAGTGCCCACAAGGTTCTTCTGCCAGATGATGGATCATCAGGTTCATCATCTGCGAGAACTTTTGTGCATTCAAACTGTTCACTGAAAAAATTGCACGAGCTTTTGTCTGCCTTGTTCACAAGTCGGCTGTGGTACTTCAGCATTCATATCAGCATGCTTTGTAGCCATCAGTAACTTCCTACCATCTGAGAAGATGTTTTGTTGTATGAATCAGCTGGTGCTCAATCAAGATTTTTATACTCAAGGACCAGATCTGGTTTGATGCAACAGCATGCAATGTAGAATCTCTTTGTGTCAGATTCGATTTCATGGCTATGAAACATGCATTTCCATGTTTTGGAGCCATCAGCTTGAATCTGACGCAAGGAGTTTGTTGTATGAGAAGCTGGAGCTACATCTTTGTCCTAAGCAATGGAACTGGGTTGAATTGCTCCACAAAAATCCTCTCTCTTGAAATCAAACCATGCAGCAGTTGATGGACATACCAGGATCTAGAAAAGGGTGATGCTCAGCAGCAGCAACAGCAGAACCTGCTCCATTGAAGGCAGAGTTGAAGCTTCTCCCTCAGCAAGCGCCTTGCTATGGTAAACCAGAAACATTCGCTGTCCTGCTCCGTGCACAACAATTCTTGAAAGCTCTTGAAACTCCTGGAAACAAACAAGAGAGAATCACTACTACACTTCGGAGCAAAAGCATTTTGCAGCAGATGTGTGCTGCTGTGCCATAGCATCTTGTGCAGTCAGCAAGGCCTGGATTCAAACCTTTGTGGATTCTCAGCAGCAGATCTGGATTGGATTCAGCAAATCTCTCACAACGAACATACAACAGTCTTCAAATCTAGGTTTCGGAAGTGGAGATAGAAGAAAAAGAAGTGCTACATGTAGAGAAGAATCTGGCGACACAACAACACACAACAACAACAAGAAGCAGGTTCGTTGTCCAAGGGGAACTCGGAACAAGCATCGAGAGGTTGTCATTCACGATTTGGATTTACGAGAAACAGAAAAGCAAAGTTCCTTACCGCAATCAGATTGCCTCCGATCCGAGACTTGGAAAACGCTCTTGGATCATGATGCACTACTGTGCAGTATCATGCAGTGGAGCCTGGACACCACCGTCGACGCTTGTTTGAAAGGAATCCTGTTTCCGCGTGACAAAAACCTTTTCGTAAAAGTAGAAAACTTTCTGAACGGGATGGATCACAGCAGAAGAATTGGGATCGGCGATGCGGAGATCAGTCCTCCATTCATGAGCCAAAAAAATCGCTTGATCGCCAGCAATCCTCGCAACAAAGACTTCAAGTGCTGCAGGAATTGTGTGTGTAGATGGCTGCGGTGCTAATGTTCCCTCAGACTGCAGCTCTTAATGCCCGGGCTGCTACTGCTGCTGCTGCTGCTGCATGCACGGTTTCTTGTTGTTGTTGTTGCTATTATTGCTCTTCTCTCATTTCCTCAGTCCATATCAGGCGGACGCATCTGCAGAAACGCCAGCTTCTTCTCTCCAGACCACGAGAGCACCTTCTTATTACAAGAGTCAGAGTGAGGAAGGCGACGACGATGGCACAACAGACAACAGCACAGGCACTCAGAGGAATCTCAGAAGAAGAAAGATCGAAGACGACAGGTTCAGGAAAAACTCCTCCTGTTGGGCCTCAAGAACGTGTACTGGTCAGAAAAAAGCCTCCTCGCCCGCTCCTCTTGTAGCACTCAGTTGCTTTACGCGCATTGAGAATTGCAGTGAAGAAAATGTGTGTTTTGTGTGTGTTTGTGTGTGCGCGTGTGTGTTTTGGTGTTTTCTCTTCAATCTCTGCTTCAGGGCATTTGTGGCTTCAGAGCAAGGGATTCACAACAGAACTGGCGAGGGATTGATTTCAGGTAGGATGTGGAGGTGCAGCGCTTGATTTCTTGGCAAGTGTGGAATCATTCCCCCGACCTGATGAGAAGATAAGGACGACTGAATTGCAGGTGAAGAGCATTGCTGCTGCTGTCTTTTTCCTCCTCCCTCCAAAGAAAGAAAGCAGGCTCATCTTGTTCTTCTTGTGTCTGTCCATGTACATGCTTCTTCTTCTTCCAGGTGAAAGGAGGTGGCAATGTTGGGAATGCTCTAACTGCTGCTTCAAGACTTGGGCTCAACACCAGGATCTTCACCAAGGTAATCTCTCTCAGCAGGTTTAGGGTTTAGGGTTCAGTAGCTATTTCATTACACTGCAGCAAAGGAGAGTATGGTGGTGAGGAGTGAAAGAAAGAATCCAGAGGTTTTGAAAAGCAGTTTGTAGGAGTGAATTAAGTCTCTCCTCCAACAAGGTCCCAGAAGAAGAACAGTAGGAGCAATCTGAGAGTGATGATTCCTAGCAGTCTAGAAAGCTTACTGGTTGGTGCACAAGTAGAAAGTGTTTCTCTGTCAAATGCCTCATGAATCCTTCAAGCAATTCTTTCTGTCTGTCTGTCCTTTCTTTTGCAGGTTGCAAATGACGGTCCTGGAAAACAGATTCTGGATGAGTTGCAAGGTGATGGGATTGATACCTCAAATGTTGTGGTAAGGCTTTTGCTTTAAAGAGAGTGAGAATGCTTGAATGAATGTTTGGTTTCTATGATGGAACTGAGACACATATCAAGGTGAGGGCTGCTGCTGGAACATTTCAGATGTAGTTGAGGTTTGCTGTTGTTTTTGGTGCAGAACTAACATCATTCTGTCTTTTACAGATATTGCATGTTGTTTTGTCAACAGCTATCTTCTGTTTCTTCACTTTGTCCACAGATATCTCAACCACGTTCTGATGGTCTTTTGGTTGATTGACTGCATCTTTTGTGTTTGCTGGTGTACTGGCAGTGCAGATAGCAGAAGTGGGTATTTCTCCATTTACGTATGTGATTGTCGACAAAGAGACGTATGATGCCAACACTTTGTAGATGTTTCTGTACCATGAAAGAATAGGAAGTTCTGCATTTGGAGAAAGTTGCTTCTTGATCATTCTGACTGAGAGTTATTTTGAAATTCATGAAGGGAAGTCAAAATATGATTGCAACATTATTATAGCTCTTCACACATGCTTTTTTTTGTTGCTAGGCTTCACACCCACAAATTGGTTGCAGGAGCACTCGCACGTGTATTCACACACCAGGGTCTCCACCTCTGGAATCTCAAGAGTTGACACCAACCACCATAAATGCCTTGCTCACTGGTGCCCATCTTGTGTATTTTGATGGACGACTCACAGACACAGCTGTCATCCTAGCAAAAGAGGTGAGAGGAAGGACCTGTTGCTTCAAACAACTTGAGTGTGAGGTCTATACTCCATGTCTGTCGGGTTAATGCATTCTTCATCAGTCAATCTCATTCTGTGGAGCTTGCTTCAAGGAGTTTGTCTCTGCCAGGTTAGAGATGTCTTGTTCTGTAGAAAGTCCTGTGATGTAAGGTTTTCAAATTGCAGGCTACAGAGCGCCATCTACCAATTTTGGTAGATGCAGAGCGGAAGAGAGAAGGGCTTGATAGTCTGCTGACTTTTGCTGACTATATTGTGGCATCTGCCAAGTTCCCACTGGTATTTTATCCCAAAACCCTGGGCTGCTAATGTATTGGCATGCTTCTCCTTTCCCAAAGTGGCCTGGACTTGCTGTTGCAATTCGTGTTTTGAGGACATTTCATCCATGAAGGATTTTGGTCAGTTGCGTTCTATGTAGGACTTGATCAGGGTGTCTCTTGTAGTCTTGGACAGAGGAGCCTACACTGGCAGAGGCACTTCTGACAATGATGGTGCGGCTGCCCCGAGCCAAGTTTCTGATAGTGACACTTGGTGCATCAGGCTGTGTCATGCTGGAGAGACACTCTTCAGGTAACTAATTTTCTTGATGCAGAGATGTGTATTCTTCACATAATTAGTTTTCTTGAAAGATACTGCCAGGACATGAAAATACTTTGTGCCATGAGAGGAAAGTGAAGAAGTGCTGAGTTTCAAGGTCTTGCTTGTTGTGAATGTGTTCAGATGTTGCTGAAAGCGAGATACAAAATCTAGAAATGCTTTTGGAGACTCTATTGAAAGAGGCAGAAGGGCTCAACCCCTCACAACCTTCTGTTATCTCCTCAAAGGTGTGATCTCATCTTACTAAGAATGTTCACTGCAACTCTGCAATTGGTTCAAAGTTAAAAAACAACAACATGGGTGCCAGCCCAACATTTTCCACCTTGTGTTTAAATACCAAGTTTAGCAAGCTAAATAATGAAATATAATCTGGTGTCTTGGCTCCAGCAGGTGGTGAAGCTGACCAGCAATAGCAGCAAGAGAACATTGACAGGAAGATTATTGGTGGGAACAGCAGAGGCAATTCCATCTGCAGAGTTGGTAGATACCACAGGCGCAGGGGATGCATTTATTGGGGCTGTGATGTATTGTAAGCTAGATCTTCTATCTCTTATCCTATCATTTTTAGTGTTCTGAAAGGTAATTTCAAAGGCTCTTTATTATTATTCTCTCTTGTTCTCACCTGTACGATACTATAGTACCAATGTGTCAGGTGGTATAAAGTAGGGCAATATAAATGCACCAGATTTGTGACTGTGAGTGTCCATGGTGTTTCAATGCATGCAGCATTGTTGGCTGGACTGGGGCCGGAGAAGATGCTTCCACTTGGAGCTATTGTGGTAGGTCTTCAGAATTTCTGGCAACTCAGCAAATTGGGTCTAAACTGGTCGTTGCTGCAGAAGTGTGATAGTCATTAGATGCTTACCATTCTCACATTCAAGACTGTTGATGGGTGTCATGTTTATCCAGGCTGCTGGCAGCTGTCGAGCTCTTGGGGCCCGAACTGGGGTTCCAGGTCGATTGGACACAAAGGTTGCTGCATTCCTTTGAGTTTCACTTTTCCAATTTATGCCTTTTGACCTCTGGGTTTCAAAAGTTTGAATATTATGGCACTTTTTGATGTGGATGATCCTGAGCTAGTGGACCAAGCAGTCTTCAGCTTTAGTCTAGCACTCTCTTTCTTTGTCAAACCTGGTTAATATTTGTGTTAGCTGGCGAACAGGCCTGTCTTAGAAGCAGCAGTTCATCTGCTGCTCAAGAAATGTGATTACTTTTGCATTGCAGTTTCCCAGGGGGAATGAAAATGTTGTTTCTAGCTTAGCTTCCCTTGGTTGGGTGCAACAGGAATAAGGTTTTTTGTGTAAAGCGCCTAAAAGCTGACAGACTTCTTTGAGCAATTCCGAAGGAAGTAGAATCTGTGACATTAAAACTTTTAGTAGAATAGCAGAATTCAAAACATCTTTCTACATAATATATGAACATAGTACAAAAAGAAAAGAAGTTGAGTTGGAGGGAGGATTGTACAGTAGCAGGCTGCTAATGTGAATGTGTTTTTCAACAGCTTTAGCTATAAGCCATGCACTCATCATGTATATGATCACTGTGCCCTGTTGATGCAAGAGGAAGGTTAAGATTGCAACAGCAGAACACATGGGGAGAAGCTCCTCAAAGACGGTGGGTGGGGAGCTCAGATTGTGTGGATCATCTTGAAAGGGAATGTATAACATTTCATATGTTTATCTGCATTCTGTGCTAGCTATGTTCCTCCTAACCTCATGTAGGATAGAATGCGGTGTGCATTGTAGTGGGAATATAGACTTTCAGAATTTCCAAAGTCTCTCAGTTCTCAATTTGTTTGCCAACTTGATTGTATCTCTTGCATGTATCTGGTTTCCTTCACCTACAATTCATCTCTTTATTTCTGCACACATTTTGCCATTTGCGGATGGTCATGATTTGCGTGCAGGGTTGCTATTTGGAAGATGATTCCAGATAAGTTTGGATGAAAAGAGTCCAAATATGTTTGGATGAATCTTAAATTTGTTGGCTGAATATGGTGCTGAGAAATGCACCACTTTTTGTGGCAAACTGAGTTTCATCCCGTTTTGACCCGTCTTTCCTTTTTCCTGAGCGCCTCCACTGCTGCTACATATATTTTCACTGCTCCTACATGTACAATTGATCTATAATTACCTCGAACCTTGTGCATTAAATGCTGAGTTTCAGCATTTCTTCATACCCAGATTTAATAAAACTTCCTGTTACTTTGCGGACCTCACTCAAAGGGGAGGGGATAGGGGGTCAAAAGAGGCGCAAAGACAGGGTGAAGACAGGATGACTTTTAAGCAAAACTCTATTAGAAAGGTTGTAGGTAGAAGGAAATCTGTTAGAAATGTGGTGCAAAGTGTAGGAGAAAATTCCCGTTTTGCAAGTTCTGGAGGGAAGTAAAATGATAATGGAAGCTGTGATTTCTCGACTAGTTCCTCCTCCTCACGGGTTTCACATTAATGTTTTGTCGAGATGGAGAAGAAGAAGAAGAAGAAGAATTCATCATCATGGCTATGGAGCTGGATTCCTGGTTTTGAGTAGGGTGGACTCAACAACAACACCCAGTAGTTGTAGTAGTTGTACTAGTGCATGGTTGTTGAGAAGAGAGGCAGTGAGAATCATCGATGGTGGTGTTGGGTTTGGTGGATTTCAAGCAATAGACTTCCGTGGCTCTGGTAGATGGAATGTTGCTGCAGGAGCGCTAATTGCTGTTGGAAATGGGAATGATGGGCGTTGCCAGGCTATGAAGAAGGGTCGTGAGAGAGGTGCAATTTTCTTTCTTTCTTTCTTTCTTTCTTCATCCTCACTCACCCTTTTGGACACAAAATACTCCTCACATGACAAACGTTTTGTCACGATGATGATGGTCACGAAAGAAAAATACTCAGCAGTCGTCCTAACTACTGAAATCTGGACCAGGAGAGCGTTAAAGCCTAATTAGGGTTTGCTGAAGAATTCTTGGCATGAACATCGGGAGTTTCTTCTCTCTTTCTTCTCACAAACTTCATGTATCTTTTATGCTCAGATAGCGTGGGAGAGAGAGCTTGGGTTATGGCCAGAAAGAAGAGGGACAAGTTGTTCTTGTTGTTATTGATTATACTGGCCAACAACATCTCAGGAACTTTTTTTAGCTTGCAGGTGTTGTGCAGCAACAGGGGAAGAACCCAGAAAGAAGAGAGGATGGAAGGAGTAAACTCAAAGACAAAGAACAAACTGGACAGAGTGTAGTTGGGTTTGCAGGGCTTGCATCTCTCAAGGCACAACTGTTTCCTCAAGCATCTGTTGAATCTAGCCTTACAATGAATACTACTGTAGGTCTGTTATTATCTTCACGCTTTTGCTCCTCCCTCTCTCTCTTGTGATCATTATGGGTTTTGTGGGTGATCAACTATGTTAGTAGAAAGTTCTACAAGCGACATAGAAATGCTCTTGTTTCTTTGACATAGTCATGGCAGCTCATCACTGTCATTTGTAATGAAGGTGATAGTCTGTCACTTTGTGAACGACTCTCATGAGGTTATGACTGCACTCATTGTTGTGTTACCTTAAATTGTTGTTGTGGAGATTTCTCTGCAACTTCATCAAGCTGTCTTCTTTGCTGTCCAATCGGCCCATTCCTTTACTAAAATCTTTCTTTGCTTGCTAGAGGGATTTTTTTTAATAGTATGTGTCTAATCTATCACTTGAGTAATGATTGTGAGCAAGACTTGAAATCGGATGTCTGATTTGTTGTGGACTATTTTGCCAACCTAGAGTTTTTTCTTGGGGTCATTTTTGGAGGTGTGAGACACTAGTAGCCAATTAAAAGCATACTCTTGTTAATTTTTTTCTTTGTGTGAAGAGCAAGAGCAGATTGTTGCAAGAACAATTTCCAATCGTGAAGTTCCAAAAAACATTCGGTCTTCAAACATATCAAAAACGGAAGTGGAGCCTTCAAGCATTCAGTCAAGCCAAGCGAATCATCAAGTGGCCAACAAGGGAGGGAGTCTGCCTTTGAAGAAGGCTGATGACCAGAACTCCTTCAAGAAGGTGAAAAAAGCATCAGCAGTGATAAGAACAGGTGAAGCCTTTGCCACTGAGAAAAGAGGTGTGACAGCAGCAGCTGCAGAGAAACGAAGGAAGACATTGTCAGAGGGTAGTGCATATGGTGCAAGGAGTGGTGAGAATGAAAGGGGTTCTTCAAAGGGAGCAGCCATCTTAGCAGCAATGCAGAAGGCAGCTGCCTTAGAGAGAGCAAAAGCAAGCCAAAGGCGTAAAAGTGGGGGTGGCAATTTGCAATACAAAATGGATGGGCAAAGAAAAGAGGAGGCACCAGCTGAAGAGGGTCCACCCAAACCAATTGTTCTCAAACCTGAGTGGAATGACCAAATCCAGAGCCTTGAAAAGCTTCTCCATGAGTTGAAGCAAGCTAGATACGATTGAATATAGGAAAAGGGTCTTCAAAGCTTCAGGAAAACTACCCATACCAGATTTGCTTTCAGCTTGCTTGTACATTGTTAGTCACCACTGTCCTTTGGCTGTTTGAGCTGTTTTGAAACATGGAACTTCTGTTCAATTCCAGTCAATCCCCTCCAGTGCAGTAGAGAACTTTTCTGCTCACATCCAAGGGCTTTTGGATGGAGTCGGTATGCAGGAAAGTGAGCATGCCACAGTCAAGCTGTAAATCAATGGCAAAAGGATACATGTCAATGGTCTTAATGGTCTGATTAATGAAAATGCTTTCATTAATCAGAAGGCGATTCTTTTTTAATCATTTAATTGTCACTGGTGTGGAGCAGTGTGGAGCCTGAGAATGATTCATATGAAGAGAGAGAACTTCCGCTACCAGACATGATATTTGACTCTTCTAAGTGTACAGCTTATGATCATTCAAAAAGACATGATGGATTTCATAGATTTGAAAGGACTTGCCTCTGATGCTCAGGGCCTAATGACTAGTGAGTAGCTGCCATTAGTACCCACCGACTTCATCTGCTCTCACCATGTAAGTGTGAAACAATCTGCACAAAATTGTGGGTTCTGGCAGACTTTCAGACACAAGATGTTCTTTCAGGAGTCCCAAGATATTTTGAAGACTGCAAACCCTAAAATCTATTTAGGGCTACAGAGCTCAAACATGCACCTAAATCATACCATGAGTTCCATGGAGGATTTGAGAAAGAGAAATACTGACCAGGAGGATGGTCATATCAAGAAGACTTTGTTGTCTCCCTGCAACTGCAGTTCCTGGGTTTTCTTCAGACCTTCAAAGCTTCCAGTTCACACTTGAATCACTCAAATTTCAATTGCTTTCATGGCTTGACAGAGATGGACTAGGAAGATGGCATCAAGAAGAATCACTGGTTCAAACACCATCCAGCCCTTACAGATTTGATGGGATATAACCCACCACAGAGTAACCCCAAAGAATTACATGCAGCTATCAGATTAGATAATTAGATAGCTTTCTAATAGCTGCATATTGAATAACATGCTCGAGCTCCATATCAAAGAAAGCTCAGAACAAGGTTACTTATTCAAGAGCATCATGGTTCAATAATCTTTCTGCAAAACCTAACTTCGATAAAAGTCCAAGTATTCAAAAAACATGCAAACTTCTGTTCAAACTAGGTTCTGTTGTGTAAGATTGACCAGCAATGTCTGAAAATCTTATTCGTCTTCAGAAGGTGTGTCAACAAGGGTAATAAATTTTATTCGTCTTCAGAAGGTAATTTCATACATCCCATGAGGAATGCATGATACAATCTGCAGCACTGATTTCAAATAGAAGGGTTTCAATGAACCTTCTCACAACCTGCACACAGTAAAGGTTCATTGCACATATTGCTGTCTTGCAGCCATGATTATGGAGCTCAAGGACCACCCATCAAAGGGTGAATATTATTCATACTAGGATTACAAGGTTCAGGTACCTTCCACAGGAAGTCCATCCACATTGGGACCAGAGATCTGATCAAGAGCACAAGGTTCGAAATTTTGAGAAGGTTGAAGACTAGAATCTTCCCTGCATAACAGGCTGAATATTTTTTCATGAAGGTCCTCCCAACAGGTGACAAAGGTGTGCTAGAGTTACCATTCAGAAGAGAGTGCTTCCAACCTCAAAATTCTCATTTGTAAGCCAAACTACAAAAATAAGCTAGCAATTTTCAGCTGGGCTATTTATGGTTAGCAAGAAGGGCCAATTTAGTGAAAATGGAAATGCTAGATATCTTCTTGGTTCATTGCTACATCCGTAGGTGGAAATGACAATCAAAAGGTGAAGGATCCATGTGTAAAAGGAGCACATATGACCAAAGTGGAATTCAGACACTAGATTTGTTTTCTCATTGGTTTATGGGTAGGTTTCAGGTTTAGGATAAACAATTCCAAACAAAGTTTCAATTTGCCCATGAGGACCCAGATGAGGAGAAGCCAGGAAAGGGATAGTTTTTTGTGCCTAGGATCTTATCATAGGGTTTAGAGCTTTTGGGTTTCAGTGCAATCTAGCATTTCAGCAACATAGAAACCCAGTAGTAATTTCTTGAAGACCTAACAGAACTACAATCTGCTATCTATGTTCACGGCTGTGGTTATGGGTTTTTGAGATTCGGTCTAGAAAGAACAGGCAGAAGAAGCTCTCAGGGAAGAGAGAACATGTGAGATACATACACAAAAAAATATAGAAATTTAGATCAGCTCAAAAAATGCTCTCAACAATCCTCCTCTGTCTGTCTATCTGGACTTTTGAATCTTTGATGCCTGTTCAGCTGCCTTTGCCATCTCTTCCATGTAACCAGCGATTGGAGGAGAAATGGCAGCTGGGATCCGTGTACGGGGAAAAGGGGTTAGGTCAGGTACCATGGCCACCTCTCTGAGGTGGGGAGGAAGCGCTGCAATTGCATCTTGTTTCAGTTGTAGTCGCACACCCTCAGCTGCAGCTCTGAGTCTAGCTTCCTTCATAAGATACCGGCTATGTTCCTTTGCAAGGCGCATGCCCTCTTCAGGATTCAACTTCGAAAGTTCTTCATCCTTGCCACCTGTAACATATATTCCGATCATGCAGAACAAAAAACATGGGTCAGCATAAAGACCTGTTCAAAAAACCAAGGATGGGTCATCAAAAAACATTGTCCCCTCCAAAAGCAGAAGAACCTATCATGACCTGATGGAGTGTCACTCACAAACCATCACCTTCTTCATGAAGGGTTTAGGGTTTAGTGGCAAGCTTGCCATGACTGCCCACTGAACTTCATCAGCTCACGATGGTGGGTGGCTGGTGGGGGTAGATCTAAGGATATAACAAACCACAGCAGAGCATAGAACAAAAGCAGGAAATGGACTCTGGTTGCATCAGAGATGGAGCCACACACATGCCTGCTTTGTTCTTGTTGTTGTTGTCTTTAGCTGCTGCTTTTGCCTTGGCTTTCTCTCTCTCAAGGTGCCGCTCTTTGTCCTTGCTCACGATCCCTAACTTCTCCCTTTCCATCTCCCTTACCCTTTCCTTCTCCTTGAGAGCCCGAACAGGAGTGGGAGCATCAAGGCATGCATCCACCAGGGAAGCAAACCGGTCTCGTTTATCACTACCGTCTTCTCCATCTCCTGCTGCTGCCTTGCTCCCTTTCTTCACTACTTTGGATGGAGCCTTGGCCTTTGCATCCCGAGAAGTAGGACTACTCCCACCCCCTGATGCCAATCGCACTGTAATCATGTTGTGCACACATTGTGATACTCCTTGCTGCACAGGAAGATCCAAGCTGCCTCCTTTTAAGCTGCTGGCTAACCTGGAGCCTCCAGAAAGACACTGCTGAAGCTTCCCCATGCTCCTAAACTTTTTTTTCCACTGCTACTGGTGTGGCTTCTGGAATGGTTTTTTTTTCTCCCTTTTTTTCTGGGTATTCCTCCAAACTGAGGGATCCTATTAGGGTTTCTTGCTAGTCAAGAACAAATGTGCACAACCCAAATAGAATGGATGCTTACCTGCTTCACCTCCCTTGGCCCTCCAAATGCAAATTGGAGTTTACATGTCTTCTAGGAGCTTGAGCTTTTGTGTAGGGGTTTCTTCCTCTTTTGAGTATTCCTCCAAAGTCAGGGATCATATTAGGGTTTCTTTCTTTCTAGTCTCAGGAAGAAGTGTGTACAACCCAAATAGTATTATGGATGCCTCTACCTGCTTCATTCATGTCCCTTGTTGACCCTCCACATGCAAGTTTGGGGCTCACATGTCTTCTTAGAGCTTGAGCTTTTTAGTGGCTTCTTTCAAGTTTTTCTTTTGGAACCCAAGCTAAAAAGGGCACCTTTGACAAGGATCCCTAACAAGGAGATGCATGGTTTGTTTGTTGCACAGTGTGAATTGACCTAATGGTGGTGGTGAGGGCCACAACAGCGTGCATGCAATGTTAGTTAGGGCAATGACATCCCATGGACATCATTGTGAACTAAAAGCCTAATTTGTTGGGTAATTTGCAGACATGCAATGTCTCAGGGTAGATACTAGAGACATTATTGTGATGCACCCAGATAGAGGGCCAAAGTTCGGTCTCCCTCCATTTTAGGGTCATGTGGAGTTCCACTAAAGGAACATTTCCAGCATAGCATAACTGATGGATCCACTTGGGCTTCAGGATGCTAACCAACATGTGTTTCTAATCTAGTATGTTGAATATATATGATCCTTAGAGATGTCACATGTGAAGGGCAGAGCCCTTATGCAATGAGCCACTTGTTTGCGTGGGGAATCCCTAGGGATGACTTTAAATGTCATGGACATTTTCTTATTTGATTACTTCAAGCCTGCCATTGTGCTTGTGAATTTTGCATCATGGAATAGCACGAGAACTTTCCCCGTTATCACAAACCTATTGCATTCACATAGTTTGTTGTTGTTAATTTCCTGCATGATGACCACTTATGCAGTACTGTATGCATCATAGCATTTTAAATTTAAGTAACAAGTTCCAACAAATTCAGTATGATAAATGAATTTGGCAACTTCAGAATTAGAATTTTGTTAATTCATTTGAGACCCAAAACAAACCAGTAAGAGATAAGTGGGTTTGACTGACACCTTTGCATATTTGAAGAGGGTTCACAACATTCGTTGTCAAGATTGATCTGCAAGACAATTGATAAGTATTCTAACATGCCATACAGACAAAGCCCTCATTCTCATTCTTCGCTCACTACCTGCAGGTTACCATATGTTTTGGCAAGTCATATTGTTTGAATAGCAGGGTGGTCAAGAGATCCCCAACCACTGCACCTTGGCAGTGTGTAAGTGGATCTTGTATGAAAGCTCAAAGCTCACAAAACCCAAAACCAGATCTTTTTCCTACTAGAACCAAGGCTATATACTACTGAAGGCTAAAGGTTGCTGAACTAGCAAGGTGCTGTTGATGATCCTAAAGTAAAGGAAACACACAAAAGCAACAATAAAACTCCTCATAGCCAATCATGCAGTGACACAGAACAGGATGAACAACAGAAAATCAGTAGGCTTTGAAACCTGGTTATGATTGCTAGTTAATACTTGAAACATGAATTTAATACGACCAACAAAGAAGGCGACTCCTTCCACCCCCTTGGATCGTTTGTTATAGTGGTATCAGCAGTCTCACACTTCTCTGCTTTGTGATGCTCTCAAACTCTAACCTCCAGGACAAAGTATGCTTAACAAAGCATATGCAACAACTCAACTTTGATATCCTGTTGGCTATTTCTGATGACCATCCTACATTTTTGCAGCCTTGGCTTCCAGCAAATCCTGTACAGTAATTCCTTTGATACATGATAAAACAGCTGGCACCATGCTTATTATTATTCCTGACCCCCTGGCTCAATTTGCACTGACAAGAAACGGGTGCTGGCATACACCACACTCCACTGTCTCTGTCCCAAAGCTTGGCACTTGCACCTGTCAATAATGCACACCAACAAGAACTTCAGTACGAGAGTGCAGCCCAAATACACTCTCTTCTACTAGAATGGGTTCTTATCATATCTTCACACTTGTACAGATAAGTTCCCCGTGCTTACAATTGAAGTAAAACCTGAAGAGAATTGAGACATGAACCAACAGAACCAGTCACATGAATATATTCAGATGCTGGCTAGCCCTCAACAAAACCTAAAAGAGAAGGAGGAGACCTACGAAACAAGAAGAAACAGGAACCCAAGAGAGACAGAACAGGATGGAACTAAAGAAGAAAATGAGGAAGGAAAGACACAGAGAACTTGAAGAGCATGATCTTTTGAAGACAAAAGTGCAAACCCTGTTGTGAATAGGCTCACCTACTGCAACTGGAAAATTCTTATATCGGCACATTGTCCATCTGACAAGCCTGATTATAGAAGGTAAACCTTAGGCCCACATTTAGGGATTAGGAATTAGGATTTAGGGTTTAGGGTAAGGAAAACCTGCAGGTGGACAGTGCAAGTTGGACAAGCCACCTCCCGCATCTTTGTGTTGGATCCCTGTGTTGGGGCAGATGAATTTGACCAAGACTGGGGCCCCAGATTCTGGTTTGTATCAGCACCACATGAAGGACAGCGAGAGACGCTCCCTGTGACCAATGAAATGCTTCCACATTTGCTACAGTTTAGAACAGAGGTGCCAGATGATGTTGCAGCTGTACCCTTCAGGTTGCTGTCTTGGCTGCTGCTGCTCCTTTCAGCCTTTCTTCCTGCGTTCCGTTCCAGCTCCTCCTGATTTCCAATTTACACAAAATTCACATTGACAATCGTCAAGCAGTGTTTACTACCATCATTCATTTCACATGAACTGCAGAGACCCAACTAGCTTATTTTCACATCAACTGCCTGGTTTGATCTCCTAAGGATTCTTGAGCATTCCAATGCAAAACACCCCAAAGGTGGCATCTTCATCAACCCAAGTTGAAAAGGGTACAAGAAATTTCTTGCCTGGAGAGTCTTGGCCAGATCTTCATGGGTACGTAGAACAGGCACCTTGTTGCTCATGTCCTTTGCCTTTGTTAGCCTTTGTGTTACCTCTGCCTGCAGGAATCATCCAGAAAGTCAGAAGAGTTCCATACAAATGGACTAGGATTTTCAATCAATCAAGGGATGCACACCACCACCACAGCAAACAAATCCATGGTTCCAAGTATGAATACCTACCAGGCAGCGATCACAGACCCGGACCACTTCAGCATCTGGCTCAGCTGTAAGCGTGGTTCTTCCTCGTGTGCAGCTGTCACAAAATACATCACCACAATTCCTGCAATGGTGCTGCAGACATACATACATACATACACCCATATATAAAACTTTCAGAAAATGACTAGCTTTTGTCTCTCACTCACTCCTATTTTTTGCACCAAACACAGAAATACATTGCAGGAATCCCGAAGGAAGGACATGTCAAGGTTGAGTGGATTGCATGGATGATGAGGCTTCATCTGGCGGCAGCACTCTGCAGCATATGATAATATTCTGAACGAAAGAAAGGACTCAGACACATACCCGGCGATTAAAGAAGGCAGAAAAAACTGCATTGCAATTGCGGCAATTGGTTGCTGCTTCATCTGGTACCTGTGCAATTGCAATGACAACAAGCATGGGTTGCAGGGACATCATCAGCACTCAGCAAGGGTTGGTTACACTCGTCAGACTTTATTTTCAGGCCACACGTAACAGCATTGTCACAGACATGCAAATGGAAAAAACAAACTCCAGTAAGAGAGGGACACAAAAAACATGTTGACAAGGTCAATCCCCACGAACACAAATGAGTAGCAAAGCTGAAGAAGCAGAAAACTTAACCTTCAAGATTAGGAGACTTACCCAGTGCTGCTTCTCCTCCTGAGTAACAGCTCGACCTCGAATGGAGACCCAGTCCACAATAGAGCCCTTCTGTTGCTGTACACCTGCACTTGTCACTACTGTGCTTGTTGATGTTGAGGCTTTGCCAGGTCCATCTTTTCCGACCATCTCCGACAGCTGCCTCCAACAACAGTGCCACCACCACATCCATCATTAAATATTACTATACAAGCCCATAAAAGCCAGTTGTGGTGGTGGGGACTTGATCTGGAAAGACTAGCACAAATGGAATCCGCTAAGCCAATCAAAAGCTATGCAGCACTGAAAAAAGGGGCCAGACCTGAACACAAGCTGCAGTAATAGTATCAAGAATTGCATTGGTCGTGTATGTGCTGGACTTAAGGCGGATGGTGCGCTGCTCAATGTCCACTGCACTCTTGGCCCAAAATGTGAACACTGAAGGCTCAGTTACCTGCTTTCTCCCAAAAAACAGTCCTAATTAGACAAATCTGCCACAACAAACTGACCATGCATTCTTGGATCAAGGCAATATGTGATCTTGACCTGGGTAGTCACTCATTCCCTCAGATGAAAGAATTGCTCATCAAGGAACAGAAGGCTCATCTCATTTCAGATCAAAGGTGGAAGAGAACTACAAATGAAGTAAGACAGTTAGGAAAGAATGCTCACCTCCCATCGTGCAATGGTTTCCAAAGGATAAATGCGCAGTGTTCTACTAGTGCTGGGGTCCAACATCCTGACTCCATCCAGGCCTATCTGCAAACAATTCCACCACAGAAGAAAAAGGGTGAAAGGAATGGCCCCAGAAGAATGGGCAAGAGATGGATTAGGAACTCCTGAGTTTATGAGCAGTACTAATGTTACACACCCACCTCTTTGTTGTTGTACAGGAGATTGGAAGCAAAACCCAGCAAAGAACTCAATTGGGTGTTTCATTGAAAAACCCTAATAGGTCAAGAGGCAACTTCAGGCAGCAATTTTCAGAGTGTGTATGTATTTTCAGTAAATTACAGAAACGCCGATGTGACAAGCATCATGATGTGCAGCAGATGTTGCTGCAAAAAAATCAACAACGTCCTTCTGAGCAGCAAAGTATAACAATGACAACCATTGTGGTGGTGGTTCCACAAACTAACTAACCTGGCAGATAACATCCATTGAATCTGGCAACATCTTCACACGATACTTCTGTACGCCTCCACCCATGTCATATGTATCCTGTTTGGGTGTTGCCCGAGTCACTTTTGATCCACCTGAAGAAGGATTGTTGAAAGAGCCAAAGCTCCCAGCAGCATCTGATCTACCCGAATTCCAAGAGGACGACAAAGGTGGTGCACCATGAGATGACTCAAACCCTTGCTGTGGTGCTTGTTGTCCCCCATCATATGCGTACACTTCACCCATTCCCTGCTGACTCCCGGCACCAAATCCTTGTGCAGAATCATATGCAGCAGCTCCTCCCATTCGTAAGCTTCCCAAGGAGCCCTCTGGCATATAAGCAGGAGCGATCCCCAGGCCACCTTGTTGTGCATAAGCAGCTGGGGATCCAGCTTGTTGTTGCTCGTAACTGACAAAAGGTGGAGCAGCAGCACCATAACCAGGACTTCCTTGCATCATGATGCCACCATTGTCATAATTGTAAGATGGCACCGCAGGTGCGTAATACGAAGAATTAGGGTTGAACAAAGGCTCTGCATTAGGGTCTGCTATGTGCTGCTGCTCTTGAGCAGCAGGAGGAGGAGGAGCATATGAACTAAGTGGGAAATCATAAGGACTTGCAACTGGAGGTGTGTGAGTCATGGGCAGCATGGGTGCAGGAGGGGGAGGAGGAGAAGCATATGGAGGTGCACCAGGTGTATACAAATTGGAATAGTCAGGAAATGGCTGTTGCTGCTGCATTGCTGGGGGCATGTAATTGCTCCCCCAGTCTCCATAACTTCCGCCTCCACCATGCATCTTTTCCCTTTTCCTCTCAATTCATGCAAAAACAACAGGAACCCAAAGTGATGATGATGGAGAACAAAAACTCTCACAGAAAAAAACCAAAAAAATCTGAACAAAAATTAATTGCAGCCTGGATCAGCACACCCCAGATGGTGACCTAAAAAAGAAAGAGAACAATTGGAAAAATCCACAACCAAATTCTCACAGTCCTAGACCCCCTGGAAATCCCAGTGGAAGTAGAACAAAGAAGAGAGCAATTCAACAAGGAAGTAGAGAAGCAAAAACACACCAAAATAAAATTCCCTCACAGAATCAACAACAATAACAACAACAACAAAAGCCTGAAACAAAAGGAGATTGAAGAAGAATGGATCTGATGGCTTCAAGCAAAAACCAGGAATCTTTACCCAATGGGAAAAAAAAAACACCAGAACACCTAGCAAAAACCCAACAAATCTTTACCAAAATAGCAACAAACAAACAAACACAAAAGAAAAAACTTGATTATCTCTTTGGTGGGTGAGCCTGAAAACACTCCAAACCTGCATAGGTATACCAAAGACTTAACAATCACGGACTGGAGATGCAATCGGAATGAGCGAAAGTGAACAAAAGCGAAAAAAAAAAGAGAGAGAGAGGGAGAGAGAGAAAAAGAAACCCCAGGGCAGCAGTTTTAGTTTCCTTTTTTTTCTATCTAGGCAAAGATCAATGTAATCATGCAAGTGCAAGCTGCTGCAAATAGGTGAAGAAATCTTCATACCCATTAAAGTTGAGCAGGTTTACATCATTTATGACTTGCAAAACCCACCCAAAATTGAAAAGTCCATATATTCAGACACGTGTTGAAGCATAGTTTGCACACAAGAGAAAAAATCAATTGCACTCCACCCCACATGGATTGATCTTCTATCACGCTTCTTCTTCTTCTTCTTCTTCCTTCATCACCATCACCATTATTCTTCCTTCATCAACATCATCGATCATTCCTTCATGACCATCGCCATTCTTCTTCCTTCATCACCATCATCGATCATTCCTTCATCACCATCGCCATCCTTCTTCCTTCATCACCATCATCGATGATTCCTTCATGACCATCGCCATCCTTCTTCCTTCATCACCATCATTGATCATTCCTTCATGACCATCACCATCCTTCGTCCTTCATCATCATCATCATCATTCTTCCTTCATAACCATTATCCATCATTCCTTCATCACCATCACCATTATTCTTCCTTCATCAACATCATTGATCATTCCTTCATTACCATCATCATCATCCATCATTCCTTCATGGCCATCACCATTATTCTTCCTTCATCAACATCATCGATCATTCCTTCATTACCATCATCATCCTTCTTCCTTCATCACCCATCATCCATCGTTCTTTCTTATGGCAAGAATGCAGTTTGAGGGGCACACCCGGAGAAGTGTGGGGTTTGGCTACTTTTACACCGGCTTTTTGTTTTGCCAGGAAATTGGGGTCTCCAGTTTCTTAGGCATGCACCCAGTGATCCTATGGGTCCTACTCTATGTAGCATTGGGTATGACCCCTTCAAATTGCATGCATTCTCATCATTCTTCCATCATCATCATCTTTCATCACCATCATCATCATCATTTTTTCTTCTTCTTTCTAAAATAGAAACTAGTTGTGTTTGTCCCATACATGCTTGGTAAAACCTAAAATTATACATGCATGTCTACTATCTTAGGGCAATAATAATTTTTTACAACATTAAAAAACCAACAAAATACAGAAATAATAATCAATTAAAATTTAATTTCATTATGATTTTTGTTATTGAATCTTCATCAAAGCCTTATTGAAGTTTTTATAATAACATCAAATTAAAATTTAAAAAATATATCTCAAAAACGAAATTTATACTAAAATCTTCATTTATTTTAAAATTGACATGTTTTATTTTAATCAATTCTTGCATAATCTTTGAAATTAATTTTTTAAGAATTTCATTTTGATACAATTTTTAAAAATTAAGGCTAATTATTTGTATATTTATCAAAAAAATTCATTAAAAAAATTAGTCATATGAATTGTTTTTTACATTTCATAATGATATGGAACCTTGTGATACAAAAAGGCAAGTGACAACCCAAAAAATAAAATAAATATAGAAGCATGATTAAATCAGTTACTCAACATTCATATCTAATTTCTTTGCGGAATCTAATTTCTTTTCTTGTTTAAGAATCCATAAATGACCTATTGATTTCCCCCAATTTGCATATAAATGATTTACCCATAGGTAATGGGAATTATGATTGAATTATGAATGTCAAAAATTTGTGTTTTTTGGAGTTTTCCCAATACATGAACAATAGATTCTACAAATTCAAATGAAACTTTAAACCCACCAAATTAGTTCACATGATTCACAATTTTCTACAAAGTACGAAACCATGCAATACTATAGTTCCATAATATGCAATGCATGTATTTTTAATGTCTATTTATACACTACATCAAGAAGTCTTTGGGCTCCAAATATAACCAATATTGGATTTTTGAAATGGATATAATCATTCTTCTCATTATAAAGATGATAAATTCTTATCACTATATGATGGTATTTACACTTTTTTTTTTCCATTCAACATAATTGATACACAATTTACTGAAAATGCAATCTTCCTAAAGTGAACCATTCGAATGGTTCTCACAAGGTTTTTTTGGTTCCATTGTGAAAGAATGTAGCCAAAAATAATTCTTGTGCAATATTGATACAATGCATAGCTCCTTTTAACAAACATCTCATGAAATTATGTGCAAAAAGTTGGACCATTCACAACTTCAAATGCCAAAAAAGACATGTAAAAGGGGGGTAATAAACCATTGTGGAATCTTTGAACCTTTTTTCTCATACACAATCAATCATTGAATATGATCGTATTAGTGGAATGAAAATACAAAAAATACCCATAATTGCCTCATAATTTTACCTTTCCAAAAGTAGTCATTGTTATATTGTAATCCAAATGCTCACACAAAACCTTTCAACCCTAATATCTAAACCTCTTAATTGATCCAACAAGATTATATCATAAAAGGGGGTGTCAAGTGTTTTTACAATCCAAGCAAATATCTCCATTGAAATTAAGTGCAAAGAGTCACATCTTCACAAACACATCAAGCTGGTTTGGTTTTGTAGGACTTTTAAGTAAAATTTCATATTAGTGTTAAGGTTGAAAAATTAGTGCATATCACAAAAAGAAATTAAATTTAATTAAATTTCCATGGGGGCAATATCCTCAATAATATTTTCCAAAACTTTTGTTTGAATTTATTCCAATTTTATGATATTGAAGAAATTGGTGTTTGTGGTGGTGGTGGGATAAAGCATACACATGAGATATAAATGAAGAACAAGAGGCAAAGGAAGCAGCAACAATACCCACCCAGAGTTACAATTGTTGGGATCCTAGCAGACCCACAAAACTCTTGTAGGTACCCCACACAACTGGTGTGTTTTTTTTTCTCTCTGTGATTTCATGATTCCAATCAAAAGCTCTGTTTTGGAAGAGTTTTTTGGCAGTTCAGTATGATGATGATGATGATGATGATGAGTTGCAGAAGTTGCAGTTTGAATCACATATGCAATACCCATTTTGGAGCTTCAGTGGAGATTTGTGCTAAACTCAGATCTCTGGTGTCATCTAGAAGTTGTGGTGCAAAGAAGCTGTTGTTGCAAAGAAAGAGAGAATTAGTTTGTGATGATGCAACGAACCAGCTGTTGTTGCAAAGAAAGAGAGAATTAGTTTGTGATGATGAAAGGAACCTGTTGTTGTTGCAGAGAAAGAGAGAATTCTTTTTTGTTTGGCACAAAGGAAATGAGTGGCACCCAATTGCACCGACAGGTGAAACAAGGGTGATGGACATCACATGGGTGCAAAACAGCTTGTGGGTTGCTTGCAGAATTGCTGCGTCCATTATATTAGGGTTAGGTCTCCTGGTGGCAGATGGTATTAGTGCTGAGAGTGCAATTGCTGCTGCACCCATTCTCAGTGTGCAGAGATTTTTTCCGTGGGAACCAGTGCAGGAAGAGATTGTCCCTGACAAAGGCACTTGTGCCACATGCATTGGTGTTGTGGATGACACTCTGGGCTCCTGCAATGCTACAAGGAATTGTGTATCTTCTTTTGATGACAGGTGATGATCATCATCACCTCACCCTACCTCATCCCCCAAGAATCCTGATAAGCTCAAACTTTCAGGATTTTCTACAAAAGCATCAAATCCACATCTCTCTCATATGTTTTTCTTGCTTTTTCTCTAACATGCATCTATGTGAAAGATTTTGGTCTGCAGGCCCATGTTTTTTGTTGCACCTTGGGAATTTCCTGGTAAACTGGAGGTTGCTATGGAGGAGCTTAACTCAGTGTTAACACAGTCTGGTGCATCCATCACAGAACAAAGTGAGAGGTATTTGAGGAACCCAAAACCTCCCTCTAAACCCTAAACATCCAAAGCGCAGTTGAGGTGCTTAGCTACTATCAATCATTAGGTTGTCTTGTCCAACAAACCAATGCAAATCCCAATGTACTACCCAACTCATGAGCCCAGCTCTACTTCTTGTGTGCAATTGTTATATAGAAAAGGGAAGTGACAGTGGGTTTTTTGTCTGAAGCAACAACAGTGGTTGTTTGTCTGAAGTGGCAGTGGTGGTTGTTTGTTTGTCCCTGTGGTATATGTGTAAAGAAGAACAGTTTGTATACCTACTCATGTTACAAAAACCATGCACAGGTATATTCATGCTGTGTTCACCACAGAAAATGGGGAAAGAGATGATGTTGAATTCCTGTTTAGTGCACCATCTGTGGATGCAACTGTGAATATAAGAGCTGCATCCCGCACAATAAACTATCAAGATGGCGGCAGAAATCGAAACAGACTGGAGCAGCTTCGAATGTCCCTCACTTGGCAACAGGTTCGTGGCTGTCTCTGGCTTGCTAGTAGGGCTCTGCAAGTAAAATACTCGTTGGATTTTGCAGTATTGGGTGTTTTCAAGTGGTTTCGTTTCTTTGGAGAGATGTTTTCTCTATTGGTGGTATGCAATAGTAGTATACATACCTCCTGTTGTTGATTCATTCTTCAGGGAACATGATAATTGGATATTGGTTTTACAAAATGGAAAGGCAGAAATGAGCTTTTTTGATTACTGCTGAAAATGGCTTAGTCTGGATTTTTGAGTATGTCAAAGGCAAAGTCTCAAGGATCACTGCTGCAAGACTCAATGTATGGCTTTTTTGGGGTGGACTACAGGTACCCATTTTAAGAAACAGGCAGCGACGCCTGTTCTTTATAGAGTCTCCTTGGGATACATTTGGGCCAGAGCCACCTCCCACTTTTGACTACAAAGATCGCTTGGAGTTTTTCCCGGAGTAGTGGTTGCCATCTGCCAATTGTTCAATTTCCCACTAGAAAGCCCAACACCTTCAAGAATTGCCATTCTGTCCATTGAACAAGATGTACTATGTCCATGCCTTCATTTGAGACACACAAAACATTCAGAGTTTGCCCTTGTCAAACATTCTTTATGTTTGAACCTTTTCCTTCCTTTGTACGCTACCATGCTCATCACAACCCTGGAGTTAGTGGCAGTGGGTGAGCTTTTGATAAGCATGCACAAAAGCGGATTCCCTTTCTTGGAACATTGCTGGGCTCCTCCTCCAGACTAACCTTTCTGCTCCAACTTTCTATCCCCTCCATAAACAGAATTGCCTCTGTCAATCGGGATCCCTCAGGTACCCTACTTACCTTTTGTTTTGCACTCTATGAAATTGCATTGCGACTTTGTTAAGGAAAGCTGAAGGCTTGTCAATGACAAACCAATATTTGCTTTAGAGAAACTCCACTGGTGCTCAGTATGTGACCCTGCAAATTAAAATTGGATGAACATGCCGGTTTGGCTCAGCAAAATGGTTTTGGCCCAGCATTTTTGCACAGTTTGCTGACACTGGTAAAAGACAAAGCAAAGCCTAAGACTTGGGTGTTGATCGGCTAGATAGTTTAATTGGTCCAGAGCTGGATGTAAAAAATATTTTTGCAAAGTCACATACTGAGCACTGCTGGAGAGGCGCTTAGAGTCTGATAAAAGTCGGTATTAAAAAAATTCTGATTGATGGTAAACAGGAGAATATGATGATATCACTGGAAACCATCATCAAATGTGCTTTGATGATTTTATGTTGCAGATTCTAAGAAAACCTCAAATTTAAAAGCATTGGCAAACTTCACAAATGTCGCAATATATATTCAAGTGCTGATATTATATAAATCTATCATTGCAGAAAGCCCTTGTCAAGAGCGTTCTCTCATTGTAACACGTGTGATGAAAATACAATGTCAACAGTATACTTCACAGAACAGAAGTGAGAGACTTTGAAAGTTAGAGAGAGCTTACAAAGAAAAAGTATCTGCCAGAATTCAAGATTGGCATACCCATATCGTATGTTCTTGTACAAATTCTTCTCTGAAAGTCCAACCCAAGGCTCCATTGCTGTTTGCACTCAACCTTCATGTGTTGGTTTAAACCAAGTGTCACAATTGTTCTCATGAATTGCCAGTTCAGTTGACAATCAGTTGCCTATTTGAGTACACCATGAGATCTGGTTTGGGAGGCAAAGTGAGGGATTAGAAAAGTATGCCACTTTCAAATGTCCTCTGGCACCACAGAAGCAAGGTTTTGATTTTTGAAAGGGACCCATGTCTTGCAGTTGGCTACTCATTGGGTGAGGCAAAAGCTTTTCCCTGTGAAGTATGAATTGCCAACAATTTGGTGTCCTGTCAGAGTCTGCAATACATGCAGAACTCATCTAACTATGAAGGCAGGACAAATTCAAATCCTTCTGGTAAAATTCACTCGTGTGAACAGGATATCATTCCTGATGAACCAAGCATAAAAAATGAAGTGTAGGTCAGGAGACTCTATTGACTGACTATGATCAATATGTATCCAGATGTAAGGGCCAATGCAAGAAGGTGGAACCCTAAACCCTGAACACAATAAGGTGGACAGACAGCAAGCTAGTTTTTGTCTGTGGACTCTGATGTGGTAGTAGAAAGGGACTGTTATGTGTGTTGGTGTAGCGTGTCTTGAACCAGAATGGTGCGGTGAGATCAAGCTTAGCTTGAAGAAGTATTACTCATCTGACTGCTGAAGGGATGGATCCCATCACAAGACACCAGAGCATCAATATTGACATCTGTAGAAGTCATTGGCACCAAGTCCTCTTGTATCTGCACACTGTATGCCAATGCAACTGCATACCACCACCCCTGGTTAGCAAGTGCATGCTATTTAATTTAAGAGAGCTTACTCCTGGTACTGTACAACCTTCCCTGCTTGTGCTTCAAATAACATATGGCACAAAGTGCACACTAAGGAGGGCTTAGAGTTTAGGGTAGCTGTACACTAAACAAAATGCTCAAGGGCAGCAGCAAAGAGGATAGAAATCTCACCTAGCAGTGGTTGTTTCCATCCTTTGTCTTTGGCAAGAAGCAGGTAGTTTTGAAGAAATAAATCATAGTACCTGCCACAGAAAACAGATTTGAACACAGAGAGGTTCAGACCAAACTCAGGATCTAACTGCAACCTGGAACTTCAGTCCTGATTAGAAGGTCTTTATGAGGAGCCTGCAGTACACAGCCTGATCCTGAAAATGTACAACATACAGACCTAAGAAAGCACAATAGAATTTACTTTCTGCCAGCAATGTGGCAAAAAGGGCCTCCAAATCTTCCTTCTCAGATAGTAGAAAGAATTATCTGCTTGGTTCTTTAACACTCACCCTCCACCTCGACCAAGGCGCCCACCTTTTTTATCAAATGCCAATCCTGCTCCAAAATGCACAGGCATAGATCATCCTAACAAGCTTGTAGCATTGTCCTTTTCAAGAAGCCCCTTGACCATCCCCTGGGCCTTGCATTGTCATACACCTCACACAAAAAAGCTAAAATTGGTGCAAGAATTTTTGGTAGGGAGTTGTAAATATGAGAGATGGTTTGTGGAAGCAGATGTACCTGGCAGTAAAAACAAGTCCACAGGCTCATTACTCTCCATCACTTTTAGGATCCCAACCCCACCCAAAACCCTTATGTTTATCAGACCATCAATTCATCATGAATAGCAGTGACAAGCTGCCCATGACTTCCCAATGACTTCATCAGCTCCTAATGATGGGTGTAGTGTAGGGAAATAGTATATAATAATCTGCCAAAAATCTGGGCAAAACCATGGTACAAAACCTACATCCTGAGTTTCTGTCACAATTCTGGAAGCAACAGGATAGACTCAGTCATGATGTTGGCTAGCACTCAAGAGACACATACAGTGATAGTGCCACATACACTTTGCAGACAAGTTCACCTGGCTGGAATCACCAAGTTCAACTAGGAAATTATTGAACAAGAATGGTGAAAGATAACACACTGGAACACCCAACTTCTTCACTGGAGCTGTGCATGAGACTGATGCAGCAGCAACTGATCAAACCCAGTGGAATCAGATTGAAGGCAAAATGAAATGAAACCTTACTGTTAGCTCGAGGATTGCCCAAAGGCATCAATGGTGTGGGTTCCAGGATATTCATGGAGTTGGCCACCAAGTCTTCATCAATATTGGTTATGTGCAGCATGCACATGTGGCTCTCTTTATCCTCAATGCGTGGCACATATACTTTCTTCTCTGTTAACCAAATAGGCAGGTACTCATGTTAGCCAAGCTTTACACCTTCAGCAGCAACAGGACTGTCATCATCAGCGTATGCCTATGGTCAATGGATGCTGCTGTGGGGTTGATGATGATATCGGGATACAGAAACAGATGACAACATAGTTCTGTTGTTCCATGCAATTCATTAAAGAAAGCTCCACAGAACAAGCTGCAACTCTCCAAAGAACAAACCCTAAACCTACAAATCTCTACAAATCACCTCTCTCCAAAGAATAATCTGCAACTCTCAGCAGAACAACAGACATGCATACATTTAAGGAACATGATATCTCTCTCACTCATACCTGGAAACTCATGTTGTCGTTGCAACAAATAGGCCATGATCTTGGAGGTTTCAACCTCCCGCAGACTTGCACAGCTCACATATGCACAGACTCTTTGGCTATTTCTAAACCAATCTGTCGCCAGCACATGCTTCTGGATTGCTTCATCTGCATTTACCCATTTCCCGCACCACCAAGAAGACCATTCTCAGACAGCCAGCCGTGAGTAGAGAGCTTAGGATTCATGGGTACCAAGAGCGAAGGACACGAGAGATTTTGTAAAGGACGAGACCCATCCATACCTTCTTGTTGCTTGGCAAGGGGGGGAAGAGCACGCAATTGGCGACGGACCAATGTCCGGAGTGCTTTCTTCTGCTGGCGCACGGCGTCGAGAGGAGCGGATCCAGGGATAACATGCGTGGCCATCGTCGCTACTTTGTTCTTCAAGTGCAACAACCTCAGCATTCCAAAAACCTGCATTCACTTGCCAAACAAATCCGGAAAAATTTCGCCAGCCAAAATCACAAATTCCCGCAAAAACCCAAATTTTTTTTAAAAAAACACGCAAATGCCGGCCTCGGATCGCATCAGCTGCAGCAGCGTCCCGTGTTTTAGGGTTTATGGTTTCAGGCTCAACCCAAAATCAGCTAGAAAACTAGGTCTTCACGGAGGAGAACTTTTTATAGTAGTGAGTGCACCGCGCTGATCGCAGTTTGTTTCCGAGGGCATTGATTCCTTCCTTTCTCTTGCTGCCACATTCATCATCACTCTTGTTGCATGGAAAAATTCAAAATGTTTGTTACCAATTCATCAAGCTCTTCTTCCAGAGAGATAAAATGCATTCCAACAGAAGAGGAGACATCCGCTTCTTCTTCTGCTGAACACAGACAGCAGCGTTAGGTTACTCACTTGCAGTTTTTAAATCTTATTTTGTATGCATACCTATTTAGCCTAAAGATGTGATTCTTCTCAAACACCAAGTTTCATTTAAGCTGCTACCACATAATTGTATTCAAAATGTGTTTTTTTTGAAATAAAATTTTGCTGCAATAGTTGGAAGAGATTAATAGCTACCCGAAAACCCAAATTTGCTGCTATAGTTAGAAGACATCGATAGCTACCCAAAAATCCACTGCAGGCATGGACCAGTCCTGTTGATCAAAAGAGTATGCACTCTAGAAAGGGGACTTTGCATCCAAAAGTTGCAAAGTTTTTTTCTTTAGCCTTGCTACATTCTTGGTCCTCACATTCAGCTTCCAAGATACTGATGAGATGGGAGTTCAAAATGGAGTTGGAGCTTCAATTCCTCTTCTTCTGCAATACTCCAAATAATTTACATAGGGTTATGTGCAGCACAGCTTGCTGGCATCTGTCCCAGAGATTGCAAGTACCTCTTTTCCTTTCCTCAGTTTTGTTGTGCGGATTGTTGAGACTGTGCACTGAGATCTGCACTTTGCTGCTGGAGAGTGGAAGCAGCATCGTTCGCCACTTTCCCCAAGGTTTCCTTTGCTTGCGCCGCATACTGTACTATGTCGTCTCTAGTGGTAGCAGTCTTCTCTGCTGCTATGTTGCCTATTCCTACAGCATAGTCGCAAGCTTTACCGACCTGCTCTGCTGCAGGTGCGCAAACTGTTTGCCCGTGCTTGATGGCCATGTCGTGAGCGGCTGCGGCTTTGTTAGCAGCAAAGTCATAGCTATCTGACGCGGCTCTCACCGTCGTGTCCTTCGCGGCTGCAGCTTTCTCAGCAGCAAGGTTTGAAGTCTCTTGCAGTTTCTGTGCGGTAGCAGAACACGCATCCGATGCTGTCTTTACTGTCGTGTTCTTGGCAGCGGCAAGCTTGTCAGCGACGGCGTTCCCGGCGCTTACGGTCACATCTGCTGCTTGGTTCGTCGTTGCAATCACAGCATCCTTCACAGCGATCGCAGTCTGCACAATTTGGTTGCCAACATTGATCCCGATCTCTTTTGCAGTTTGCACTGTAGAGGTCACAGTGCTGGACACGGAGTCGCCAACGGCTTGCAAGTAGCCTCCTGATTGCTGCAAGCTCATGTTCGATTTCTCTTGTGCACTCAAGGACACGTTCTCCATGGCCTCCTGCGCATCGCCAAATTTCTGGTTCCCGATATCGGTGGTCTGCTCCAACGCGGAATCCGTCGTGTCCTTGGCAGCCGTTACGTTGCCTACGACAGAGTTTTGGAGCGACGTAGCGGTTGCAGACACGACATCGGCCATCGACTGCAAATAGTCCTTCACTTGCTGCGTCGCATTAGCTGCGTTGTTGCCACCAGACTGGCAAACGAGCTTCGATGATGTCTCTTGCGCCTCACCAGCTTCCTGCTGAACAAATCTTATCATATCGCTCGCTGCCTGTCGTCAAGCACAAATGTAGCACAGCTTTGAGCACTATCGTCTGACATCAAACATTAAGTTCCAACCACAGGAGTTGCAAAAGAACGAGGGAGATGCTGGTATCGTCGTAGCATTGGAAAAGAGATTTTGTAACTCGAATATTGCCACAGGAAGCATGTGAGTTCTTGCAAGAATCAAAACCTTTCCAGCGCTTCCTTTCGCTGTAAAATACTTCTCACCGGCAGCTTCTCCAGCACGCTGCGTCTACTCTTCCGCAACAGCGGTAGCATCAGCAGCCTTTGAATTGACGGCATCGTAAGCAGCATCAGCAGTGGTAACAGCATTCGAAGACATATCATCACTAGCAGCATTTTCCTTGCTAACAGTTTCTGCCTATTGCTGTATTGCTTGTTGCGCACCGCCAAACAAAGCAAAAGGAAAACAGATCACAAAACCAGAGTCCAACTCGAACACAAACAAAATTAGCTGATGATCTTGACCACCACAGGCGTACCTAAATGGGGCCAGTACTCGAACACATAACAATACATCGCACACGAAAGAAACAACACCGGCCCTCGGAGGTCCATTGATTCATCAGCGAATTTACTGAGAAAATCGCGCAAGAAAAAGCATGATCAGGAAGCGTTAAGCATCCAAGATTCATTGACTTCTTCACAGAATGTACTGAGGAAATAGCGTAAAAAATAAACATGATCCGGAAGCGCTAATCGTCCAAGATCGATCGATTCATCAGCGAATGTACTGAGAAAATAGCGTAAAAGGTAAGCCTGATCAGGGAGTGGCTAATCGTTCTAGATAGCTTGATTCATCAGCGAATGCACTGAGAAAGCTATCGTAAAAAAATAAGCACGATCAGGAAGTGCATCTAATCATGAAACAAGAACGTCGTAGTTCCGTGACTATAACTGGAGTCACCAACTGACAAGCTCTGTGAATCCACGCTATCCATGCTCGCAGATCGAGCGCAAACACCGTTCTGCTCTCAAAACACACACACACACACACACACACACACACAGAGGGGTAAGAAAATGTGCAGGACAGGACAACGCACGGCACGGCAGGATCAGACAATCTCAGATCGGTTTTGATGAAAATCACCAAAAAATGCGGAGATCGCGGAGAAAAAAAATTCGCCAAAAACGTTAGGCAATCTCAGATCGTTCCAAAATGAAATTCAAGAAAGGGGACAAAAAATCGAAGCGTAAGACGGGAAATCGAAGCGACGACAATGGAGTCAGAGAGGCGAGGGATGATGGCGTTGATTTATGTATGGGCACCTCGGATGGCGCGAGATGGCGTAGTTTGGCGTGCGGGAGGATGACGTTTGAATTTTGAACCCTAGTTTTAAACTATCGTCGTCGTCATCGTCGTCGTCGTCAGTCGGACGTCGATGTTACTGCCACGTGTATTATCCTCAACCTACAGTTTTTCGCCACGTCTGTGTAAGTACCCTAGACATACCAATCTGTTGCCGCCACGTCCGGGTCCCAATCCAATGGGTGTACGCCACGTGTAAAGTGTTTGATGCAAACAATTTTCCATGGAAGAGGCCAAGTCATTGACACCCCTGTTATCCCCACGTGTCACATGGAGATTGGATGCCTCCACGTGTCGGTTTTCTCCATGCGTTTCAGAAGTAGGGGGCTTCCATGGCGAAAGCACCAACCAATAAGTACACACTTAGAAACGTTCAAGAGCTTGTCGAGATTTTGACATTTGCAGCAACAAAAAAGTTTTGTTGATCAATAAGGAGTTTCTGGGATTAAGAAGGGAGCGCAGATTGTGGATTTGAGAGCGAGCAACGTGATATTTAATCACAGGCCCAAGGTCTAGTTAAGAAGAATTATGACCTTGAGCTTTGGATAATTACGGAGCTCTACTGAAATTAGTCGATTATTAAGCTATGCTAATTACGATCTCTTTCTTGCTTCAGTTGTGTGGATCATTAGGGAGCTGTGGGTTAGTCTTATGTTGTTGCTGGATCTCATACTTCTGTGTCATACAGAATTTTGTGAGATTGGTTTGCAGACTAGAAGTTTGAGGCTTTTTGGGTTTGATCTCTATTGCATAATTTTTGGGGATTTGCTTGTTTCTTTTTGGGATCTGACGGCCTGCTTGAGAAATGGGTTTTTAGTTTTTACAGGCTACAGTTTTTGTTGGGTTGGTTTCGTGTGCTTCGAGGATTATTAGGATTCTTTCCATTAGGCTGCCGTGATCACAGCACACCAATACAGGACAAATGCCATTTTATGATGAGTTGCAGTTTGACTCATTGCTCCTGCAACTGGTCAGTGCTTGACCAGTAGAGCTATGAGAGGATTGTGATCACAGCTAGCTGAAAAAACATGAATCGAAACCTGCTGTGATCGCAGAATCCAGGATCAGAGCAGCCTACTGGAAAGATGTCCTTACTACTATGCAGGAAGTTTTCTTGATCAGGTTCATCAGCTAGATTTTTGTTTGGTGTCCACTTGATCAGTATCTGGGATCAGCTTACATTTGATTCATGGTTATTACTGTCTTTGCAGAAAAGTGATCAAGCAAGCTTACAAAGTTGACACTAGCTGCTAGATTGAAAGGAGATTATGGCTAGCAATAATGTTCACTCCGGGTCAGACGTCCAGCAGCAGTCCAGCAACCAGAAAGCGCCAGAGCCTGTTCAGCAGGTGATTAACAAGTCTTCAGAAAATTGATTCTTCACTACATTTGGTTATTGGGTTTGTTGCAAATTCTGCGTCTGTCTTGGTTCAATTTTGCTTTACTCTTGTATGTGCAGATAAACCCTAAACCCTACCAGGTTTTGCACAGAATTTGCATTTGATGTGCAATCGACTGTGGGTTTGAGTTTTGCAGCCTTTGGAAGAAAAGCTGGGTCATTTGAAGCTTGCAGCACAAGGAAAGCTGGGCTCGGTTGCAGACGAAGCCAAACAGAGCTTGGACAATGCTCAGCGTGCGGCACAGAACAGGTACTCAGGCGGCAGTCTTGGGTTTTTGCTGCCTCATCTGTCCTCGCTGATCTGCTCCATCTGCTCATCAATTCTCAGCTTGGAAATTGGCAGCTGCTGCAAATACCAGAACTGTGATCTAGTTTTTGGGCAAGTGCTGATGCGATGATTCATGACATGGGCTGCAGGCATGAGGAAGCAAAGCAAGAGCTATCCCCAGCTGGTCAGGAGCAATACAACTCTGCTCGTAAGCAACTAGGAGAAGCTTACCAAACCGCACAGAACACGGGGAGTCAAGTGGCGCAGCAACTGGGATTGGCAAACAAACAAGTCTCCGAGGGCGTGCATGACCTCAGGGGTGCAGCACGCCAAGAAGCCGAGCAACACAGCAATGAAGTGGAGGGTCATGTACAGCAAGGGAAAGGAGCACTACAACAAGGAATTGCAACAGTACAAGATGCCCTACGACAAGGAACTGCTGTTGCCACAGACAAATTGCAACAACAAGATTCAAGCCACAAGATTCAAGCAAATCCAGAACAACAACCACCACCCAACACCCTTCTACAATCTATCACTGCCGTTGTCTCACAAACAGCATCATCTGTGAAGGAGGCTTTGGTGGGGAAGAAGTCCACTCCTACAACAGATGAAGGAGCTCAATCAACAGCAGCCAGCCATGAAGATGTGGGACAGGATGGAGCTCAAGCAACGAAGCCTGTGAGCAGCAGCATTGCAGATGCTACAACAGCTGTAATAAATGCAGTGAAAGGGACAGTTGCTCCTGCTGCAACTGACCATCCTGTTGAGGATGACAAGTCTAATGTGCAGAAGTAAAACCCTAATTTGCACATTACAAAAACATTGCGAGAGAGAGAGAGAGAGAGAGAGAGAGAGAGAGAAGTGCAGATCTTGAAGTGAAGCCTGAATTTGTGCATTGGTTTTCAGTGCTGACAGTTATGCACATTCAATGAAACACATACATTAGTGTGCATGTGAACATTCAGTTGAAGGCAGCTGCCTGCATACAGTTTAAACTTGCACTTCATTGTCACTGTCCTTCCTGCTCTTTCTATTGATACCTATTTGTTTGTTGGCTTTTCTTTGTTTATGTAAAGTTTTGAGTTTTGCTTCTTGAGTAATCTGAAATTGTAATAAGCTTGCCATAGTCAACAAAGAGTTGTAGATGGGAGAAAGTTTGCAATTGTTGTTGCATGCATAGCTATAATTTGCAAGAGAGCTTGCTTTAATAAGAACAAGTGAGAACTCATTTTTTTTATGTGTAGTTTGTGCATTCCAAAAGGTTATGGGCCCATGTTCTGTTGTTGAAACTTTGATGAGTTGTTTTATTCTCTTGTTGTAACCATAGGTACTCTTGCAATCTCTATTCATTCTTTTGTCTTTGATCTTCCTAAAGAAGATGTTCATGTCAGAAAGTTTGATGACACCAATTTCCAACTCCAGAAATTTCACGTGCAATATGTTTTTCACAAAGAGTTTGTGTCGACAAAAAGTATTGACAGGATTGCTGCACAAGCTGCTGCTATTGACAAGGGTGCATTGGAGGAACTTGAGAGAGCACGACTATTGTGCTTCTTTATTTGCTGGTTGATTCGGCTCATTTGGAACAATTGCTCAGTTGCAATAATGTTGTTGCTATGTCGTCAAATCTTGTTAATCTTCATGAATCCAAGAATGCAAATAATCTTCTTGGTTCTCCCAGCAAAGTTTCTTTGATTGTCAAAACACATATTACTAAGGTTGAGATCATGGTGAAGCAGCTTGGAGACCTTGCTCTCCAGCAACCGAAGGTTATTGTTGTGTCCAAGTTTCTTTCTGATTTACCTCCTAAGTAGCATGTTGTGCATGCTGCGTGGGAGTGTTGCTGATGTTTTACAGAATTCAGCTACATTGTCTACTTGATCAATGAAGAAGCTCAACTCAAGCTTAATTCTGATGCTACTACTGATGTTGAAGACAAAAGCTTTTTATTCTTGACCTGGTCATGCTGCACCTCATAAAAGTTTATGATCCAATTAGTTGGGCTACATCTTCATCTTCCTAGACTGCACAATCTCCTCTTACTCTTATGCAACATTAGCAACATGCTGAAATATATTGCTAATCTTAAGAAGAGTATGCAGCAATGTAATTGTTGTGGTGAATATGGTTATTGTGAATGAGAATGCACCAAGAAGCTGGATGATGCAAACCAAGCGCATGAAATTGTTTCTTCCTTTTCCTAATGGATTTGATTCTCTTGTTGATTCTTTTCTCAATCGCACATATGTTACACATGCTATTGTTTCTCCCAATGATGATACCTCGTATGTTGACAACAATGTCATTGAACTCACAACACACCATAATGTTCGATTTTTTTACTTTTGCACCAATTCCAACTAAGCAATGATGGTCTAACCAAGTTGGTAGCAACCACCTAGTATGTGTTAGCAATATTTGTGGTCTACTCAATCAATGGGAGCCTTGCACTTTGAAGAACGAGTTCTACTTTTTACCAATCAAGTGATTGATAAGGGTTTTACACATTGTGTGTGACAAAAGTTGATTGCCTTGCTCATCGTGTTAAGCAAAGCAAAATGATTCTTATTGGTTTTCACCAAATCAAGTCGTATAAATCAAGTTGTATTTAGTCTTGTTATTCCATCATTTGAAAACCTTGCAATTTCTTTATGATTTCTTTTAGCATCACCATTGATTAAATTTGGCATCATTTTGTTGATCATGTTCATCATGACATTATACATTTAATGAAACACGACAAAAGAGTCCATCACCAATCATTTCATGTTCAACCTTTTAGGCCTTGTGCTAATACACTTAATGTTTTTATTCATATGAATGTATGTGGCCCTATGTCAACTCCTTCAATAAATGATGCTTGACTTTATTTTTTTGTTCAATAATGATCATTCTTCATTTCATTAATTTACAACATCAAACACAAGTTCCAAATATTTTCTTGCTTTTACAAATCACTTCTTTTCTACAAATAGGCAAGTCATGTTACTCGAGTTCTCCATAGTGATCATGGTGACAAGTACATCAACATTAATTTCAATCATTTTTTCCTGTTAAATGTATTAAACATGAATTAATTGTGCCTTACTCTCTTGAGCAAAATGATGCCATTGAACATGATAATTAGACAATAATGGATAGTGTATGTACTATGTTTCACACTATTCATTTTGATTTCAAATTTTGGGCTGAATTTGCTTGGGTGAAAATCCTTTAAAATGTACCATTCAAAATGAAAAGGACTTAATCTTTAAGTAAATCTTTTTTTTCCTTATATTTCAATCTCCATCAACATTAATGAATCAAAAAGTGTCAAATATTTTACAATATCTTAGACTACAATTATAGATTCCATCAATATCACCCACTATGTGTTCCAAGTATTAGGTAAAAGAATATAAATAAAGGTGACAATGTGACAAAATTTTGATACACCTTAACAAATTTAGACCCATTCAAATTTCAATTTATGTTCTTAATTGTTCTAGAATCATGTTCATGGAGATGTTACCCCATACAAACTTTCAATTAAAATTGCATCAATGATAAAATGTCTTTGAATTTTTTGTTCCATTGCTTATTTTCATGTTCCTAAAGGTCTTCATACCAAGCTTGATTCTAAAAGCCATAAGCAATATTTTCTTAGCTATTGTGATGATTCTAAAGCATATTGTCTCTAAGATGTTGAACATCATAAATTCATCATCAGTAAGTAGTGTTTTTTAATGAAGAATTATTTTTTTGATCTAATCTTCAAAAAACTAATCATACATCTATAGTAGCACAAAATGGGGATTTGTTTGATATCCCTTTTAATTCTTCATGACATGTGTTAAAACCATTTCAAATTTTCACTTCTCAAAAACACAACCTCTTTTTGCCATACACTTTCATGATATGGTATCATTAGCACAACTTGTCAGTGGATGATGAAGCTTTGTTCTTGTTTGTTGTTGGAAGTTGGTGATTTCGAGAGGATAATGCTTATTTATGGATGGTGTTGGAATGGTGTGGAGTGCAAGTTGGTTTTGGTGGTAGATTTTTTAATAGATGAATTACTAAATTTTGTGAAGCAAATGTGTCCGATGTTTTTGTTAAATGATGGTAGGTTTTGATGACTAAAAATAGTTGTTTTGTTACACATAACCTTTTGAAAATCATCATACTTACATATAAATAAAAACCCATGGGTAAAGCACGAAAGGATGACAAAATAAGGTTTTTTCATAGTCCTATGAGGAATAAGGTTGGTGTGGAAATCATGGGAGTCACATGCATCTAAAAGACCATGATGTTGTGAGGTACTAACGAGAATGGGAAGATTTTTAGTGGATTCCACTACATCTTAAGGGAAGGATTAAAGTGACAATTTCATGGGTATTGATAGGGAAACATTTTAAAGTCATCCATTTCGATGGCATTGGGATTATGCCATCCAAATTTGGGATTTAGAGAGTTGGTAGCATCTAACATTATTGTTATAAAATGTAGTTCAACTTAAGTTTTGTGCCTAATTCATGAATGACATTTTAGGTCTAGGAACTGGGAAGGGAGGAAGGAGGAAAATGTGGATACATTTGAAGGTTTAATTTAATGCCTTTCCCAAGATAATTTATGATGCTCGTGCTTAGATTTTGGTATCTATTAGTCCTTTTGTTGGAATTGTATAGATGTTTCAAGGTTTTGCAAATCAAAATAATACTTTGTTGAACTATTACATCATCCATAACTCATTTTATAAATGATAACCTTATATGTTGTGTTGATGTTGATAAACTTTCCACAATGATGCAATATATGGCTAAACATTTTGAAATTACAGAACACCTTATTAATCAATATGTGGAACTTCACATTATTCAAGATAGATCTCATTGACTTTTTTACATTGATCACATTCTTGCAAACTACCAATATATGGGCATTCATCAAGTTGTTGTTCCAATTAACCTTAATGTTCAATTTGGTCATGAAGAAGATGTGCCCATTGATACAACTCTTTTGTATTAAGAGATTTGTCAATAGCCTAATGTTTTTTCAAATCAACTCTTGACCAAATAGTTCATATACAATCAAAATTATTGTTAATTATTCCAATAAACCCAAGCTTATTTATTGTAATGTAATCAATCAAACATGTTTACTACTTATTGTGATTTCAAAAATATGCAACAAATATTAAAAACTGCAAATCTCAAAACCAAAGTGGGTTCCTAATTACTTTGAATCATAGCTTAGTAGTTTGGGGCAACTGCAAACAAGGTTGTAATGTCAATTCCACCATACAATCTAAATGCATTTTAGCATGTCTAGTCACAAAAGAAATAGTTTAGATGTGTCACTTTACTAGAAGCAATTAGCGACAACCAAAGTGACAATCAAAGTTGCATTCATTTGGTTCATACTCCAAAATTTCATTGTCACACACAAGCACATTGATGTTCAATTCCATCTCATTTGAAAATTCTATGTTGATAGTCTTGTTGAACTCAACTATGTTACTATTGCTAACCAACTTGTAAACTTTTTCGCAAAGTGGAAAAATTTGTGCATTGTTTTTAGGTGCTAACAATTTTGGACATTCAACGAAGTTCACATAAATCAATGTGCATGTGAAAAATTAGTTGAAAGTTGCCTACATGCAATTTAAATTTACATGTCATTGTCATACTTGTTCCTACTATTTTCTATTGATACCTATTATCTTTTCTTTGTTTATGTAAATGTTTGAGTTTTTCTTTGTAAGTACTCTAATATTAGCCAATAGAGCCATAACCAATGTAAAGTTGTTTTAGATGAAAAAGACCTAGAGGGATCAGTTCTATTTTATTCCAAGTAGCATGCAAAAGAAAAATGTTGCAATTTATGGAAAAACAAAATGATCTACAATCTACTTCCATCTAAATATGGTGTTTATAATTCAATATGAGAATGTATTTAAAATGTATTTAAAATATTCTAAAATATAAATAAAATGTGTTATTATTTCATAGCAAACTAAAAAATACCTTTTTATCTCAAATGCTTTCTAAAATATACAAAAAATGACCTCCCCAAGAAAAGAAACTTTGTAATTATTGCTAGATGTATAGCTATAACTTGTAAGAGAATATATTGTAATATGGATAAGTGAGCATTCAATTTTGTTACAGTGTAATTTGTGCATTTCAAATTTGTTGTGCATTGTTGTTTCGAAACAAAATTTTGTTCAAAAGAAAAAAATATTGATTTTGAAACAATTGAAAAGGTGATAATAATTATACTTGGATGTTTAAAAGAATTATATATATCCAATTTTTCAATCTACCCAAAATGTTACAAGAGTTTACTGGATTGTTGGTATTTAAAATTTTCTTTCATATTAATATTAGATGTCAAATTTTTAGTCTTTGCATGATGAAAAATAATCACAAATACCACTTAATAAGCCTTGAATGTGTGAAAACAAGTCATTAACCTTGTGTGAAGACAATCTTTATTTGCAGAAATTCAAGATTTATCACCAATATCACTTGTAGGCCTAGCATGTGTGAATGCAATTATTATTTGTTTTCTTGTAACATAATGTGACAACTTGGGCTTCATTTTCTCCAAGAAAATCATTTTTTCCTCTCATAATGTGATGACTTGGGCTTCATTTTCTCCAAGAAACTCATATTGAGAGTGAAGTTCCTCTGATTAGATGCAAAGGGAAACATTGTGTTTAGCTTGGATCAACTAGGTAAGAATCACCTTGAACCTTGCTACAGGTTGTGGCAACCAAGGATAACAAACTTGTAGCCCTAGGGGCACGGTACCTATTTACAACATTCCAGGGCGGAAATTCCCTGGTCAGAGGACTTTTTTACCTGGCATAAAGCATGGGCAGAACCTGTAGAGAGAGAAATTTCCCACCACCAGATCTGTCTCACCCATCCAGTTCTTTGCATTCCAATTATTAACTGCTTAGACTTGGACCCCCCAACCCAGAATCTTAACTGGTGTAATGCACCAGCAGGCACTTCACAAAAGATTCCCAGTTCCAGAGGATCCTTATGCCGCAAAATCATGTTCAAAGAGGAACCACAAATGCAAGGCATTGTCTATACTTCGCCCCGGATGCCACAAGAATCACATTCAGCCCCTTATGCCACAAAAATCACATTCAAAGAGGAGCCTTACCCATAAGGCGCTGCCGCATATGCCACAAGAATCACATTCAGCCCCTCATACCACAAAAACCACATTCAAAGAGGAACCTTACATGTATTGCATACCATCACCAGGAAAAACTCCACAGAATATAATGCCCCATCCTGTCAGGTTAGAAAAATCCTGCAGGCACTTTCCATCCTGCTACATTACGGTTAAGGTTGCTCTCACATGCTTCCATCTAAAAGAGATAGGACCTCTTGACACCAAAGAATGAGCATTATAATATCAAAAAATCAGAGAAACGTGTTAAGGAAGTTTCAAAGAATCCATTACAGTTATCATCCATCTTTATAGCTACTTTGCACAAAATTTGTTTAATGCTTTTCCACATGATCTGAACTTCTGTCTTGCATGGATTGCTTTAGAATTCCCAAGGGAATCCACCAATCATTGGTCATACCCAATATTTGGAAGGATTGTAATCCAACAGGATTCCTGGCTGTCATCACTACAATAGCAGATGTCTGAACATTTTCAAAACAGATATAGAGGATTACTCATCTCCAATACTTACATATTTGGCTGTTAGCAACATCTCAACCTTTGCCACAGGCACACACAAAAGCATCCAGAGACTAAGAAACAGATTCACATATCCACATCCAAAAGCAATCATCATGCACCAAAAGGAATCTATTGAGAGAAAAGGCACAACCTATGGCAGTGATAAAAGACAAAACTGACTTGTTTATTGACAGGTATTCCAGAATCAAGAGATGCTGTACCAGATATATTCTCTGGTTCTCAAAAATGCTTGCTTGAAAGCATGACTCAATAACCTCCCTTCAGATCATTGACAACATCATATGGAATAGGTGTGACAGTCTGGAGTGTAGATGCATCCAGTACAAAGCCACCCTTGGGTCCTGCAGGCTGTCGCTTTGTGCTGATCTTCTCACCCCGTGCCTTGGCCTCGGCCTTCAGTCTGTCATTAGCCTTCCGGCGCTCCAAGAAGTCCTCTCGACATCTTGATGGCTGGACATGCTCAATTCTCACATGAAGCCGCTTCTGGATGATCCTATGACCAACCTGGAAAAGATCCAACTCTAACAGTCTTAAACTCTAGAAGTCTAAACCCTAAACCCTAAACTCTGGCTGTTATCTATCACAAGCCATATTGCAAGTCAAGTTCATCATAAGAAAAATCCTCTCCCTTGCATTTCCATCCCTCCTCAGCAGCTGCATATTGACCTGCTCCTGGGAGCCTAAAACTCCTTGGCCTCACAATTACAAATGAAGAAGAAAAACTTGTGAGAAGACTATTCCAGAATCATAATTTGGGATTCTACAAGAACATAAATGCAGTCTGCAAATAATGTACAGCAACAACAGCAGCAGCAGCAGCAGCAGCAAAATCTCCTCTCAAGGCTCAAAGTAAACTGGCGAGACCCTCCAGAGAAGGCATGAAGTTTAGGGTTGAGAACAAGGTTTAGGAATTTTCACTCACCTGCTTGTTGATCACAACACCGACGGCGCGCTTGGAAACATTCCAGACGATACCAGTGCGGCCGTGGTAGAACTTGTGAGGCATACCCTTATGCACTGCGCCATTCACCTTGATATCCACATAGTCGCCGATCCTGTAGTTGCGAAGATAAGTTGTGAGGTGAATGTATCCTTTGTGTCTGAAAGGACGCGAGAACAAATCCCTGGTCCGAGACCGCAGCCCATGACCAGCAGGCATAGCTGCTGTCGCTTGCCTCGATCTCCTCCTTCCTCACTCGCTCGCTCGCTCGCAACGATCTCGCTGCAAAACGAGAAACGAGGAGGCAGATGAACAAGAAAGAACTGCAGTCCCGCGAGACGCTTCGGATGACCATCTTCGCAGAGAGCGTCTCTCAGCAGCAAAATTGTGGGCGTTGGATGCTTAATCTGACGGTGTACGTTCAACAGAAACCCTAATTAGGGCAGATGGGGTCCCTTGAAGTTCCAGTGATTTGTTTTTCAATTTTCTGTTAATTGAAAATTTTCTTTTGCATTAAAATGTAGCATTCCAAGAGGGATTTTCTATTAAAATGGCGACAGCTTTCTAGAACCTATTTTTAAAAAAGAACTTAACTAGTTTTTAAAATGCTACCAAACTAAGATCAGAGTCCAAGACTCCAAATCATTTTTTATTTTTTATTTTTTATTTTTTCAATTTTGTGATGTTGCTCAAGGGCTGATAAGTCCATAAATATATTTAGCCAAATTTGGCAATATTCGAAATATGAAAGTATAAAATGTTAAGCACCCTTTCATATTGTAAGCAATTATGGTGACTTTTGGCGATTTTTTTAAAGAAAACATATAATTTGTGACATATAATTCTTTTTTTATTTTATTTTTTCGCAAAATTCACCACCAAAAATTCACTACTCCAAATGTGGCAAAAATATTCAATTTTTTTTTTTCAAATTTTGGCCAAATGTTTTTCAAAAAAAATAATATTAAAACAAAATATTCCCTTTTTTTACTTTTAGTTTTTGTATTTTGGTGAAATTTCGCAAAATAAACATTGGTCCATTTATTGATTTAGTGTGAAATTTTCCTATGGGGAATTTTCAAATTGGGAATGGAAATTTTCAGCTAATGAAAAAAATTTAATCACACAACAAATAGGTGAATAACAAGCCACCTAGTGTTTTTTCTCTTTTTTTCTCCCAATTTTCTGATGTAGTCGACAATGTGGTGATCACCCATAAGATGATTTAGCCAAATTTGGCTATTAACACAAAAAAATATGAAAAAGAAAATAATTAAGCATCTTTATATATTTTTGCCTCATTCATTTTCAATTTCATGTATTATCAAGTTGTGGTCCAATCATTATTGAATCATAAAAATATGTTAACACAAAAACTTTATTCTTGTAGCTTGTCAATTACATTGAACTATGGATAAATGATGGATTGGTTTTGGCTACAAGCTTTATAGTTCAACAAGTTACTCCAACATTGGTTGTTTGTTCAAGTTGTGTTGTTTTGATTTCAAGATTGGTATGTAAGTTATGGGAAGAGAATTGAATTGTGAGGACTTGTATGACTATTGATGAGATGTGTTGTATTATCATAGACGAGCAATGAGATATTGTGCTTCATTTTGCAAACAAGTATATGCACAAGGTTCACAATAGTAGCAATATTGGACATTGTTGTAACAAACTATTCCTCTTTATGGAAGAGGATAATTGTGTTTCTTGGAGCTTGGAACATTTGAAACTAAAGTGTTCTCCTATAGATTCAAGCTTATTCATGATCTAATGAAAAACATGTGCTTAGTTTATTAGGCTCTTGTTGTTTTATTCTTTGAATGGTAGGTCAAACAATTCTCAAAAGTAACCTCTAACCATGGAAAATCTTTTTTAAAGAATGTCATTTTGATTCACAAAAAGGATGTTGCACCTATGAATGAATGATAATGTGGTATTCAAACACAAAGGTTGTCGTGCATGTAAGTGTAGTGCTCAAGTGCAAAAGTCACTATGCTTGTAAATGGGTGTGAAGAGTTCTCATGAAGATGTTGAGAAGAGATTAACAAATTATTGACAATTGATTAAAGATGATACCTTACCTTCATTGGTAGTCGTGAGATTATTCAACTTTCAACGATTGTAGTTTATCATTATTCACTATCACAAAAATGGTGTGATAGTTAATCAATTATGTAAATTATTTATAGAAAGCCACGATATGTGAACAATATTAGTCTACTTTCATTGTTACTAATGTCATTGCCACTAGCATGTTTCCTAATGCTTACACAATTGCATCAATTTTTGTTTTATTTCATTTTGTAGGTTTTTAGTCAAACTTTATAGCAAAAGCATGTAGGGCACCACGTGCCTTTTTTTTGACACCCCTCACATAAAAGTCCAAGGGAGGGAGAGGGGGGGGGAGGGGAAGTTTAATGTTTTGCCCCCAACTTAGTTCCTTGGATATGATTAATATCTCACTACATGTCCCAATTCTTAGCCATTACCATTAGGCTAAACTAAATGTAAAATAGAAAAGAAAATACAAATTTTTGGTGGGCAATGAAAAAGCTAATAAGCACCAAAGGGGGCCAACTTTTTTCTTTTGGGGATGGAATCATTAACCACCCAATGTTCCAAAATGGAAATTGAAATAACACCACTTCACGTGCTCATCAAGTATAATAATAATTTAATAATATTTTATGTTTAGACACCATCTAGCAATCTTTAAAAGTTACATTATCCATCATTGCTAGTGTTGGTTTGCACACAAGCTTAATATGAAATCAAATCAATTTGTTTGCTAAAATGTTCAATGTAAGTAATATCAAATTAATACATATGTGTCCTCCACTCTAATGGAGCCAATGTTTCCTTAAAAAGCTTTTTAATGATCCCAAAGTGGTGATTGTTTGTTGGAAGATGTAGAAAAAATGGAAATCATCCTTAAAAAAGACTTGACCAAACCTAGTTATAAACCAAATATGAGATACAATTTTCTAATCATTTTAAAATATTTTTGACTAGATATGGGAAACCAAATATAAAAATAATGCATTTTTTATTTTATTTTTCCGTTTTATTCTTGAAATCTTAAAAGTTTAGGAAAGTTTTGAGTTTTTGATTTTTGTCTTTTTGGTGAAATGTTGCTAATTTGAAAAGGTTGAATGGAACACAAAACATTCAACAAAAAATAAATTGGAAGTTTTTTTTCTAAAACATAATGGTCTTGCAAATGGATGTTTTTTTTAAAGAAAACACCTCTGCGTTGGGAGGACATGTCATATTAACATGCCCCATTTATTACACCAAATAATGCATTATCATTAAGGCATTACCTAGAACATAAAGACCAATTTTAATCAATATTATTGTGATTGGATGACACCTTACCCAATGTGTTGTTTCCTTTGAGAAAAACATCGTTAGAACAAACATTCCATTTTTTAAAAACATCCCCAATTTTTTTCATTTTTTCCCATGGTATACACTAGGTATCACAAAAACAAAAAGAAAAAAAATTTAAATAATTTTTTACATTCAATAAAGTCCTCCATTGCACATTTTACCTAAATTGGGCATGTGTGAACTAGAGCCTCACACATGCCCTTATTTCCAATAAAGCCATAACCTCATAACCTCACATGGGCCCAAATTGATAAAACATGCGGTGTTAAACATGGATCAAAGTTTAACAAGCCCACAACCTTGGGCTTTATCCTACACAAAATTATAAATTGTGCATAGTTGACATTTTTTGATGAGGTGTTGACACGTTTTTAAAAATACGTATTACAAAGTTCATAACATGCCAAGAACAAGATTTGGGACCAAATTGGTCTTCTTATTTTTTTTAGTGGGGTGGAAATAGAAACCCAAACCCTTGTGGATTACCATATTTTGCACTTGTCAAAATTTTAAAATAATATCATACAACTTATTTTTCTATCACCCAACCTAAGTTAGAACCTTTTATTCCCACCAAGGGAGGACTTTAAGGCCCTAAATGGTTTTTTTTTCATTTAGTGCATGCCTAAATTGGACTTCATTGTGATTGTTAAGTTAAGATGAACACTATTACATTAGGAATAAAAACATGTTTTTCTTGAAGTTTGACAAATCTATCCCATTTGTTTTCCACCACCAAATACAAACATATAAAAATTGTTAACTCCTAAACATCGAGTTGGTCCACCTACCATGTAGTCCTAAACCAAAAAATCAACGCATGTGGTTTTGAAGCACCACACTTGAAAAGCAATCCCAACACATTGGGTACACTTGTAGTAGGTAAAGAGCTTTCAATGTTCTTTTAGAATGTGAAGTTTTGTAACAAGCTTGGAACTTTGGAAAAACTCGTTCCAAGCTTTGGAAGAAGCTACCTACAAAGACACATTGAACACATCTAACTATTCTTGCCCAACAAAAATTCCAAGACTCAACATTCCAATCAAATCATTTTTTAAAACTATTGTTTATCTAAGTTCCAACATTGTGTGGGGACATTGCCAATATCGACATCCAATAGCATGCTAAGTGAACAAACTAAGTTCGACAATTTGAATTTTTTTCCAAATACTTAATGAATTTAATAGTCAAGATTCAAATACACAATAGAAAAAAAAAATTGAAATTGAAATTCACAATTTCTTTCATTTTTGGGTCAATTTTTTTTTCCAAATTTGCAGTTAAAAACCATTTTATACAATGTTGCTCAATTTTGTGATTTCAAAAGTTTGGTGAAAAATTTCCAACTTGTTGTCAAAATTATCCAAATTTTCAAAAATAAAACCACACCCACTTTTTTTTTTCTTTTCCACCAAAAGATTCGACTTGAAGTCGTCTACCATGTCGAATTTTTCAAAAATCCATCATTTTGCATGATTTTGGGGGCACATTTGTGAAAAGGCTAGTAGTCCTTTATTTGAGTTTG
>Ga0116227_10001531_pt1 | contig 51786 bp, 25 predicted proteins | sample S1TSphgellanicum_FD_89693 | JGI IMG/M metagenome (GOLD analysis project Ga0116227, IMG submission 89693) | Host-associated microbial communities from peat moss isolated from Minnesota, USA - S1T2_Fb - Sphagnum magellanicum MG | ecosystem: Host-associated > Plants > Peat moss > Unclassified...
CAAGGTCACAAACACCTCCTTATATACTAACCAAAAGGAAACTAATCAAGAAACTTCCTAAAACCTATCCACCACATGGTTCCCCAAATAATCAAAAGGAAACAAAATCACAAGGAAACAAAATCACATGGTTCCCCATGTCCATGTGATTACACAATTAATCACAAGAAAACAACATCACATGGTTCCCCATGTGATTACACAATCAATCACAAGAAAACAACATCACATGGTTCCCCATGTGATTCCACAATTAATCACCAGCAAACATCATCACATGGTTCCCCATGTGATTACACAATTAATCACGAGAAAAGAACATCACATGGTTCCCCATGTGATTCCACAATTAATCACAATCAAACAACATCACATGCACCATGACCAAATTATGGAATCCTACACCCAACTTACCCCATTAAACAATTACCAAAGTAATTGTGTAATCAAGTTACACATCAAGTTACAGAAGCAAACAAACATTAGGCAAATCATGTGACAAGCATGATAGGAAAGGTGATAAGAAATATTTGTGTTGATTATTTAACCTCATTGGTGGATGTGATCAAGATGATGATATTTTCTTTTCATAATCATCACCACTATTAATGCATCGTGATATTTGCCACTTACCAAGGTGATGAAAAGTTGAAACCATGTCCAACATGAGTTAAAATTAGTGTTGGCAAGTTGTTGCATTTCAGCAAGTTTAAGTCAAGTTATAAGGTTAGGTTTTAGGGTTTTTGGATAGAAGGTTTCATGTTTTCTTAAAACCTAATTGTAAAATCCACCTATTTTCAAAATTGAATTAAAACTTGAAATGGGGTTGCTACCTTATTTTTAAAAGGTTCAAATTCTTTAGGTACATAAGTACAAAAATATAAACTTGGCTCTACAATTTAAACAAGTTACTGCATTTAATTGATTGTACATAATTAATATCACATAATATATATCATGGAGTGTGTGCACTATTTGAACAAATTATAATTACACACCTTTTTAAAAAATAGTCATGTGTAATGGAAATGGAACTAGACCTTGTCTTAAATCAAACTGCCTTTAAATTCTTTGTGAAAATTTCAAGACTAGATGAAAGGTTCCATAAAAACAAAAACAAATAAGAACCAAGACTAAAGGTTCCTTTTGAAATCAAGAACTCAACAACACAAGTTAAAACCATCAGGTTGAGGTATCAGGAGAGCAGCATAAAAAACTAGCAAAAGCTTCACAATACCCTAATACGTTGGCCAATTTGACACTAATTATATTATTTTCATAAATGTTGAAATTTTCATTTTTTAATTTTTTCAAATCAAAAAATATTTTGAAGGATAATAGCAAATATTTAGGAATATTCCATTTGTTGAAATGCGTTTTTCAAAATTAATTAATTATTCAATGGACATGTGTTGAAATGGCCAAGGTGCTACGATATAGTTGAAAGGCACCTTAAAAATGTAAGGTTACCTCCACTACAAGAATGGGTTGGGTATCTTACATTTTAGCCAAGTTATTACACTTTAAAACCCTCCTTTATGTTTGCTCTCTCGTGCTTGCTTTTGTCTGTGTGCAATTCTCATTTGATTTCTGGAAATGTCCACAAATTGTGCTTAACTTCTGAAAAGCTTTTGGTCTCAACTCTTGTCACCATAGGCTAGTACTTCTTTGAACACATCTTGTGGAACTTATTCACTTATAGGGTTCCTACCCAATGCAGGGGTTCTCACATGACCCCATGGGGGCTATCCCTTTGAGATAGTTGGTTGTTATCAAGAGTGAGGACATGAGTGCGACCAATCTTAGGCGATTTTTTAATTTAAAAATGAATGAATTATTTCAACCAAAATAAATTCCAAATTTTAGCACCAAAAAAGGCTGCCTTGCATTGATTGGTTTTATTCCGCTCTTGAAAATAGAACCATGGTAATTGAAAGAGTGCGTGAATTGTGTTGTGTTTTATATCCTTAGCAAAATGGGTGTTGTCAATGGCATGAAGCAATGGAAACATGCTGAATGGAAATTATTGATAATCTTGATTGAAAGTTCGGAGAAAATTTCCAAAAAAAAATTTTTTTTTTTTCTAATTTACACTAAAAACATGTTTTTCCAGAAAAAATTGTTGCCGCAATGAGAAAATTCACCAATAAAAAAGTGCTGATTTTGACCCTTAACTGGCGGTTCTCAAAACCATAAAAGCACACAACATTGGTAAATATATTGAATGTGGTAAACATGTAGCTTCTTGTTGCACACTTGTTCCACATGGTTGAGAGGATAAGTTATAAAAGTCATTATGTACAGGGTAAGGGACATTTTTTAGGCTCTTCATAGGGTTAAGGGCCTAGCGAGGGGGCATTAGCTCAAGGCTAGGAGCAAAAACTAAGAAGAGCCCCAAAAAATGGTCCTTGCCATATGAGAACTTTTCTAAATGTTAGCAACCTTACAAAAGTGAAAGGTTCTTTCCTAATCAAAATTGGGATCTTCCAAAAATGAAAGACTGAATTTTATTTTGAAAGGAAATTCTACCAAGGGAAGTGATGAAAATGCATGGATATTTTTGCATTTAAAAAAAGGATTTGCATTATTAAAAAATCAACTTTTTTCCTTTGTAATTTTATGATGATTATTGGCTAGAAAATTGCATGGCAACTTACAACTTGCGAAAGTTACGCAACAAACTAGAAATTTATTTATTTATTTTTCTCTTATTGCAATTGTTTTTACAAATTGAAATTTTTATTATGATTTTTTCTCCTATGACCGTACATAGAAATAGAGTTAAATAATTCAATTTTTTTTAAATGTTAAAAAAATAATAATTTCAAATTCAATTCAATTATGAAGTCCAACAAAGTGGTATGGTAGAATGGAGTTCAACCTAATTGAAGAAGTGTAACTCCCAAAACAACTAAATCAACAAATCTCAAATCAAACTTTTAACATAAATGGCATGGCATAAAAGAGTTTGGCCTTAATTGGGCAAGTGAATCTCCTAAAACAACTAAATCAACAAAGCCCAAATCAAATTTGGCATGATAGAATGGAGTTCAACTTCAATTAAAGAAACACATCTCCTACAACAACTAAACCAAGAAAGTTCAAATGAAAAGCACAAATGGCAGAATTAGAGTTATATGAAGTATGAATTTTATGAACAAAACTACAACTTTTCAACTACTTCTAGTGGTGCAAAGTAGGAACACATTTTAGATGAACAATATAGTTAATGGTTACGGGATATTTTGTAGGATATTGAAAACGTGAGTAAAAGTTGTATTGACATTCGCAATCTCAAGTGGTGGACAAAAATGGATATCTTTTAATATGTATTTGTAATTAGGAAACTTGTTCTCAAACAAATCATTCCAAAAAAATTTATTGAACTCAAGAAGAAATCTTTTCATTTGTAGTACATGTTTCATGGATTTTTGTCAAACCATAATAACAACAACAACCCTCTTTGAATCAATAATACCATATGCACCGGTAACTCTTTCCTAAGTAGGAATTCCATTAGCATCAATGTTCACATTAATAGGATTGATAACAATTCCCTCAGTAACAAAAACAACAACAAATGAAGTTGCATAAAAGACTCCATATTTTCCAAAATCAACATCTTGCATAAAGCACAAACCAACAACCAAAACCATTGCAAAAATAGGGAAATTGGAAATTTAAAAATGACAAACAAAAATGACCTTGGTTTTATTGTACACACTTTTATCCGCATTGAATGTTTCATCATATTGCAACAAACAACCACCCTTCAAGTCACCACTTATTCTTCACTACATTGCTGTATAATTCAAATGTTTGTTTATTTGAATGTGCCTATATATATATATATATATATAGCAAACCAAAACTAAAACTAAAACTGCAAATGAAAGTACAAATGCAAAAACCTAACAACACATCCATAAATGAAAATATAGACAAAGCTTGAAATGAAACATAAAGCAAAACACAAATGGAAAAAATAGAAGTTAGTTTTTAGAAAACTAATTTACAATACAAAATCGGATCCCTATGGTTAATAACTTCCATGCCATACTCCCAAGGAATGAAATATTTAAGCATGCAAGTGATTATAACAGCTTTGTTGATTTTGTTTGGCAGCACTTGAGGTGCAAATGGCATAATGAAAACCAACCCTACCACTTTGACCAAAATAGGACAAACTTTTTTTGACTACTTAAAAAACAATGAAATTAATTGCCAAAAGGATGTGGTAGATTGTGATTATCTATAGAATATGATGAATTAGAAATTCATGATTTTTCCAATGGTCAAAAATATTCTTTTGGGGTCAAAACATAACATATTATTATGAAAATGTTTGCATAATTATTGTAGATGAATATGTCATTTTGAAAGCATTTCAATTCCTTTTTTAAATGAAAAAATAGTGAAAACATTATGTATAATGTTTCATGCATGCTTTTCATGAATACTATATATTCATTAGAATTTTTATCCAAATTATTCCACATGTTTTCATAATATATTAAGAAAATCATGGAAATTTTTATAATTATGCGACATTAATACAATGTTTGATATTAAAAACATGAAAAACCAAGCATTGGTTGCATCTATTTTGGTTTTTATTATTGTGACTACACCTTTAGACTTTCTCAATTTAAAAAAATAAACAATCCTTTTGTCAACAATCAATCATGTATGATTGTGACCAATTACAAAAATCATGAACCATACATTATTTGTCACTCTCCATTTCGGTTTAGCATGTGGAAACAATGGATTTAGCCTTGGCTTGTTAGGAGGGTAGAAAATAGAACAACATCTAGCCAATTTTTCATAAGTTGCAATCACATCATCAACAAGATAGTTGATAAGAGGTTTGTGCCAATATGTATAACATCTAGTAATGTCTACATGTAAATTATTTGATACTCCATGACAAAACTTGAAAATTAAACCAATAGGTAACAAAAATATATTGAATTCATCAATAATCAATGTTTTTAAGCTCAAAACACCCCTTGATGAAGAAGTTCCACATACAAAATTCAAATTGAATGAAGATGTGAATTAATGTATCCATTATGTTAGCATCTTTTGTTCCTTTTTTATCAATAATACATCAAATTTCTAAAAAACCTTCCCAAGACTAATTTTCAATGCTCACAAAATCGTTTCATCACCTACAACCTTCATTTGATGGCATCATTGGTCACAATCATACATGATTGATTGTTGATTCAATAGTAACACATTGTTCTTGCCTTTACATGATTAATCCTCCAATGTCATTTATCAAAGATTGGATGTTGTATTATAAAACAAAAAAACACAAAAAACTAAGGAAAAAACTTATTCGACAATAAACAACAAAAAATCAAAATGGGATCCACATTAATATTTTATAGACTTCTATTTTTTTCAAGTGTAAAACAAATAAGGGTGCCTCCATGCCAATAAAACCCATATTTGCCCACGTAGATGACTACTTATCGGAAAACATTCCTAAAATATCCTAAGAATATTTCATTTGACAATAGAATTTTTTTTTACTCATATAGATACTATAATATAACGTTATGCAATAATATGTTTAAAGAACCTCCCTAAAATATATCATGTCTAAATAATCTCCCCAAAATTTAAAAAGTGATGGGTATTAATAAAACATTAGTTATAGTGCTTAATCAAATTTTTTGACTATTTAATTTTCATTAAATTCATTCCAAATCATACCAAATGTGTCGATAATATATACAAGAACATTGAAATGTAAATAAATCAAAGACTTGCAACATCAATATAAAATTTGAGCAAAAAACATGAAAAACTAAACATTCGTTATTTGTCATGTGATTCATGTATGTGAATGGCACATCAAAGGACAACATCTCCATAAGATCTTCTACAATGTGTTCACTTTTGGAGACATTTATTATGGATTTTTCTAGTCAAAACCACAAAACAGTCTCCATTCATCAAATGCATCCTTCATCCAAAGTTTAACGTGTTAGCTTGTTCTACAAACTCTTTTGTTGACATGCTCCATTTCTTGTTTACCAATGTCAAGAAAACAAGATTTCAAACATAACTCACTAAAAAACAACTTACAATCAATCTCATCATCACATCTAGATACAACAATGTTAAAATTGGCATCACCAAGGACAACATCAAAATCTTTAAATTTTAGCAAAATTAAAAGGTTGAAAAAAGTGTGCAAACAAATCAACATATGTTTTGGGATGTAATTAATTAAAGATATTCAAAACAACCATGAAACAATATAGATTTTAAAGACCCATTATTGGGCCACAACAAATCATCACCAAAATTAATAGTCATAGATGTTGTAAATGACATAACAAGGCATAATCCAAAGTTGATAGATCCAAAAATTGACTAGGTAGGGGCAACATAGTTAGTTTAGGCAAATTACCAATCAATATTTCAACAACAAGATTTATAAAAACCTTACTTTTCACAATTGGTTCATCATGAGCCAACATTACCAAAAAGAAAACACAAAAGAATGAGACAATATCACATAAAGAAGAAATGGCAATAACAAAATTTGGATGTCAAATCTCAATCAAAGATAGACATAGTCCCCGAAATAGAAGAAATGCCCACACCAACACATTAAGTGGGAAAACAAGATGATTTTGCACAAATAGGGGGAACCACTTTCTCAATGTAGGCATCGACACAAAATGAAAAAAATTACATTATGTTCCAAAACAATGTGATGCAACAACAATGTATCAATGTCAACATTAAATCCAAAAGGAAGAAGATGACACATCATGCAAAGGAAATTACAAAAAAACCCCTTAAGGTTGCAACACTTGCACACATACAACAAAAAACATGTTCACCTTATAACATGTAAACAACACAAATTGAAAACGCACAACCAACATATTAACACTTGTAATTTTGCATCACAAGAGATAGAAAAAATTAAAACAATGTAAAAACATAATGGAAAAATGTATTTCTCGAGACCTAGTGAAGCAAAATTTATATAGTGATAATAACTATAGTAGCTTTACTTGTTATTTGATAGCAAGTAGTATGATACTACGGAAGCATGATTTTATTCTTCAAGTTGTAAACCCTAACTATGGTAGCAGTTGAAAATCAACCCAAATACTACAAGAAATTAAAAAAACACTAACAAACATAAACTCTCAAAATGGGTACTTTTGCAATGGCTATAGTGTTGTAGTAGCCAAAAAATAAATGGGACCAATGTAATTAAAATCACTACAATAATCAAAACATTTTTTTCACACAAGATCCAATTTTTAAATTAAATTTTAATAAATATCACAGAGTACATAAAGTTATAGTAATCAAATTACCAAACTACACATTAATGCATTCTATTATTTCAACTTTGGTAGCCTTGTTCCACACTTGGACACACCCTATAATCATCCTCCTCCAAGTTTTTCCTTCCTCCTTAGGTAGCCAACCATTGTTGAAATAGTTGGCAACAATTTAAAACTTAGATCCTCCTTTCTCTCATACTTTCTTTTATTTACATTTTTTTTATTATTACAATAATTTCTCATAGATAAAAAGGGGTTAAGTGAACAAACTCAACCTTATTTAAGTAATTCCTTAGTTACCTATTATTTCAATGATTATAGTAGTTTCAGTATTCACCTATAAACAAAAAATTACAATAATCTTTCAAAATGATGTAGAAATTTGTAATGATGCTAACACATGCACAATAAAACAAACTAAGTGAACAAAACAACTCTAACATTTTGACACAAAAAACTATAAACCTATAACCATAACCTATAACCTAGATTTGAACCTCCATAATTTCAAGAATCTACCAACATTAGATCAATATAAGTTCCCATTATCACCATTGATAAAAATGGTGCGATATGCAACTGCACATTACCTTTTTGTGCTTCACTTAAAATGTTCTTAATGCAATCAAACTCTAAAAAGTCCAGTCAACTTTAATAATAGGCAAACTACATTAGGGTCAAGGGTTTTACATGAAAACCTTTAAGAATCATTTCATGTGATTAGTTTCAAATGGGCGTTGCTTTTGAAAATGTTTGTTTTTTGGCATTACCTTAGACACCTTTCCTTGACATGCCAAATCTAAATGTGACACCCATTTTATGATACGATAGTTATTGAAATCAAGTTCAAACTATTCAATCATAAGTATTTTAAGTATTTTCGTGATTATAAGCATTAAATTGAAATTGCCTTTCACACAATGATAGTGCTCAAGTGCATCAAAATCAAAATAGCGTGTAATTATCATGTTCCTAAGACTGTTAGAACTTGTGGTTGATTTTAATTTTAGTTTAGATATATTTGAATTAACTATACAAAACATTATGAGAAATTAAGTCCATTGAAACCACATTACCTTGGAATTAAATTTTTTAAAAAATTTCACATACAACTATTATGCAACTATCCCTTAGGTATTACAACTATTGTACAATTACACTAGTAGAAATCAGTGAAAATGTAACCATTCCATTTACGACTACATGCAATTTGTAATCATTTATGACTAGATTTGGGAATATTTGCAACTACAAGACCAATTTTCAACTATTTTGGTCATTATCACAACTATGATGCAACTATTAGAAATTTCATCCTATTAGTTGCATCCTAAAGGTATAATACAATGACATAGGGGTGTATTTTAATGTATGTATTAAAATTATATATATATATATATATAATACGCATACATATGTATATTGTTCATATAATGAATCTCAAAATTAATATTTGAACTTTGAATTTTTTTATTCAAATCTGAAAATTGTTATTTCAATTGTTTAAAACATTATTTGAATTTAGAAATTTTGATTTGAATATGATATTTTGAAATTAAATTTAAAAATATTTATTTGATCTAAAAATTGATTTTGAATTCTAAATTAATATTTTCAAATCTAAAAATTAGTATTTCAATTTAGAAATTATTAATTGATCATAAAAATGGACATTTTAATTTTGAATATTTTTATATGAATATGAAATTTTATATTTCAGCTCTGAAAATTTTTCATTTAAATTTTAAATAATCATTAGATTCCAACCTGAAATTTAAATTCCAAATTATTATTTTGGATTATCAAAATTAATACTTTAAGTCTGAAAATTAATAATTGAGTCTAAAAATGGACATTTCAATTTTGAATATTATTATTTGAATATGAAAATTGACATTTCAATTCTGAAAATTGTTATTTAAATTCAAAAAACTTATTTGATCTAAAAATTGATATTTGAATTCTAAATTATTATTTTCCAATCTAAAAATTATTATTTCAATTTAAGAAATTTTATTCAGTCTAAAAATTGGTACCTTGATTTTCAATATTTTTATTTGAACTTGAAATTTGATATTTGAATTCTGAAGTTTTAAATTTAAATTTTAAAATTTTATTTGACTTGAAAATTGAAAATTGATTTCCAAATTATTATTTTGGATTCTCAAAATTAATATTTCAATTCAGAAAAATATTAATTGAGTCTTAAAATGGACATTTTAATTTTGAATATTATTATTTGAATCTGAAAATTGACATTTCAAATCTGAAATTTGTTATTTAACTTCAAAAAACCTATTTGATCTAAAAATTGATATTTGAATTTTGAATCACTATTTTGGAATCTTAAATTTATATTTTAATTCAAAAATTTATTGATTAAGTTTCAAGGGTTTTTTCTACTAGTGTTATCCATAATAAATCACTTTTATACATAATTATAAATGATTATGTTTATTAAATCTAAATGACACTGAATAATTATTGTTATAACATAAATTTGTATATTATATAATTTATATTCTTATATTAAAAGAAATTAATTAATTAAATTAATGTGACATTACGTTTAAATCATTGTAATTACTTCAGATAATAATTAATTAATATGTGCAGAATTATTTTTTAATTGAATATAATTATTTACACTCTTTAATTTATAACTTCAAACCTGAATTAAAAATTTGGAAAAATTATAGTGTAGTTAAAATATTTAATTTATTGATTTTAATTTCACAAATTATTATATAATATTATTATCTTAAAAAATTATGTGATTAATCATCTATGATAAATATTTTATAGTAATTTTACATTAATTATGAAAATTAATGTTATTTTCCACAAATTATTGTTTTTATAGTTAATAATTACCAAGAGAAAAAATTACTTGACATATAATAATTTTTACAACAATAAATGTAATTATACATTAAGTAATGTAATTAGTTAAATAATAATTTTTAAAAAAATCATGTAAGAATTTAATTTCTAATAATAATTGTTAATTCATTACTTATACTTTTAAAATAAATATTTAAAATATTTATTTTAAAAATTATAGTCAATCAATTAGTTTTACATTAATTATATTATATATAATTATGTTAGATTCTAAAAAGTAATAAAATAATTTTTAAATATGTTATTTAATTAATTATTTATGAATTATGTATTATAATTTGTGAATAACTAGATAGTTTGTTTGTTAAATATTAATAATTTATTACTTATTTAAGTAATTGATAATGAATATTGAATATTTTTAGTGTATAGTTTATATTTTAAATATATGTAAATCTAATCATTATTAATTAAATGATTATCTAATTATCTAATATTTGAATTGTTAAAAAGTCTAAAAACTAAGAAAGTAAGGCATGAAGAAAATTTTGGAATTACAACTTAGTTTGTAAGGAAGTTGCAACTTCAAAATTTATCCCATATTGTTTGTTTTTCAATCCTATTTTGAACACTATATAAACAAGGAGGGTGTGGCCATCGAATTTCACATTAAAAAAATTGTACACATGGGATGAATTAATCAAGAGGTTCAACCCAAAACTAAAAAAACAAATAATGCACAATTTTAAAATCTTACCTCCCCAACCTACTTATCTATCTAGTTAAGTAGGTACCTAATTTAACCTACCCATCTAGGTTGGCCTATGTACCTACCTACCTAAGTACCTACCTATATGAATAGGTGTTTAACCTAGGAAGGTAGAACCTACTTTCTTACTTTTTTACTTAGGTAGGTAAGTAGGTAAAGATTATAAACACCTATTTATGTACCTACCAACCTAATATTAATATTTTTATTAAATTAAATCTTTTTAATGCCACGTGGCATATTTACATTGGGTCACGTGTCATATTTACATTGGGTCACGTGTCATAATATAAGATCATCCAAGTATTTGAATTCAAGGTCCTAGATTATTTCAAAATAATAATAATAATTATATTTTAAAAATTAAATATTAAAACATGTGGCAACACATGATTTGCCCTCAATTGTGACCAAAATAGTTGCATCCTAGTCGCATGTGATAATACGTATACAATGGAATCAAAGTATGGAATGTATTTGTTGACTTTTTTTTTCCCATACAATACGCTTTGTCATTTGTGACTAGTTTATCACATGTGACTTGTCTTATGCAACTAAAAGGATTTTAGTTACAAAATGTCTCTTGCGACTAAAATTTAATTGTAAAGAATAGTCAAAAATACATGTTTTTCTTCTAATGTTATCCCCAAAAAAAATAGTGTATTAATAAATAAATTTTCCATGTTAGAAAATCAGTTAATTATATTATAATTGCAAATGAGTTGAAAATGGGTTTTCAATACGGTAATTTATACACATCATACTTACAAATGTAGTCAACCATGTTTGACTTTTTCAAGAGTTATGTTATAATTGCATGTAACAACTACTTTAAAACTATTGTAAATGTGTCACTAAAATAACAACTATGTTGCAACTAATGTAGAATGTACATACATGTGATCATGCCACATGTTCACATTTCCACCACCCATTATGGGACATATTTGCAACTAATTTTTTATTATAATTCCCATTTATATAATTAATATGGCCATTAGTGCGCCACTACTAAAGTACTATTGTTTAACTATCTTATGATTATAGTACAATTACTTATAACTTAATAAGGATACATATTTATCAATTATTTATATCTTCGTCATATGTGTTTCATTTTGAATGATTTAAAATGTTATGTGAATGCTACCTCAAGCTTTAGAAATCATTTTTGAAGTGCAAAGGAAAAGGAATAATGAAAATTTAATAATAATAAAAATAAACTTTCCAACTTACAAAACATTTTTTATTTTTTATCCCTCTTTGAACCCCTCCTACTTTGAAACCTCACAATTTTTTTTAATTTCTTATTCATTTAAAACAATTTAAAGTGTTATAAGAGCGCCACCTAAAGTTCTACAAATCATTTTTGAATTTTAATAAGAATCAAACAACATATAAATTTTTTTTGGGGTGTTTAGGAACCCATCTTTGTAATGTTCAGTGGTTTGTTTTTTTGAGTTTTTGACCCCCTCTACTTCAAAGGGCTATAACTTTTTCAGTTCTATTCTTTTTTACAATTTTTGGTGCAACAAATGTGCCAATAGGATGGGTTCAAGTTTTATTTAAACACCAAAAACAATGGAGCCCTCCCCGTGGATCTGGCTTACTTTGAGCATTTAAGTGTTATATTGCAACTCAATTTGTAACTAAAAAATTTAACCCATATGTTTTGTCTTCAAATCCCATCTTACAAACTATATAAAGAAGGTTTGTTTTCTTATATTTTCACATTAAAATACATGTGCCATTTTGGGGTGAACTTTTAAAAGTTGAACTTAAAGAAAAAACATAAAATAAAAAATAAATTTCATGCTATACTTTAGTTCATTTAATCTTATGTTTTCCTACCTACTTACCTACCTAGGTAAGTAAATAGGTCCTAGGTAAATATGTAAGTATGTAAGTCTTAAGACCTATCAACTTACCTACCTATGGTTATGTACAACTTACTTATATATATATATATATACCAAAATAAAATCAATATGCCATGTGTCAAATTTTAATAGATGGATGATAATTAATGACGTTAACATGACATCATGGGTGCAATTATAATAGAGTTGCATAGTAGTTGAAAATCAATTGTTTTGACAGAGTTGCACCATATACATACTGAATTGTAAATGTCTTACGCAACTCAAAAATTGAGTTGCAAGGCCAAATACAAAACTTTTTTTTTTCATAATTGATGACATCTTAGTATATTCCAAAACAACGAAAGAGCATGTGGTACACTTAGAATATGTTTTGAGTAAGCTCTCGCAAAATTAACTTTTTGCAAATAAGGCAAAAAGTGAATTTGCTTAAGAGGAAATGGATTTCTTGGGGCATAGCCTATCAAGAGAACAGGTGAGACTCAACCCTAAAAAGTTGCAATCCATAAGAGACTACAAAAGGCCAGTCACAATCAAAGGAATTCGATCTTTCTTAAGCCTAGCCAACTAATACTAAAAGTTTATAAAAGGGTTTTCGTAAATGGTGAAACCACTTTTGAATCTCTTCAAAAAGGAGTTGTCGTTTGAATGAAAATAAGTTTAATAGAAGGCATTTGAAGACTTGAAAAAAAAGCTTTTGTCCACCTTTATGTTGAAATTCTGTAATTTCACCAAATTGTTTAAAATCCACACAAATGCAAGTGACTTCAGTATTGAAGGGGGTCCTCATGTAAGAAAGACACCCAATCACGTTTTAAAACAATAAATTATGTGGAGCACAATTATGATGGCCAACTCATGAGAAAAAGTTGTATTGTGATATGTTACTTTAAAACACAATAACATTATTTGGGGACACATAAAATTAAAATCTTCATGAACATCTCCTTAAAATATTTTGATACTCAAGTAAGGGCCTTAGTGAAGCAGTTAAGATGGTACATGGTAGGTGCAGATTTTATTTTTAAATTACTTTATGCCTACTTTAAATAATACAAGCTCAAATTGTATCATTCATTTCAACACTTTTAATATGTGGTTTTAGTTATTCAAAACAGGTTTGGTAGACTATTTTTACATATTTTTCTCGTTGTATAAATTATTCATTCTCATCTAGTTCTAATTCATTTTTGAAAAAAATCTATGGTCAAAGTAATAGTTTGATATCAAAAAACAAAAACACGACAATTATGGAGTATGATCAATGTACCTTTATCAATGTCACACTATTATTTTTACTTAGAATTGAACACATAAAAAATCTATAATCTTAAAAGTGGAAATAAAAAATGAAAACATGAAAATTTTGTGGTTTCCAATACTAACAAAATTCTGAACCTCATATTGTGTCCTTATTTTAACTCTAGCAACTTTCTAAGTCTAACTCTATGTGTAAAACAAAACAATTTATAAAACTCCATCAAATTCTTAAACTACATCTTAAGTTTTTTTCCCTCTAAAAATAATTCGAAATCAAATGATAAACAATATTAATCCTATCTTATTAATCAAATGTCTTGTTGCATCCTTGCCATTCATTAAGTAATCACTACCTTGTTGAATTTTTTCCATTCATTAGGTAACATTACCTTCCTTCCACTCTAGATTGTTCCATTTATTACAAACATGTTTGACTCCTTTTCAACCCTAAAATTTGATGAATGAATAGTAAATATTACACCTTGTCACCTTCATTCAACTTGGATTTTTCTACAAGTGTTCAACCAAAAAAAAAATTAGAATAATTATATTGACTATGTTGGACCAATCCATTTAGTTAAAGTTTTCAGGTTTCAAAAATAAATTTTGATAAGAAAAACCAATGTAGAATTTGAATATTTTTACTCGCAAATTTGACAAAAATATTTTACAAAAATGAATGTAAAACAAAATATTCATTTAAATTTTTCGATGTCTAGCTTCTAAAGTTCAAACTTTGCAAAAAACTCCCACCAACAAAAAGAAAAGATGGCTTGTGCATGAGCCTAAAGCCTAAGCTTGGAACTTTTAGCTTGTAGCTTAAAACATAATGTGATTTTAATCCACCTACATAGATGAATGATTTCATATGGATGAATGTCATTTTTGCATGGATGAATTCCATTTATGAATTGGATTAAATAAATAAATCATTGAATGAAATTCATCCATGATTGGAAGATAAACAGATAAAAACTTATTTATATCCAATTTTATTTTTTGTCCAAGTATTAATATTTCAAATTGAATGTCATTTAATAATGATGGATAATATGACTATAAGGAAAAATCTGATGATGGGACCAAAATGAAGTTTAATTTTTAAAAAAATCATTTTCATCAACAATGTTAAACAATTAAAAAAATGTTGTCATGGGATGAGTGTTACCCCCCCATTGTTGTCAACATCATATATGTATTTTGTGAAAAACTTAGGCACCATGAAAATAAACAATTATTAAAAAACCCCATTTTCATCTATGATAATAGGTTGTTTGAAGGAAATTAATTAAGGTGCTTAAAATTGATTTCTTTTTTTAATTTCAAAAATTCATTGTCGTCAATGACAATAGGTAGTTTAAAGATATCTAAATCATTCAAAACCCATAATTGTTAATGACATAAGTAAGATCTGATGAAAGTTGTGGCACCCTCAAAAAAGAATGAAAAACAATGACCATGGGGTGGATGTTTGCATGATAATAGTAATACAATTAAGACATGAAAATAATGGCATTTAAAACCATAACCATCAAATACATTTATAATGGAATTTACATTATATTATTCAACAAATGTTATATCATATATATAATTAAATTGTGTTTTGTGAAGCTTTAATTAATTAAAACTAGGGGGGGGGGGAAATCATTGATAAAAACTTAAAGATAAAATAAAACATTCATCCATAATTCTAATGGAAGTTTTATATATTAAAAACATGTAAACTCAATTTTTTTTCATCCATACATTGGGTGAATGAAAAAAATCATTCATCCATAATAAGGATGAATGCTTACATTCATCCCCATGTTTGTTTCTAAGTTTACCTGTATAACATGTTCATTTTATGATTAAATTCTTGGGTTTTACTTACATGTGTATAGGGAATAAAACATTTTACCATCTTAAGTTCCAACTTTAAGCTCTACGTTTAAGCTTTGAACTCATGCAATAGCTTGCATCCAACAAAGGACCTTAGTGTTGTGATAGTGCCATAAAATACAAAACAAAAATGTACACAACCTGAAAACCATTTATTCATTTTTTGAAATATAATTTGCATAGTTACCAAAATTGGCATAATTGCGTCCTTATCCTCGTGGTGGTAACCACCTACACTGAAAATGATCACGAACTCATCCAACTTTTCATGGAATTGAGTTCATTAGGGTTGTGAATGTAAACAAGGCATCACACAACTCAAATGGCATCATCAAGAATTCATAGGAGCCATAATTGGTTCTCCTAACCATCTTTTCAATGTCCATATTTGCAATGTGGATTTGATAATACCTTGATTTGAAATAAATTGAGATAAAGTATTTGGCCCCATTAAATTGATATAATAGATTGTCAATGTGAGGTAGAGAATAATTATTTTTTATGTTTTTTTTTTCAATACACAATTGTCAATGCACAATCTCAACTTGTCATCATTTTCATTAACAAACAAAATTGGTGCCCCATAAGGTGATTTGCTTTGTCGAATATACCTTTGGATTAAAAATGTCATTTATTTTATTTTTATTTTTTTTAGTTCCATGTGGTTTAACTTATAGGGTGCCCCACTTGCACTTGTTTCGACCTTTGTTCCCATTACTTGGGTCAACATGCTACTTTTAGGTGACCTTGCTTTTAGTTTCACCCTTGGGGCATGGAGGGCCTTTGTCTTCCATGCATTCCATCATCTTCATTAAGCCTTGGCGAGTGTATCTGATATGTCCATCTTTTGATAAAAAAATTTCCGAACCTAAGGTTTTAGCCCATGTAGGAAGACCATCTTCTTAACAAACTCTTCCTTCAGAGGGACCATAATCAACATTTGATTGAAGTTTTGCACATTACAAGCCAAGGAGCTCACTCCATCTCTTAATTGGGTGAGCTTAAGAAGCTCAATCCCATTCTTGAACATTAAGTGGTGCAATATGAACCTTTCATTCAATCATAGTTTGAATTCCTCCTATGTGAGGGTTTTAAGGAGGTTGGGTGTCTCCTTCTTTTGAAACATCTACCAGTCCCATGTGTGTTCCTTAAAGAATGTTTGAACAAAATGAATTTGCTCCTTGTTCGATTTGAGGCATTAGGTTTTCAAATATGCTTCCACTTGGTGCAACCATGGTCACATTATCTTCATATTTGTTTTTTTTCCTTGTGAAGGAATTAACAACCTTGTCTTCATGGCAACCTTGGTGGAGCCTCCATTTGGAGCCACGTCTATAACACCCAAACCCTTTGCAATTTGGCCCTTGATTTTTGCAATTTTGTTGTGCAATGTCATGGCTTCGCCTTGTTGCACCATGAAGGTTTGGAAGGTGTCAAGGAGGGCCATAAATTCTTTGGACGACTTATCTGTCCTTTTTTGGTATACTTTTTCTTGTCGAGCCTCGAAGTCTTGTCCATTCCATGATGTTCTAGGACCTGTTTGCCCCCTTTCGCCTTTTGGGTTCATCCAACAAAACCAACAAAAAATTGCCCCCATTGTTGGAGTCTTTTGAAGAATGCAAGTCCACATGCACCAACAACTCTTCGTTTGGGTCATGAACTTTTTCATTTCTTTCGTTCTTTTTGGGAATTACAAGAGGCTTCTTCATTGGCAAGCCCACATTTGCTTCAATTCCTCCCTTGCTTTGGGCAATGGGGGATGGAGTCCTTTCTTGGACCAAAGTTTTGTCGACCTAGCCCCATCCTTCCTTTTTTTCTCTCACTTTTACAAGGAGGAACCATCGTAGCTTCCTCCTTCACTAGCTCCTTTAGGCTCCAGGCTTTGTTTTCGAGTAAATCTCCCTCTACCATGGCTTTGCCTATGGTGACCAATTCCTTAAAGGCTGCATCTTTTTCCTTTTCCTTTTTTGCCTTAGGCTCCACCACCATCGTTTTGTTCAATGTTAGTTGTTTTGAGGCCATGTGCTTTACAAACTACTTTAAAATGCTTTAGAGGTTTCCCAAAGATTCAAGGAACATGTTTTGATACCAACTCTCGCACCCAGATTTGACTTAACATTCACATGACTTCACCTTCGTTCTTACTTTTCACTAAACACTTAAATTACCGGCACATGACAAACCATCCATTGGTGAATTTTGGCATTTATATTTGTCTCATAACTTAAGGCTAACCTTGACTTTTAGACGGGTGGATTCAACCTTTTGCAAACTTCCCAAGTGGTGCGAAGCCTTGTTGCCCAAGAATTCCATCTCTTGTCTTTCAACCTAATCGCAAACTTGTGTTTAGTTCAAAAACCTAGTGTGCCAAAAACATCTCCTTGACCCCCATTTTCAAACCTTCATTCATTGGCACCTATGTGGCTCATGAGTGTTGTCAAACCGAGAGTCAAACCAAACCCAACATTTAAATTGACAACCCAAGCCACCACGAAGGCCACCCCACGATGATCTGAACTTAAGCCCCAAATAGGTGAATCCCCCTCACTTGAGGATTCGCCTAAAAGGGCATGTCGCTTACAACCCATGTAAGATCTGGGTTGGCATATAATCAACAAAGAACTGAAACTTACAAGTTTTGTAAGGTACTTATCTTCAAATATGTCTTTATGCACTTTTTTTTTCCTTTTCTTTTGGAAACCTTGTCTTTAGTTGAACCAACAATATTTTTTCATACTTTAAAAAAAAAATCTTGTATCATACCCAAGTTTGTAGATGCTAGCACATTGATATGATGCAATGCAACAAAGCATAAAATAAAAATTGAAAAAAAAAGAGATGCCAGAATCAAGATGTAAAGAAATGCTTTTGGGATTCTTTACACATAAGAACTTGCGAGGGGTTTACGCACCCAGTCACAAAGTTGGTCAGAGTTCCAGTGCCCAAGAAGAACAGAAACCCCATGAACCCCATGTTACCTGCCATGTCCCAGCATAGAGAACTGAAGGGGATTTGGATCTGTGAGCCTGGAGAGACACTTACACAGATTTTGTAAAAGTGTCGCAGACTGTAGAAGAAAGGTTTATGCTTTGTGAGGTACCTGTGAAGAATTCAGAGCAAAAAAAATTATGTCAGTTTTTATACAAAAACAGCCAGCCTTTTGACCCTTGATGGATCAGAACTTTCCAAAAACTTTGGTTGTGTGCCATTTTGTTTCAGAGAATTATGAAATACCCAGTATTTTCCATCCCATACAATCTACTTTTCAGGTTTGGCAGAAATTATATTATTTCTAAATGTCAAAATTTTAAGACATTAGAGTTATCCGTATAGTCAGGAAAGTACAGCACCAGTACCCTGAGTTTGATCATAAGCAGGGTGAGATTTAAAAAAAACCTGCACAAAAATACATTAGCATTCAAGGGGAGGGGTGAGTTTTCTGAGTTTCACCCTGTCTTTCCTTTTTCCTGAGTGCCTCCACTGCTGCTATATATATTTTCACTGCTCCTACCTGTACAGCTGCTATAATTCCTCTCGAACCTTGTGAGTTTCAGCATTTCATACTAAGTTTTAACAAAATTTCCTTACTTTACGGATACCACTGAAAGAGGGGTTAGGGAATGAATGGAGGCCCAAAGAGAGGCTGAAGACATCGTCAATATACGGATTTCTCTATTATGTGCCTGAAATATTGAACATTAGAAAAATTATCTGCTTGTCGATGTCAATACTTTGGGAATTTGATAAAAATCTGTGTAAGTTGTATTTAGGGTTCATCATTTTTTTATTTCCACTACTCAATTTCTAATTGGAAGGTGATTTATCAACCACTTGCATATTTATGCTTAGTAATCAATGCTTTCTTTTTTTCCCCCCAATTTTTGATATTGCATCATTGGCTAACATCCCAAGATGGATTTAGACATTAAATGGTGACATGTTTTAAGAATTTATCTAAAAACATTTTCAAAAATAAAAATAAAAATAAAAATACCAAACTAAAATCAAAGTTCAAATAGGACAAAAAAATTCAAAATTTTCCCCCAAAATTTAATGATTTTTTTCAAAATAGAAATATTGTGAAAGAATATTCCTATATTATTATTATTATTATTTGAATTTTGGAAAGATTTCACACACAAGAAAACAACTCCATTATGTCCTATGACTCACTAAAGTTGTAGGATAAAATGGAGATCCGATTGCTTGTAACCAAACAGTGATGAGAAGAAGAAACCGTATAATACTTCTCTTCTAATGAGATCTTCTATCGATCACTCACTGTTGCCAAATAAAAACTTTCAGCATAATATCAAGCGGAAACTCAATAAATTAGCATTTTTATTGTGGAACTTGATTTTAAAAAAAAGAAATTATTGAATATTTGAGTGGTGAACTAGACAAGGTAATATGGCACTTGAACGGGACCCCCACAACTTCCCAAAGAAAAACCCATGGATGTACATCGCTAGGCAAGTGATAATAGGGACCTACAATGGCCTAAAGCAGCTAACTATAACTGGTGTGGGTATTATGCATCCTCACAATGGATTGGGTGATAAAGCACCATCCATTGAAAACCCATTATGAGTGATTATGAGTTGTGGATGAATCACAAGTCATCCACAGCTGAGTTACTACCTTGGTAAAGTACCATGTAATTCCTCCTTCTTTGTCCTCACACTACTTTGGTACCTACCTAAGTAGGTGGGTTAGTATGTGAGGATAGAAAGTGGGTAAGTAGATAAAATCACTTAGTGGTCACTAATTAGGTAGATGCAAGTGAATGGTTTGTACATAGCTAACCACCATGGTTAACTATAGGACACAAATCTAGCAATTTTATTTCATTTTTCAAAATGTGGTGAATTAGGGCCATTCTTGTCACAAAAATCCTTTGCACCTGTTGAAATCAAATACAATTTTTGGGCTAAGGAAAACACGATTTTTTTCCTTTGAAAAAACACTGCATGTAAGGCTTGCTAGTTGGGAAGTAATATTAACTGTGAACCATTTAATCATAAGGACAGCATGAAAGTTTTGAAATTTGTTTTGGTTTTTAAGACTATATTCTTTATTTGCTGAAATTTTCACAATTAAAAATTCAGCCTCCAAATTTGAAAATTGAAATTATATTAATTATTTGGCACTACCCAGGTACTATGATATCCACTTTGGCCATGTAAGATTCCTTGTGGATTTTTCATCCAGTGGTGACATTTTTGCTTGTATTGTGTACTCAAACTATGCTAATGTAAACCCAAAGCAAGAGCTCAAGTCATTTGTGTGTAGAGTAACGCCAGTGGCCACAAGCATTTCCGAATAAGGGCTCACATGAGATGAAGCCAAGGTGCGCCCAATTCCGATGATACCCGTGGCCAAGTGCATTACACAACATAAAAGTCAAGAATTTAAAATTTTATCCCGTGATATCTGGTGAGTACCCAATGGGTATCATGAGGAAAACATTTCGGTGAGGGAATTCCATTTTCCAAAATGCCCTGATTAGTTGTTTTCCCTGTGATACCCAGTGAGTCCCATTGGGTATCACATGAAAAAAGATTAAAATTAAAATTAAAAATCAATTTTGACATTGTGTAAAGCCCTTAGCCAGGGGTATTACTGAAATTGGTGTGGACATTCATTTTCTGAGATGCCCCATGGGTTCTTGCATTAAGCATTTCTCGAAATACACTACATCTTGTTGGATCATTTTATGGATCAGCTAATGATGTTAGATTCCATGGGTCATTGGGGAAGTGCTAAAGTGTTTTGGTCTGTGAGAGAGTCCCCAAAAACAGTGTCTAAAGAGATACTAATATGGAGGAGTGAAGAGTCTTATAGGATTAATAAGTATACTATCCAGTGTGTGTCTGGTATCCAATTTTTCAGATACCAGCCTGATCCTTGTTATACCCTCTCCCTCTTTCTTTCTCTCTCTTCCTTACATTGGAATTGGGCAGTGTTGTGCGGTTCTTTGAAATTTTTAAGAACAGCGGGTTCCAGTGTAGCAAAAAAGGAGGCTGTGTACAACTCATAGCAAACTACATATGAATAGTAGTGGATCCATTGAAATTCTTCTTGATTATTCAATAACTCCACTAATAGAAGCCCTAGTCTAAATTAGAGCTTCCTTACAACAGCAACAACATTCAGCCAATTCCCAAACAATTCATCCAGTTGTCACATTTTAGGCCTATCCTGCAGATACCAATTGAGTATGTTCTCATTTTTCTTAAGAAGAAAGATATATATTTCAAAAAATTCTGAAATCTACTACACCATCCGATTACACATTATTTATTATTTATTTTTTAAATTTGGTTATGAATATGCTGATTTTCAATTCTCACAAAATGATGGATATGCACAAAGGTTATGCATATCAATTTTTTTATTTTATTAAATTAAAAAAAATTACAATAAAGAACAAAGAACCTAGACAGCTAGACTCCTAGAACCAAACCAAAACTTGTGGAGGAATTGAACCCTAGTTCTATGAAGAATCAAAGACCTTTGCCCAATTGTAGCACAAGTTCCCTAATGTGTAAATCGACCCTAGCTCACAAAGTTATTCACCATCAACTTGTGATTCTTCAAAAAATCATGTTCGTCAAATTATAGTTATCTTTTACCAAAACTTTTTCTATTTTCAAGTATTGTTTAAAGTTAGAATTTGGTTTACAATTGGCATGTGGATCATCATGCCAATTCTTCACAATAGTGATGATCCGGTCCATTTGTCCACTTGCAAGCAATAACATCTTAAAGTTGTCAACACCCCAACAAGACAAAAAATTTGTCCAATTTCTATTTGTGAACCCAAGATTCCAAGAATATGTTTTGCAAGAAAACCCATATTTGGAAATTGGCCTTCATGCATATGCCACCAAGTTACTGGGTTTGCACATGCAGATGAAGAAATAGAAAACTTTTTAAAATAGAGACAACTTTGTAGTGACTAATGCTTGAGAATATTCTTTAATTGAAGCCCCCATTCCAAACATATTTTCTTCAAGCTCCAATTTTTCATCATTAGTTGTTGTAACAACTACAACAATACTAAGGTTCAATTGTTCAAAACACAATATTAGAAGCAGAATCACAATCTTGTCATCATATTTAGATGCCAATCTGATTGCATTCTTGCGAACCACCAAACTTTCCACAATCCACAAAGCATTGAAATGTGGATCCAACATGATAGCCATCATGTTGTGAGCCCACAGTGCATCAAAAGACCTCAAGAAATCCAAAAAAGGTTTGATCACCTTTATAACCCCAAGTTACATATTCTTATGTAAAATCAAGATCTATGCCTCAAAAGGGTCAAAAAGTTCTAATAGGCTAACCATCTCCAACAATTCAACTTCCATGTTCATAATCAAGGTGATAATTATTGTCAAGGTGTTTGACAACAACCAGCTGCCCCTAAATTGATTTAACACACATGTTGAAACAATAGGATTCAAGGTATATGTAACTACCTCAATAACAACCCACACTTGGGTTTTAAAATCTTATGTTATAAAGCCATAGATTTCTACCTACCATAAAAGAAAATAATGGCATTCTTAAACTCCAAAGCCTTTTCAAACATAATCACTTTGCTAGCAAATCTTGTTTTCACATGAATTTTTAATTTTTGATGTCACATCCTGCTTTCAGCATAAGCTTATTTCCATTCTTGCCTCCCTTTCCTTGATTTTTGGTCCAAGTAATAGTTTTTTGTAAACCAACATGGGCAACCTTCACATTCACATGTTGCACAATGTAATAAAAACCTTGTCATCATTTGTAACATATTAACAAGCCTTAAACATCACATGCCCAAAACATTTTCAAAGGTTCACATTTGATGATAGAATATAAATATGCAACCATAATTGCCAAATTAGTGCCTTCATTTTTTACAAAGGTGATCACTCGATGAAACAAACCAAACTTCTCCAATAAAGACCAGAGTTATGCAACCATGGATTGTTTTGTTGTTTCATTCATTTCAAACAACCCCATAATGACATGCATGGGGACTGAGGTGCCATTCAAAAAATTGATAACCAAAGCAAAAGTATCCACATTGTTGCGAAACATCCATAGATAAAAACTAACAAACATTATTACTATAAATATTGCAAGATTTGGCATAACATGTTGGTCTATGGTATTTTTGACCATGGCAAGCAACATTTCTTCCACAAAAGAAGATTGAAATGGAAAAACCACATAGGGGCATTGGCATAGAATTAACCTTCAAAGCCAAATGTTTTCACAATTGGACAAAGGCTTGTAACCTTTGCAAGTATAAATAATCAAATCCTCTAGAAATTGCCACTAGTGTTCATCATTTTTTTAATGGGTTTGCAACACCAAAAAACTCAATAATTGTTTTGTTAAAAGGACTTGGCCTTCTTTTCCCCAATTGTTGAACATGAGTAGTAGTAGATTGTACCACTACACTGAGTTGTTGTTTCTTCATAGCAAATGATTTCGAACGTGCAATTTGCACATGAGTATTCATGGCAGTGATCCTATTAACTTTGTTGTACTTAATTAAACCTTTATGTAGAATAGATCTTTGAACCAAAACATTGTTGGTTGCTTCCTCATATCTACATATTATGCACCACAAGATTTGCAAATTCACCAAACCCATAGGTAGCCCATCATTCACAACAAAAAATCCCCAACAAACAAACATGCAACTATAAGGTTTCCAAGCCACAGCTTGTGCTTCTACACACAACACCAAAAGGCAACATCTATGACTAGGACATTTTATGACTATGTCTCATGGCTAGTCATCTAGTTGTTTTTACCATCTATCAACCCATGTCCCATTGAATGATTATAGTTGCAACTCCACTTGTGACTGAAGATAAATCTAGCTTTATTATACATATTTCAAAAATGCATCATGCAAATTCGGTTTTGCACATGAATTGCTTACCTTAGTTACTTCACCCTCAACATTATTTTGATTAAATAAATACCTAAATATGAATTCTTTCCCCAACAAGATCCACATTGTATATAGATCCAATGGTTGTTCATACTTTGTTGTAATTAATCAACCAAATAATAAGGTTTAACATTTCATTCACACCCCAATAGTTGCATGGCTTAAGGTTCGACTATTAACTTAAAAGTTCTAATTTCAATGCAATGTGCACCTCTAAACAACCATGATAGAACCACTTTATGTTAACGTTTGAAGTGAATGTTTTGCCTCTATCTACTTGGTTTGGGCAACACTTGGTGAGAGATAGGGAGGTTAACTTTTAACAACCAACCTTGTTAAGTTAGATAGAAAAGAAAAAGGAGGCTCCAACAACAATAGTGCAAAGGAAACATTAATGACAATGGGCATGGGTTGTCAATGCCCATGGAGGCCACTATCCTCCCACTAAGTTTTACAAAGGACATGCACATTATTTGATGTGCCATCATAAGCACCATAACGATGCCATTTGAAACACTTAATTATCCAATGTCTTTGCACTCATTAACAAATAACATGTTGGAAGAAGAATCCCACTACAAGAACCTTTTGGGTTGAATTATGTTGCAACTTCTTTACACCAACCAACCAACGATAAAGGTTTAGAATTCGCTAAATTGAAGGTATAATGCACATGTTGAATTCCATTGTACATCTTGTTAGAAGAGAATTTTGGTTATTGTGATTCATGAACATACAAATTATTGTAGGGATTGATTATATGTAACAAAGTGATATTGTGGTTGTTTTAGAGGCTTTATGTAAATGTTGATATGTCGTTTGGTGTTTCAAGGTCCTGCTTGTAAAAGAGGTGCTGCCCCATAGAATTCCAAAAGCAACAATTCATCCAAATTTCATGCAGTAGCAACCAACACACCCAAGCAACCATGGTTCGACCATGTTGGACCCCTATTGAAAAAGTGTTGGAATACATTGAACATTGTCGACACTTGTGCACGCAAAATGCCCATGTCTTTATTGTTCCATCTTGAGGTGGGCATACTTTCCCAAGTGCCATTGTCACCCAAATCTTAGATGATCATTAGGATTGGACTTCATAATGCAGAAGAAAAGGATGATATGTTGGTGTTTGAAACATTATCATTGTTTGGGATAAATGTATTGCACATGTGTTTAGGCCCCTTTGTGGCCTTCTTGAATTTCTAGCAACACCATTGAAATACTAGCATTGGAGTGTTGAAGACACTCCTTACTTGGATATGGAAATACATGACCCCTTTAGATACATCAAGACATAGACATGGAGTTAAACATCGCTTGTTAGTAACTAGGTCAGTAGCATTTGGTTCCATTGATTTTGTAGTAGTTAGACAATTTTATTTATTTTTCTTGAGGATAACCAATTGAGTGCACCATAATTTATGATGTAGGTATGGTTGCTCAAATCTTCCCCTAAAACCTTTGGATGATTGGTTTGTTTCAATGATCCCTAATTGTAGCTAGGTTTACTTATGCACCTTGTGATAATGAGTTCAAAAAGCTATCCGAACACTTGGATGTTCATTATAGAAACCATGAAGTGAACTAAATTGAATCGGAACCCCATTTGGAAGGACCATAGCCCTTAAAGATATGCCTTCAACTCACCTCCAAGCCCTTCACATAATGACGATCATTTTTAATTCAATCGAATGTAAGGGGATGTGTTTTGAAATCTCAAAAATAGATAATTGTTATTACATGCTTGTGATTAAATTGTTCATATCATTTTTGACAAAACAATGGAGATTTGAGAAGTTAAAGGTGATTCGACAAGCTTTTTATAATTTCATGGGATATGAAGTTTTTGCAAAATAATGTATTTTTTTCCTTCTAGCTTATTGCAAACTGTTCTATAGGTATATTGATTAAGCTACATTGTTTAGATCTATACCAATGTTTTTATTTTGGTGAAGGAGCTAGATTATGGTATGGCTGGGGGTGAATACAAATCATAATTATGTGTTAAATCACATTTTTTTGTCAATTACATGCTCCTAATGACCAAGGTATTGTGCCTTTATTGACCAAGTTATTTATGCCAACAAGTTTGGAATTAAATGAAGACTAATATGACCTCATTTCATAAATGAAATTGGTTTTGTAATCTACAAGCTTCTAATTAGCCCATTATAGATGATTTGATTTTCAAGAAGGTTTTGGTGTGTATTCACTTGATCTCGTTATGCACTACCTTCATCATGAACTATAATGTTAATTTGTGGATGAGTTTTATTTGCAAACTTCTATGGCCATACAAGGTTTTGTTTCATGCATTCAAGTGGAAATTTGTTTGTTGTGAAAAATGACACTGATAACCTAATCTCTTATAGGTTTATCTCACATAGACAAAGATGTGTTTTAGATACTTCTGAGTGGATATTATAGCTGGATTTTGCAATTTGTCAACATAAACTACATTAAGATGAACTATGAAACATGCAAGGCAACTTGCTTATTCACATGCTCCTCTAAACATAGCCTACCATGGACACAATTGGGCAAGTTGCACATATATATGTTGAGATTATTGTAGGTATTGTTGATGTGGTGAAATTCAAGATGCCAACAAAGGACTATTAGTGGATCTTTCTAGGAAGGTCGATGGGATTATGACTTGGGGAGTAAGGGTGGATTGTAAGCAAGATGATTTTGTTGCTTCAATTGGACAATTGAAGTCCTTTCTGGATACAATGATTAATACGACCAAACATTTGGTTGAAAAGATTGTGCAATGTATCTTAGTTGTAGGGGGTGTTAACACTACGAGGAATGAGGTCGCATAAGGCAAACATTTGGAAGATGCTGCAAGATCTGTAGACAAAATTAATGGCAATGTGGATATGGGGTTAAAGGAAGGGGTTAAATTTTCAACATTGATAATAGGTGCTCACATTGGGAATCTAGGCAATAAAGGGGATAAGGTTGAAAGCGTGGAAATGTAAGGAACAATGTATGCTTGTATAATTGGTGTCTCAAGTGCCATAAACATTAGAGTTGTGAAGACAACATTAGGAGCTAGTGAAACACCACAACATGCATGAAATCCTAAGAATCCTACATGTAATGCATCGTAGGTTTAATATGTTATTACCAATGTGTAAAAATATAGGAATTTATGAATATAATAGCCATCTTGACAACTAGATGAAAGTGCACATGGAGTTTTGGGTGGTAGTAGTGATGATTGTCATCATTGAGTTACAATGACATCAATGATTATAAAAATATATATAGTATTTGTTTGTATCCTAATGTCTTGGGCATTTGAATATGTAAGAGAATGCAATTGTGGGTGGCCCCAAGTTAACTAGGCAAGTCGGTGGTGGGCATAACTTGCCAAAACCCACCAGAACTCAAGTAACTATACTAGCTAATGATGGGATTCTAAATTTGACCAATTGATGTCATATTTTTGCAAAAAGTTTGATGTCGTTTTGATAATGATAATTTCCCAACTAGATGCATTTAAAGTGTGGATTTAAAGGTGGTAGAGATGTGCCACACCAAAGAATTGGTTTATTATTTGTAGTTTTGTATTGGATTTGAAGTCATCTTGAAGAACCTAATTGTTAAACAAAAGGTTGCAACTGTTGTCGTGTTTAGGCTAAGTAATAACAAGTTATGTGGGAAGGAAATTGAAATTGGTTATGTGGTTGTTGTAGTGCAAGATGTGTTTGAACCTAACACTATTGTACCATATGTTGGAGTGACAACACACAAGTGTCATACATATACCAAAAATTCAAAAGGTGTAATTACCCTTTGGTCAAACAAGTTCATGAAGCTTGTGAGTGGTGCACTTGCTCACAATACAAATGTTGCGTAGTTGTTATGCTTGCCTAGGTGTTTTTGGTGGTATCAATATACACCATATTCACTTGGATTATGTAATTGGGTTTTGTATGACCACTTGCAATAAAAAGTCACCTTGTTTTGGCCAAGTTCATATGGTATTGCATGGTTGTTTTTCATTAAAAATGTTTGATCAAGTAGTTAGGTCATAAAGAGTCATCCCCTAAACCTTAACCTTAGCTAAGCATAACCCTAAATTAGCCCAAACCAAATGATGGCACCAACCACAATTACAACAAACTTTAGACCAACCTTTCCTGCTCCTAACCATTACCAAACTTGACATGAATCATGGATGAAAATAACAAATGAAATATGGATGAAAAAATAAGATGAAACATGGATGAAAATAACAAATGAAATATGGATGACAAAATAAGATGAAACATGGATGAAAAACTAAGATAAAATTAAGATGAACAAATGGATGAAATAATTGAATGAAAAGTAGGCTAATATGGATGAAAGTTTTGGATGATGTATTGGATGAAAACAAGTTGGATGAAACTTATTAAATGAAGAATTTTGATGAACCATGGATAAACATCCAAATGAAGGCCGAATGGAACCCTAATTGATATAGAATTTGGGCCCAATATTATGATGACACATGTCAATTAACTAATAATAAGATCATTATCCATGTGGCAACTTGTGGACAATCTAATATTTGTATGTCATATAATTGGAAAACATTTGATATATTCTAATTAAGACACATGTCATATGTAAGAAAAAAAGGATGTGAAATTAATTAATTAATTATTTCAATTGAATGGATCAGAAATCATGATTAACAAAGCTTAGATGGAAAATATGACTATAGTAATCTCATATGTTACTAAGTCAAATGAACGACATGTGGTGAAAGCGATGTGTCTAATTTGACTACATAGTCATGTAATTGTATGTGGTCTTTACAACTAAGAGATCTGTCATGGATCTAATCATATATGCCACCTTTTAGTGTTGTGACAACCACAAGTTGTGAAACATTAGCAACATTTGACAATGTCACATTGCCAAATTCCAAATGCACACTTTCAACATTAGAAAATGATGAAATCTTGGTTCAATTAGGGACAATTGATGCAACATCTTCATCAACTCCACCCACCTTTTCAACAAAACAAGGTTAAAGAAGCTCTTTTGATATTAAGATAAAAACCTAAAAAGCACTTTAAAACAAACCTAAAAAAAATGTGCTCAATACCAAACTCACAAAGTGAGTGCACAACTTCGATACTTAATTCCTTAACAATGCACAACACTAACACAAAATTTGCCCAAATTTGCAATGCCCAAATTTGCAAAGTTGCAAAGTATGCACACATTTAGGTACTCAAAGAAAACAAAGTACTTGAAATTGGAGTGCACTATGTGTGCACTTTGCACTCAAAGAAAGCAATGAACATGTGCACAATGCTAAGTAGTGAACATGCACATGATGTTGGTGCCAAACTCACACACAACGCACAACAACAATGCCAAGTTTTCCAACAAAGAAATTTGTAAAACTACAAACCATTGTGTGCTTGTGTAGTCAAACAAAAAAAATTGATGAAAAGGTCAAGGTCCATTGAGTATTTAAATACATTCAAAGAAAGTAAAGCAAAAAAATTGTATGTCTATGTGCATTGTGCACTCAAAGAAAGCAATGAGCTATTGCAAATTAATTCCATTCTTGGCATTTTTGCAAATCACTAATTCCTAAAAGCCATGAAAATGAATAGGTAGAGAGTAGAGAAATGCATCCAAAGAAATTAAAACAACTTATAATCAATGTGTGTGTTGTGTATGCATGTGCATCAAAGAAAACAATGATCTATTGCAAAGCACAATGTGCAAAGTGTAAATACTTGATTGTGCTCTTGCTTTTGCAAACCCTAATTCCTAACACCTAAACCTGATGCATATTTGGATCGTCAAAATTTGACCTTCATGGATATCTATTATATTTGGATGTATCAATTTGGATAAGGTCATGCATGATGAAACTATAATGTTGGGTATCCAATGGTTGTGTATAGCTCCGAATATCAAACTAAACCAAAAATCTAGATATGTATGTATACATATTTGGCCATTATCCTATGTATATTTGGATTTTTCTATACAACCAAACAACAATGGTTTAAACCATCAAGGTAACATGGTAAGAATTGTAGATTTGGTGAATGAAATCTCTTTAGACCGCTTCATTTTAGGCTATCATGATCTCACTTGGCATCAATTAATCGAATTGTTCCCTTGTAACCCAACATTTCCCCACATATTCATTTAAGCAATTTTGATAGGAAAAGGTTAACGCCATTAACAAACATCTTTTTTTCCCAAAGTCTTCAAAATGGTGCAACACCATAATCTTGAAGTTTCCAAAGAAATGTGTTTCTTTCTAAATGCAAGTTCCATGGGTTTTTACCTCACATCCGTAACATCCCATGAATTACAGCTCTAATGCCTTCTTCAAACTGGCCTTTTAGTCCCCTAGTGATTTTTGTCATTTCCATTGGACTTACATGTTTTACTCATGTTATTGTTCTACACCTACATAATTTTTGAATTTTAGTGCATAACAAAAAAGAAATGGAATTGGAGAAAACTCAAATTTTAACTTGGGCATTTTTCCCAAATAGCCACAATAGAAAGAAAATAACCTCATGAATCTACTACACCTTCAAAATAACCATATTTAACTACATAAAAAAGGTATTTAGTTTAGCCGCAATCCACCTTCTTATTCTTTCCATCACATGCCCATCTTTTAGACTTAACCACCAAAGTATTTTTGCCAAGCTCACATTGTCAAAAATCATCAAAAACTCAAAACAGTAACTTGTTCATCCAACATCTTGACATAATTCACACAAATGCAACACCACCAAATCTCCCAAAGCCATTATTAACTTATAATAAACAAACAATTACCCTCATTGACACTAAAAATAAAAAAGATCGATCAACTACCCATTCTTTTGTTACCTTCTATTTTTAATTATTTGATATGTTTTTCATTAATTATTTATCATGGTGAAAATCCATCTTACTCCATTTCATCCCACACCAATTCTTTAAATATTCCAAATTTGTATAACCATCAATTATGGTATTTTTCATATTCCAAGTTTAGAAAATCATTGATTCTGGTTTTCTGAAATTCTTCAACATGAAATGATTCTTAGTTTTAGTTATTTCAAAAGGCGTGAACCAAAAAAATTCATGAAAGAACCAACAAATACCTAGTGGTTCTTTAACTAATTCTTAAACTTGTTCATATTTTTGAAAATTGTTGTTACATACCAAAACTTATTCTTTGAATATTTTCAAAATCAGGGGACCTAAGTGAGTATATATTTAGTTTAATAATCAATGGGTATCTATCCCTCGTTCTAAAAACCACCTAAACATTCATATTGGGTATTTTTTTCAAACAAAAAATGTGTCAGATATTCATTATATATATATTTGAGAAACATATTACAAAACACAATTTTACGTCCCCCAATAGGTGGATGTTTTGAATGGTGAAATGGTTGCTTTTCATTTTTTCTTGGCCCAAGACTATAAGCATAACAACACTTGTATTAACCAATTTTGGCTAGTTACCCAAATTATTAAGCAGGAATCGATAATTCCACTTTCGAATAACTAAAACCTATCCAAAATTAGGCCCATTTTTTGGAACTATGGTGGAAACCAACCCCCACTTCTAAATGGTTTTCTAATTGGAATGAGACCTAAAGTCTAATTACAAATTGCAAGCTTGATTGGAATCAAGTTGAACTTTTGATAATACATGGTTTTGATTCTAAATTAAAGTTTAGGGGTTTTGTGTTTTGTGACAATTTAGTTTTGTTTCTTGTTTCTTTTTTCATTGTGGCCATTTTATTCTTTCATGCTATTCACAAAAAAATTACATTAAAGTGTTTATGGTTGCACTCATGGCCTTCTTGTAAAACTTCTTCAATTTGTGATGGTTTTTTTTTTCACAACTAAATTGTTTTCCATCTTTTCTTCATAATGTTGGACTACTACTCATCCTCTTACCTTGGTCATCATCTTTGTGTTCTTTGAACTAACTTTCGATGGTGGCAATTTTCATGATGGTGGTCTTCTTGGCAATGGGTGGTGCTCATAGTGGCAATGGTGGTTGTGGCAGCGATGGTGATCTTCTTGGTGGTGGGTGGTGCTCATAGAGGCAATGATGGTTATGGTAGTGATTGTGGTCATGATAGTGGTTCAATAAGTTTTTTTCCCTTTTTCCTTGGTCATCGTTTTCATGATGTTCATCCTTTTGCCTTGGTTCTCACATTTTTAATGATTCTAGTGTGATTCTTGACCTTAGTTTTTTTGCTTGTGTTGTTTTAAAGTTTATGTTTATGGAGGGTTTAGGGGAGCTTCCATCAAAGGTGATGTTTCCCATTGACCTTCCATTGGAAACAAAATGTTGTGGGTTTGATCTAAATCTAAAGTTCATGCATCAACAACACATGTTGAACAATCACAAACCTAGGGGGTTTTGTTGCCAAAACAAAAGGATTGTTGCAAATCTAAAAGTTAGATTGCCACAATTTGGGCTTTTTATCTTGTTTATTGCTAAGGAGCTTGTGTTTTTATCACTTGTTGAAGTTTTTTTTTGAAGATTACTTTAAAAAAAAAATCTTCAATTGAATTTCCTATCAATGCAAAATTTAAACATGATTTTTTCATCTAGGATTGTCGAAAGGACTAAAGAAAAGTTGTATCTCCATCTCTTGAATCATGTAATTGTATCTTAGGATCTTAGGATGCTAAGGATAAATGTTGATACTTTTATTTTTATCGTGAATGATAAGTGTTAGCCTTGCTATATAATTGTTGAATTTTTTGACACTACAAACACATTTTAAAGTGCCATAGTTTTACATGTGAATAACATGTTTGCAAAATATGGACTTAATGTTCATAATTTGGATACGTTAAAAATGAAAGGAATAATCTTTCCACTATGATTTCCTCATTAACTTTAGTTGTCTTGTGAAGTTTTGGGATTGTTGACACCTTTTTTGTAAAGGCTTGTTGGAAGAATTTGAATAAGGTAGAATTGGAGGTCTTCAAGATTTGACTTCAAGGGTGACAAGAGGTTGTTGAAGATGGTAGCTACAGTTCCAAAAACCCTAAACATGAAATGACATGACAATGAAAAAGGATAGTCTAACTTCTAATCCTCTAGAAACATCTAGTGTATACAAAAGTTTAGAAATGGGTTAATATTGGTTTGAATTAAAAATTTATAATATTTTTTTCTTGAAATAAAGATTCAAGATTTAAAAAAAACATTATTCACTTCCATGTTTTGGATATTGAAATTGAACCAAAAATTATGAAAAAGGGAAGTAAAACTGACCTAACTTGAAAAAAAAAAAAAACCACAACTTAAACCACCCCCTAATTAAAAAAAAAAGAAACTTGATTCCAAGTTTTTTTTTTATAAAATAAAAAATTAGAACCAAATCAAAACCGATCCCTCGAAAAATGTTAAGAAACCAAAGGTTCCTCCCAGAACATGAGGAGGGTCCAAAACTGGTATTAACTATTAAGCAAAGGAGCACCAGTAGGTGGGTGGGGACTGAAGAAGCTACTGTAAGCAATCAATCAGTGGAGGTTGTCAGAATGATCATCAACCCAAGCCCTGACTGACTGCCTTTGCTTTTCCACTCCACCAGCACCAACAACAGCAATCCCATAAGAAAACTTCAAACTTTCTATTTCATCATCAACCCAAAGTTTAGCCTATGCTACTAAATACCATAGTACCTTAACAGCTTCCACACTAATTAAATTCTCTGTAAAAATGCTCAAAATTTCAAAATTTCAAAATAATTTTTTTTCAAAGAACCAAAATTTGGGAAAGCAAAATAGAGAATCTAATAATAAGATATTTTATTTTTGAACATGAAATCTTCAAATTTAATTAATTATTTGTTGTTGAAGCTGTCCTTTGTACTGTGGTAGGCTAATGCCACCCAAATGGTCCTTTTCTAAGTTCTCTTTTTGAGGACTTAGCTGTGTGTGTGTGTGTGTGTGTGTGTTTGTGTGAGAGTTTGTGTTTGAGCTTTTCTACAGCAACAATTTTAATTTATTTTTGTTATGCATTTGTTTCCAATATTGTTGTTGTTGTTGTTGTTGTTGTTGCTGTAGTGGGTACCTACTTGCTTGCTTGCTTTTTTTCATAACTACTTTTGGTTTTTTGTGCAAACCCACAATTTCTGGTTTGTGTTTAGTGCTGTATGTGGAAGAAGTGATCAAGCTTCTATTATTTGTGATGAGCTTTTGTTGCCAACTCCTTGAATAAGAGATTTGGTTAAAGATCTAGTTTCGCAGATTTTCAGTTACCTCTTGATCTCAGCAGGCAGCGTTGTGGGCAATAATATTCTTGAGGTATTATGAAAGAGTCTCGTAATCTGCTTTGATCTGCCTTTTTTGTTTTATGAGTTTCGTGTCTCTGATTTCTTTTGTTGTTTCTTGATCAGCTTATTTATTTACCCAGCTGAAAGAACTACTGGATCACATGAACACTTGTGAGTATTCTTAATGGGTTGCTGATGATTTGTGAATTTTTTTTCTTCTCTGCAAGGCAAGGACGCTGAAAGGCAGCAAGGTTTGTAAAGGAGCTGGGCTTGAAGTGTTTTGGCAGCTGTGCTCTGGAGCTGCAGCAGCAATGCATATCCGAGATTTCTTGGGAGGTCTTGTGTTGTTTCTACTCCTTGCAGGTAAAGCCTCTTTAGCTCATGACAAGAAGGATGAAAAAGAAGGTAGTAGAAGAACACTCTCCTAAGACATTCTTGTAGCCTGGTCCACTTTCTTTCTAGTTTAAGGATTGAAAAGCTTCCTGGGTGTCTGTCCATTTGTGTTGTCCATGTCTTTTGCTTTGTTGCAAAGCACAGTTGTATCTCTCAAACTTCTCTGGAAAACTGACCAGTTTCAGCAGTTGGGTGCTCTTCTGAGAGGAAAATTCCTGCAGCAAAATGTATGCAATAGAAGAAGTAAAATGGCACTGAATTTTATTTTTTTGATGAAGTCTATATTGCACACCTGCCAGCCACTAGGTTGGTTCATTGGCTTCATTGATGCTCCTGACCCATCTGCTGACCTTTGAAGATCAAGCTGGTGGGGCTGTGCAGAAGCAAGCAGGAATTGGATGTGGGTTTCCCAATACGGCCAAACCCAAATACAAGAGGTAAAATTACAACAACAACTCCAGCTTCCAAAATTTCCAAAGAACTGATCTGAGATACTCCTCTGAAAATGTTCCATGGATGAAGTTCCCAAAACTATGAACTCACAATTTACAGTAAAGTTCAAAGCAGCAACAAGAGATAAAACTAGGAAATCGTTCCCTTCTTTCAGTTCCCAAAGAAATGGAAATTCACAGTTAGGTCACAGTAGTAAGTTCAAAATAGGGAATGGGTGTCATGAAGTTCTCAAACAGAAAATGAACTCAGAGTTCTTCTTCACTGTAACTAATACCTGGTGAACATTCCTCAGAATGTGAGAGCCATTACACTATGTGATGAGCTGCTTGTTTTAGTGATAAGTGATTATAACTTGGATGTTTAGGGTTTCTTAGTTCTTCTATTATCGTATAACTTCTGGCCCCTCAGTTTTTCATCTCCAGGAGTTGTATATGGTTTTGCAGATTACAGAAGCACGGATTGTAGAAGAGTTCCAGGAAGCTACTGATCCATTATGTAAGTTCTCTCTGCCTGGCTGCCTGCTTGCTTTTTTTATACCAAACTTTCATAAACACTGCCTTGCCCACTTCGGTGAAAACCTAAAAAATATGTGCAAATACATCAAACTAAGAAAAGGTTTAGGTTTTTATAGATAACAAACTAATACATCCAAGGGGGATTGATCAAGTTTGTTGATTGCGTTATGATCAGTGTGTCAATCTCCAGAGCCCAAATGCAAGGATGGTTTCAAGGTGAAGTGCGAAATTGGTGATCATATTGGGTGTGACTGCAATTACATTCATATATGCTATGCAAATGTTTCAAGATGCGTTCGCACCAACATCACTCACACAGATTCTTGTGGCTTCTGAGGTGCTGAAATGGAAAAAAAGAAAAAAAAAATAAATTAAAAAAAAATTCTGGGTGAGGCACTCCTCTTTTTTTTTCCCCAACAATTTATTTTAGAACTACATCTTCTCTTTGAGATTCTTTTGGCAAATGATCAAAAGAGGATGATGAGTGATATTGGCACAATTCGGCTCTAGCTGAAATTTCGGCATCTTACTTTTTGGTTGGGTTTGGAACAAAGTAATTTGTAAATTTGGTCTCTAATAGAAGAGGGACAGTAGAGTCTTGATGTCTTAGGATCAATCTCTCTGCACCTGTAAGTATGTAGAAGTTTGTAACTGTTTTGAAGTTGGACTATCTATCTTTGTTACTTGGGTGTGTCCTCATCTTCAATTTGTTTTCACAAGAAGTTTTTAACGGTTTTTCTTAGGGTTTTTCTAGGGTTTTGCCTACATGCGAGCATCGTAAACTGGAAGGTCTTTCCAGCTTTTATGGCTTGTCAGAATTCGAGTAATTGAGATTTGATTGTGCCAATTTGGACAAGATGACCTTGCACTACAAATGTAATTTTTAGGTACTAGGGGCTATGTTGATGAATGCGGGTATGTTGACATATATCCTTGATTGGTACAGGGGGCTGTGATTTTTCAAAAGTGTGAAAACTATTCACTCATTTTTTCAAAATCACTAATCACTCATTTTCAAAGTCACTAATCAGATCTGATTAGTGATTTTCAAAAGTGATAAGTTTAGATGAAATAAATCAATTTAAAAAGGTACAAAAGTCTTAAGAATAATACTCCCTATGGAAAGGAAAATGGGTTATCATGGTATTAAATGAAATATACTAATGTGAAATATACAAATATTGCAATGTAGTTTTACAAAGTATGTATATGTATACATGGTTGTGTGGCTATCTAATTGCCTAAAAAGCTTACTTTTGTAGGAGCTTACTTTTATTTCTGTGGGGACTTTGGGGGGGTAGAGGGCCTCACATGCATTCAGCCTTCTAAGTTCTTTAGTGGGGACTGAGATGGCCCCATTTGTCAAAATTCCTTGTGCTGGGGATTTGGGTCTAAAGTTCACACAAAATGTGAGATGGCTGGTTCATTTACTGAACAGCACAGAGTACCACTTTGTTGGGCTTAAATTAGCTTACTCCAATTTTGATTAGGAAGGGTAGAATGGCTAATGAAGTTTTTGGGTTAATTTTAAGTCTAAGGGGTAAGATAGGGCATATGTCTTTATCCCATTAGAACTTGAGGGGTGAATGGCCTAGTTAGGATAAGGGGGGAGAAGGTTGGTCGGATTAAGATAAGGTTAGGTTATTTTATCTTTGTGCATACATATGAATTACAAAATTGTTACAATAAACCATATTATGTTGGTTACAAGATAAATTTTTAGATGTTTTTTTTTTTTTTTTCATTTTAATGTCTTTGTTTTTCTATTCTAACATACAATGTTGAATTAGTAAATGCTGGATGTAGATTCAACCTTTGATCATATTGTGTTACCTTTAGTTGGAAAAATGTAAAAGTCACAAAATATTAAGGTCTTTTTTTATTAAGAATCAAATTATGTACTAGACAATAGGGTGCAATCATATTAATGGGAGCCACAACAAGTGCAACACTTGTTTATTTTTTCACATTTAGGAATGATGAATCAATTAAATGGTGTCAAAAGTATAAGATTTTTTATGTTGTAAGGGTCATAATATATCATTGAAACATGTGAATTAATTTGAAAAATATTTGATGAATAAAAAACTTTCAAAAGCATTCATTAAACATTGTAACGCTTGTTTTTTAACATTAAAAAGATTTATAAACTTTAATTTTTTTGAAAATTACATGTATTTTGAAATATTTTACATTTTCAACTATTGATTGCCCACATTTATGCTTTCTATTACAAAAGTTCAAGCATGGAATGTTGTTGTCTTTCCTCCTTGGGAGGTGTCATGATCCAAAGGAGTAGCAAGTATTTTTTGTCAGCAATAAGGTATAGAGGAAATTTTTTTTCACCATCTTTGACCAAGTTAAAAGCCCTTTTATGCTGAGCTTGTATATACAACTTAGATTTTTATAGAACTTGAAAATCATTGATTCAAGGTAAACTAACATAGATGTCAATAGAAAACCTTTTAAAATTTGCAACTACTTGTGCCACAATTGAATAATTTGTTTTGTGATAAAAGTCATCCTTTGCAAATGGAATGTTGTGTTTTGAAATGGAGATGTGAACACCATTTATGGCACCATGCACACTTGGTAAGTTTCATCAATCTTTACATTTTAACATTATGACTTTCATATTTTGTCCCATTGGCCATGAAATTAGATTTTTGAATGTAATGTTGATAGTTTTAACAACCTTGCATATAATCAAACTGACAATTGATTTGCCGATGGCAAACATTTGACTATAGGTCAACAAGTTTGAACCATGAAACAACTTAAAAACATAAGTCATTTAAACTTCCACAAGGATTGTTAGACAATATTTTATGTCTTTAACTTGTTGGCTATGGCAAACAATATGTCCTTTCACATGTTAAAGTTTTGAATACATTATTCATTGTTATATTCTATTAACAAGAACACACACAATGTTTTGATGAGAACGATGATTATCTTTAATACAAAAGATAATTCTTTTTATAGTGAATTGCAAGCAATTATAAAAGCAGGATAAAACAACAAATTTCAAATTCGAAAAACAAGAACTAAAAAAAAATTCCTCAAAATAAAAGGTAGTAACATGAAAACAAAAAAATAAAAATAAAATGGGTCCAAAGAATGTGAACATACATTAAATGGATTGGAGCACATAGAGTAAACAATCATGTGAAGATTGTTATATGAAGATCAAACAATCATATGAAGAACAAAGTCCCAAAGTTCACTCAAAGTTGATCCAAAAACAAAAATGCAACATAGAGCTTTTCATAACACACTTGAAAGGATTTAGTTGTTGGAATTTGTTTCCTTAGGTATTTTGATTGAACTAAAAGTTCAATGTGTAATAGCTACTTAGAGTTCTAGGGTTCTAGCACATTACTTGTGCACTTTGTTTAATTATGTTACTCACATTGTTGCATTGAAAATAGGATTAGCTGCGTTGCCATGTAACTAACATTATCCACCTCTTATCTCATTGTCCATCATTCCAAGCATGATCAAAATGCAAAATGTTTATACGCCTTTACAAATTCTGCAGGTGTCAATGTGACACCATGCATGGCACTTGCATGGTTGTGCTCTCCATGTTTTGCAAAAAGACTCTCCACCCACAACAATAAAAAACTTATATACCCATAATTTTGGCTGAAATGTAGCAATCAAATTGTGTGAAGTTGCAATTTTGACATTACCCTTAAGGTTGCTCAGGGTAGTGACAAAATCTATCAATTAGCTATGGATAAATGAGATTCCGCAAATTGTGAGACTTAAACCATCTTTCAATTTATATCATGTTTTTCTTTTACTAGAGATATATTGTAAGAAAATGAAATTCAAAATTCAAAATTCAAGAAAATGATTTTTGGAGGTTTTCAATAGCCAAAAGTGAAGGAAAAAAAGACAAAATTTGAGAAATTCATATATGTAATTTTCATCATGTAATCAAACATATAACATGATGATTAAAAATTTGTATTTTATTTTTGGCTTATAGTTAGATTTGACTAAATATTTTTGGGGAGTTTTGCCATTTTTTCTACATCTTCAAATGAATGATTGCCACTTTAGCTACCACAAAAATTCTTAAGAAAAAAATGGTTTATATTGTTCAATTTTTCACTAGAATAGGTGGGGAGGCGGGAATAAGACAAAATCTTGGATGTGATGAATATTAATAAGGGGGCTTTGCCACAACTACTCTAATAAGTGCTCTACTTAATTTAAAGAAAAAAGAAAACAAAAGAAATTTTGTACTACACATCCTCACAAAATGTGAATCCATTATTTGCATGGAGGAGGACCAAGTATCTATCAATGGCATGGATCCATCCATTGAGGCAAGGCAACATCCTAATTGATTTTGACCTAAATATTAGGCCCAATTGATCAAACCCTATGGCAAAACCATGCAAGTGATACACATGAAAAACATTTAACAATGTTGTTAAAATGAGTCAAGACTAGGATTGTATTGTAACACCATTGTAGAATGTTTGTGGGTGTCAGTCACTTGAGGGTATGATCTTGTGGATAATCAATCATAGTGTGATTCACACCCGCATAGTTCATAGGGAGTGTTTAACACCCTGCATGAGAATGGGGCCAAAGTACAATCCAGCAATCACCAATGCACCATGCAAGATGGATGATATGTGAACATGAAACACTTTTCCGTTGTATTCCTACAGCTAATCGTAGTCCGTAACTATGTACTATTCATCTACATGTATCTATGTACTTAAAAAAACCACCAAATGTGCTACCCAACTAGGGTTTAGGGTTACTAATGTAGGTTGCCCCTTACATAGGTAGTTACTAGTTACCTAGGTCGTTTGAGGGGGAAGTAGGAAGGTTTATAGGATAAGCTGGTATGTTCAAACATTGATACCCGCCCAACATTGGTTTGGACTCTAGATAAGGGTATCATTTTCATAGAAACCCAAATAAGTGCAATGAAATTCAGTTATTTGGGTATTTAAAAATGATATAGGGGTGTGTAGTGTGTACCATGCTAGATAGGTAGGTACCTACCACCTACCTTGTAACTGGGTACTATGCAACTAATTGGTTCCGGTTCCACATATTTGCACTAGAGGTTAGTGTAAATGTCTAGCAACAAATGGACAATGATCAAAACCCCCGCAAGCATGGACTCTTTGGAACATCAATCTTTATTGTTATGAGATCGGGTAGGTATTTATCAACATGTGAAATTGGATCCAAATCATGCCACCAAAATGCATACCAAAGGCAAAGTAATTTGGCTAATCCAAAAAAGGCACCATGCTCAAATTGTCCTTCCCAAGACAAAAAGACCTTGGAGGACCATACTTAATTAAGTAAGTACCTACCTTGCAAATAGCCTTCAATTTATTTGAAGTAGTGGAATGTAAGGGCCACTTTAGATGAGGATCCAAGGTCCAAGATTCAATGAAATAGAGCAATCTTATTGGATGAGAGCCATAAATTGGACCCGTGGCCCTTCAATGAGGGTCCAAGGCCAAAAAGTGACAAATCGAGGCTAAACCTATGTGGCACTACTTTGGAGGGAAAATCAATTGGTTTAAACCCCAAGAGAAAAAGAGTGAAAAAGGAGGGCTCATGATTTGAAGAACCAAGATGTAAGCAAGGGTTTAAGGTAGGGTCCAACTCAAGGATTCAACTTGCTTCAAATGAGTGGAAATTGGTTCCTACAAATTTGGACCCTGGACCCTATCTAAAGTGGTCCTAAGAGCATCTCCACCGGTGCTCAGTATGTGACTCCAGACAGTAAAATTTATTGTGCAAAAGTCAAAACGTGCCATTTTATCTCAGGAAATTGGTGTTTTTGCACCAAATTCGTGCACCTTGCCGTGGCTGGTAAAAGGGGCAACACAGTTGTGCACCTCCAAAAAAGAGTGTAATGAATTGGACCTGACTGCGGCTTAGTATTTCTGATTGCTCGATCATAATGATTGGTCCAGGTGGTTTGCTATCCGTAGTTCCCACGTATATGGAATTCCAGTTACAGTTTTATTGGTGGGGTTGCCCAAAAAAACACAACTAAATTTAGACATTTAATTTTATTACCCAGCGTGACATACTGAGCATTGGTGGAGATGCTCTAAGCCTTGATTCAAATACCGTGGAGCTTGAGCCAGTTCCACACTAATTGTATTGTTTTCAGAAAAAATAAAAATAAATACAAAAAATAAATAAATAAATAAAATTTCAGAATTTTTTTTTCTGAAGCAAGATAAAGAATCTGATGGAATACTTAGAGATTATATAAATTTTCAAAATGAAATCTTCAAAATTAATTTAATACTTTACAAACATGTGTTGAAGTGGCCAAGACACTATGGTAATTACTAGAGTCCCATGATTTTTTTGTGTGGAAATTTTTAGAAAAAGTTTGGTGATTTTTTACTTGTTGAGAAAAATGTGTTCTTTCAGAGTGAAATTTGTTTCTTCAGCCAAAATTTGCCAATTCTGTGACATCAATTATAAATAAATAAAAACCAGCCTATACTTTTTTTGGGGTCATTTCAATCAATTACCTTAAAACCTGAACCACAAGGGTAACAGTATTTTTCAGTGTTAAATGTTTTTTTTTCCAGCAAAAAATCACAAATTTTGTGAAATAGACTAATTGACAAAAAAAACCATTGAGTATAAGTCTAAGGTTGTACAAAAAATTTCACCTACTACCATAGTACCTTGGCGACTTCAACACATGTTTGTCGAATAATTAATTAATCTGAAACAAAAATAGTTTTTTGAAAATTTTAACCTTTTTGTAAATAACATAATTAGTGTTGAATTGACCCAGATAACTATGGTGGTTGACCCAAATCAAACTAGAGAACAAGGTAGCTATCTACTCATGTATTATATTTTTTGCACCAACAAATTCAAGCATATAATTACCATGATATTTATTTGTAATCAAATACAAATTATAATAAATGTTTCGTTGAACAAAAATATTAGTTGCTACATTTAAAATTGTAAACTAGAAGGCTTTTTAATGTGAATGAAATTCTAGATATTTTGTGGGTGGTAATTACATCCATAAATTGGTTCTACATATCTCATCTTTAATGTTATGATATTCCAAAGCATGTTTCAATAATATGAGGTGTTGTATGTCATTTTGGGTTTGGATTTCAACGAGTGCAATTTTGCAACAAGGAAAATGATTGATTTTAGCCCTTTCAATTTTGAATATAGACTTTTGGCTATAACTATATAGCCAGGAAAAAAAGGGGGGGGCGAGATGATTCATGCCCAAATGTTTTCTAACTGCTTGTTCATAATTTGGTTTTTGGCTTGCATGGGTTTTGTGCCACCAAGTGGACCACCAAAGTTTCAAGAATATTTTTAGTTTGAGAGCACTTGTCTTTTGGGACTTGGTTATAGGTACCACCATACTACATTATGGTGTGACATGATTACTAGGGTTACCATTACATTTGAAATGAGTGGGTTTGGAAAACATTTTTTCATGTTTGGAGTCATATGACATTCACATTGTTGTTTCTATTTTATGGTGTTTAAGTAAGTTCCTTAGTTGGGTTATTTGATGGACATCAAATGGCTCTAATGGATGCACCTTATTGACAAATTACTTTTAATTGGCCATGGTTTAGGAAGATTATGATTGTAACAACATTGTAAACTAGTTTCCATTTATATACCTAGTGCATGAATTTACTATTTCTTCTTTGATCATTTGGTTGTTGCACCTTTCGCAAATCCAAACAATATTCAAACTCCATAACAAGATACTCTTAGTAGATACATTGTTTTCTAAAGCGATTTGCCTTGACAATGAGATTAACATGCAATATGGGTGAAGAGCATGACTAAACTCTTTCCTCCACAATGGCTTCTAGAAGTCATTATTGAGACTAAATATAATGGTTTTCTCACAAATAAATGTAAATTTCCATTCTTACATTTCTAATGTAGGAACTCTTCTCTTTGCATTCTTAGTATAAATATCTTTTTTGTAAGCTATTGTGTAGCTCTTTATACCATATTAATTTGCCATCAAGATCAATTGAAAATATTATATTATATTTCTCCTATATTTAGGTACTTTGCATCCACTCAACACACATTCTTAGATTTTGTGGAGTATAGCTCGCTAAAAATATGTTTCATTTTAAGTGAATAAGTAATGCTACTTATTTGGTGAATTTTTTCCCAAAAAATAAGAAAGCTGAATTTTCACTTTTAAAACACAATTTTCTGAGATTTTCTCAAAAAAATTTATTAAAAAAACCAAAAAACTTGTCGAGGAAAAAAGAAACATTGGTCTTGATATGTTATGGTATTTTTCTCCATTCATTTTTTTTAATAACCATATTTAAACCACATTTTGACATAAGTCCATTATTTATTAACTACATGATCATTCATATCGACGGGGTTGGTTCCCCCTATTTGTGCTTAGATACCTTGTTAGCATCGAGGTTATCAATGTCATTTAAAACAATACTTTACACAAGACTTGTTGATAGTTCATAAAGAAAATTAAAGTTATTTAACCAATTACTTGCACCATTGTATGACTAGTGTTGCTTGCCAACAACACCTTTTTATTGCCCCAAGTTAATGGACGTGCATGTGTAGATTTTGGGTGTACCCATCCAATTGATGGGTTGTTTTGAAGTCTACCCATCTACTTGTTGGATAACTAATTTAATCATGCCTCTATATCATTTTATTTTATTTGGATTGTCACTTGCCATTTGTGTTCACATTACTATAAAATATAAAAAAAATTGATAGGACTAGTTTTTTAAATGAATTTTTTTCTGGATGAAGATACAAATACTTTTAAAATATTATGAAAATAAATAAATAAATAAATAATTTTTGAGATGTAAATGTTTTAAATTAATTTGATGTTATTTTTAAAAATTCAATAAGGCTTTGATGAAAATTTAATAACAAAAATCACAATGAAATTAATTTTTGTTGTTGTTGCTTTTTATCTTATAAAAATTTGTTATTGCCCAAAGATAATAGACATGCATGTATGATTTTAGGACCAAACAAGTATGGGGCAAACACAACTAGTTGGCATTTGGAGATTGAACTCCCCATACATTAGGTAGATAGTGTAGCAAATCTATTTATAAAAACCACCGTATCACTTTGGTTAAGTTCAATAAACTATATGTCACTAATAATCATCGAAATAGCTATTGACCCAAGGTTTGGAGATTTGAAATTAGAAATTCTACAAATCTTAAGGACACCCATTACATTGAATGTAATAGTTATGCAACTCAATTTATATGTTGAGAAGATACTTATGCACCATGTCACCTTCCTCATGCAGATGGCCAAGCGGGTTGTTGGTTGTTAGGGTAGACAACTTGGTGAATGAACATTTAGTATACCACAAAAGAAGATTTTGTTAGTCATTTCTTAAAGAGAAATTGTAATTTATTTATGGACATCTCGATAGTCATTTAATTAAATCTCTTGATTTATTAAAAAATTATTACACCTCTCCCAAAGTAAGGGGGTTCACCACTTGGAAAAAATCCAAACCAAACATTTACTGAAATGGTCAAATAAACTAAACAACTTATGGCTAGACTTAATTTCCACATTTTTCCTTGAGAGGTGGCTACAGATGAGGGCATTAATCATGATGTCAATAATGCAATAATAATGTGAGTTTTGCTCAAATTTCAAGGTTTCAAAAGGTTTGCTAATTACACTTGACAACTCCAAGTTTGTTTCTTTTTTAAAATAAAAAAATCTATGTAATTCAAGTAATAATTATAAAAATCATAACCATTTAACAATAGTAAGAATTTTGATGCCATCAATCTCGAATATAGATCATGACCTTTATAATTGGGTTCTTGATCCTCAAACCTTTACAACCTTTCATGAATTTGGTTTTTTGAATCCAACCCAACTAATTGAATCACTAAGTAAACCCAAAAAAAGATTTGAAAGAGGAAATGAGTGATGAAACAATTGATGAAATCAAAAATTCAAAAAAATGTTAAGACCAAGAAATGATGAAGTTAAAAACTAACCCAATCCAACATGAATTGAACAAACAAAATGTCAAATGAACACATAAAAACTAAACAAATTAATCCAAGAGATGAAGAATGTGAAACAATTAAGTGTAAAGGAATGAAAACATTATGAGGGAATTTGAGTACCTAGAAACAAACAAAGAGGTTTAGGGTTTAGGAACCTTTGTCAAAACTATCACTTGTCAAAAATTTTAAGAATAGGAAAATTGACATAAATTGAATAGAAGGATATTATGGATATCTTGAAGAAACAAAAAAAGTGACATATGTTGTGGATTGAGAATCAATCATAATTATGGGAAAATAAAATAAAAATGAAATTCTTGAACAAATTACAACTATTTGTGAACAAGCACACATGATAGGCTTGAATGATGGGGCAAAATTGTCCATTAATATTAGTATACTTTGTTATACATGGTACAATGCCTAGAGCCAATACATGGTCATTGGTGGAAACATATGGTGATATATATGTATATATATCTCACAAACATATCGTGATATATTTTTCAATTTTCTGATGTGCATCATTGGCTAGTATACCAAGAGGGGATTTAGCATTAAATGGTGACATGGTTTTAAAACCCATCTAAATTGGAAAAAAACTAGTTTAAAGAATGGTATCAAACTTAAATTAGAGTCCAAAAGTGTTGAAAAAATTTAGAACAATTTTTTTTCCCCAATTTTTTTAGCGATTTAAAAACACATTATGACAAAATATTCCATTTTATTTTTATTTTTTGCATTTCAATGAAAAATGCTGATTTGGCCCTGTGCAAATTCCATGGGGTAATGCATGACAACAAAATGGACATTTGATGGATGGTCCCATACCATGAACATTGTTGGTGTGTCCACAAACAAGTGAAAGGAACAAGGTTTCTTTTTTCAGTTTTGTGAGGTAGGTGGGTTGGCAATCATCCACAAGAGGATTTAGCCAAATTTGGCTACAGGTTAGAGAGGACAATAGAAATATTAAGGATTTCTAATACGATTTGGCTATGTATTGGAACTGATTGTCTAAATATGGTGATTTCATTTTTTTTTTCTCTCTCAAAATATGGAGGCTTTGGGCCATCTTTTTCCCAAAAAGTCCTTTGTAGGATTTGCATTGCTTTTTTCTTTAGGCAAAGTGGCAAAATTTTGCAAAAAAGTACGAAACATGGGAAAGGAAATTATTTTGGGAAAATATCTTGTAAATATGCCAAATCACAAAAAAATCTAAGATGCTAGAAAAAATGAAACCAAAAAATAAAATTTGCATATATATAGCTTAATTCTTCTATTAACAAAGGAATGAAAGATATATCTTTTCCACACTAATGCACCATGATTCCTATTGTCCATTCTAGCTCTTTTATGTATAAAACCTCTTCCTAAAAGTTATGTAAAGTTCAATGCTTGGGGGGATTGAAACTTATAGGTGCCCATGACCACTTGGGCTTTTCTTAGCTTTCAAGTTTGAGTGATGGGCTCACCAACAAAAGTTCTTTTGGCATGAAGGAATGTATTCTTCTCTATCACATACTTTGGCACCTGTTGGCATCTTAAAAAGACGAGAATTACACAAAAGGTTTTCTCATCCATCACATATTCAAGAAATTCAATGCTCATTTGATGCTTTTTCTTGTATGAAACATCACAAGCTTATGAGGAGAAGAAGCCAAAAATGAAGAAGCAAAAACAAAAGGCCCATGGACAAAAGGAATGCAAGCTATGTATTCACAAGAAGGGAGGCCATACATATTTAACCTTGGAGGAGACACCTTGAAACTACAAACCTCTCCATGTGAACAACCATGATGTCACCTTGTAGTTTCATTCTTTAGGAGTCATCCCATGTTCCCTATATAGTGGATAAACCATTCCATTCATACCTAGTCTTGGGTGCCAAATCAACTCCAAAACATAGGTTTTATGGACAATTTGATTGTACATCGGCTTCAATCCTTAGAAGTGACATCATGTTCACTATCGATTGGATACATAGTTCTTTATATATATATACCTAGGCTTGGGTGGCAAGCACATCCAAATCACAAATTCTATTGGAAGAAAAATTAACATAGGTTTTATGGACATTCGAGGTGCTTAGGCTTGAGGATGTTTAGATGACCATGATTTGCACATCCGATCTCTTGATAGCCAAACATTGGCAACCACACTAGTATAAGGCAATTAACAAACGGCCAAGCTTTTGACAAGGTGATCATTTTATATCTTTGGAAATTCAAATCAAACAAAGTACAATCATCCAATTGTGTCGGGTTTTAAGGAAGGATCTTGGAGTTTAAATAAACCCAAGAAGAAAAAGAGTAGAATAATTTTTTTCATATATTAATACCATGGCAAGTTTGACACTAATTATATTAATTTCATAAATGTTGAAAGTTTCAAATATATGTATATTTTTCCAACAAAAAATAATTGTGGAGGGAAATAGAGAATCTCTTAGAATTTTCTCGAATTTTCTATTTTTCAAATTGGAATCTTCAACATAAAATACTTATTCAAAACTGAAGGTGAAAATTTTCAATAAGTGGAAACTAGAGGTTCTTTGATTTCCAGAATTAAAAAAATTGGAACTGGAGGTTTTAAAAAAAGATTCAGATGAGTAAACCCTAAACCCTAAATCTAACACTGGTAGGTACCTAATGTAGCCTTGCTGCTGGTATCCCATTCAACTCAACTGACTTGACTCTCAAGTGTCAGGAGTCAGAGGTGACACAAAGGATTCACAAAAATAAGTACTCTACTAAATTACCACTTTCACATTCCATTTGTGAACTTCACTATGAGTGTATGAATTCAAGAAAATGCTGAAAATCTGACTTCTACTTATGACAATTTCCAACACATCCAGAGCAGGTATTTTTAATTTTTAATTTTTTTTTTGGAATAATCCCAATTTTTTCATATTGAAAATTTGGCAAAAATTTTCCCCAAAAATTAAGGAAATAATTTCTTTCACTTTAACTTTAAAAACATGTTTTCTCCAGAAATTTCCCAAATTTTTGGTAGAAAAAAAATGACAAAAAATTGTTGACACTGATCAAGACTCAAGAGTGTCAAAGTGAAGGTGTTTTGGAAGGCTGAAAGCAATGCTTTAAAATTGTTATGATCATCATCATCATAAATTTTCCCCAGCCAAATTCCATTCATGGTGGTGGATTGAGCAAATCCCTTGTCATCAAAGAAGAACCCAATTTGTAACTAGAAAACAAGAAGCAAGTACCAACAACTACTAACTTTACTTATTATGATACCTTTGCATTTCAAGATTTTGTTATGACTTTTTAACATAACATAGGGTTGGGGCTGTTGACACCCAACCCTAAATATAAGAGCAAATCACTCATGCTCTTCAACAAGTTTTGATTTCATTCCTACAAAAAAAATGGCCTTCTTTTTATTTCTCTTTGTACTTTAAGAGATCTCCCCTTTGAGAAGAACCCTAGAACCCTATCTCTCAAGGGGAGATCCTCCTATTCTTATATGTTCTCATAAAAAGCGAGTTGTTTATGTGTGCGGAGGTTCTTATACTAATGGGTTCTCTTGAGGTTCGAGAACACCTTGGGGGTCATGGCCCAAGGTGGTCCTCCCTTGCGAGAACCGAAGGTTCCTTTACTCATGGGTTCTCCTGAGCTTTGGGAACACCCTTGGGCTCACACCCTTGGGTGGTCCTGCCTCAAGAGAACCCGCTTGTATAGGAACCTCCCCTACAACAAATACCCACTTAGTGGGTCAACCCTAAAAAGAATGGACAAATACCCACTTAGTGGGACAACCCTAAAAAGAATGGACAAATACCCACTTAGTGGGACCACCCTAAAAAGAATAGACAAATACCCACTTAGTGGGACAACCCTAAAAAGAATGGACAAATATCCACTTAGTGGGAAACCCTAAAAAGAATGGACAAATACCCACTTAGTGGGACAACCCTAAAAAGAATGGACAAATACCCCACTTAGTGGGACAACCCTAAAAATTATGGACAAATACCCACTTAGTGGGACAACCCTAAAAAGAATGAACTGAAGTTTTTTCAGAATTGGAGAAGGGATTTGAATCCCAACTGCCCACTCGATTCAATTTGTAGCTTGTGATAATGAAGCAAACATCACTTGCTTAACATGATTTGGTGTTAGTTACCAAACCTGATCTAATGGGTGGGGTTAAGTAAGTACCCCTTTAATAATGTTTGGTTTTGGAGGGGGGAGATCAAGAGGGTTACAATCATGGACTAAAAGTGGATCTTGGATGTGGTAATAATAATAGTAATAATAATAGTAATAATAAAAATAATAATAAATAATAAATTACTCTTTTGTTCATAAATGTGGATGAAAAAAACCTTGAGAACAAGCTATTGGGTTTTATGTTAGTGGGCTTGCCCAACCTCAAAACCAAAAACCCATGCAAATTCTGAACCATAAACCTAATACTTTATTACATTACATAAGTTGAAACCCAACCTCAAAACTTAGCCTTTGCAAATTTTGAACCCTAAACCTAATACTTTAGTAGGTTGCATGGATTGAAACTCAAGCTCAAAACCTACCTAACCTCTGCAAATTTTGTTGAACCTTAACCCTAATACTTTATTACATTGCATAGATGAAACCAGTTTTGGGTGGGGGTTAAAACATAATACACATTCTCCCACCATAACTTGGAAGCCCCTCCTCCCTTAACCATGGCTTAAGTAAACTCCAGTAAGACCTACGAGAAGTTTTCAAAGTGTCTTTGGAGGTAATGCTAAAAATGGAGAAATTTTAGTGATTTTCCAGTGCAATTCCCATTATAAAAATTTCCTTCAATTTTCTGATTTTTTAGATGGTTTAAAATTTATTTATTTCCTATATTTTGTTTATGGTTATCTCAAAAATTTCCAGATATTTTTTGGATGATCTTTCTAAAATTTTTGATGATTATTATTTATTTTATGGATTATGTTCCAAGTTTTTCAGATTTTTTGTTTTTTTTAAAAAAATTCAGAAATATTTTATTTCTGAATTTTGAAGGCACAACTGGAGTTTACCCAAAATTTGTAGGTTCAAGAACCGGAATTGGTCCTAAAATTATAAAACCAAAACCGAAACTGAGTCTTGGTTTCGGTGGAAACAAAAAAAAAAAAAAAAAAAAAAAAAA
>Ga0116227_10001532_pt1 | contig 51767 bp, 42 predicted proteins | sample S1TSphgellanicum_FD_89693 | JGI IMG/M metagenome (GOLD analysis project Ga0116227, IMG submission 89693) | Host-associated microbial communities from peat moss isolated from Minnesota, USA - S1T2_Fb - Sphagnum magellanicum MG | ecosystem: Host-associated > Plants > Peat moss > Unclassified...
ATCCTGTATTCGGCCCTTCTGAAACAACTTATCGAGACGTTCAAAGTACTTCTGAACTCTCTCTTTAGGTTCCTGCTTGATGGCATCCAGTTTCATTCGGATGTCATCAGCATCAATGTTTCCATACTTCTACACAATCAAATTGCGCAACTCAGTCCAATCAGCATGCGCTAGTTGCAACCTCCTAAACCATTCTTTGGCTCTGCCCCTCAAGTTCAACTTCGCAATCTTGAACAGCTTATCTGCGTTGAGGTCCCGCACCTCCGCAACCATGGTAAGTCTCTCTGCCCAATCGCTAACATCTTCGTACTCCCGCCCCTAGAACAATTCGTCCATTCCCTGGGGACTTGTCATCCTTCCAGTCCCTGTTTGAGACTCCTAAGTTGTTCAGTGATGATATTCCTTCTTGGCCGGAGAGCTAGCTAACTTCGATGTCATACCCTCCACAAACAAGTAGACGCCGAATGCAGCCAACGCGATGCCCAGCCCTAGAGTGGGGCGTCTCAGGTTATTGCTGATGACGGGATGCTTGCGATACACATCCCTGGCCACGAAAAAAGATCCCGTGGCAACACGTGGCTTGCTACTGCCACTGAATCTGTCTGACGCCGTCCCTACTCGGCTTCTACTCTTATGATTTTGTGCTCGAAGCAAACGACGAGAGACACAAGAAGTCCCTTCTTCTCCTTTTCCTTTTCTGCAACAGTGTCTTGTTCGTCTTCAACCCTCACAACAGCTGAGAGCAGCCGTCTCTTTCTAGGAGGCTGATCTTCTACATTGAAAACCTCCCCTTTCCTGATGAAGATATAATACTTCAACTATCATTATATCTAGACATCTACTGGTTCTACTGATGTTACCAGACCTGAACCTGCTCTGATACTAAAAGAGAGGAGAGACAGTTAAAGAGAGCTATGCAGAAACACAGAGATAACCAGACATGGTGAGCTTACAGACCCCAACCGGATCTGAGCTCCCTGATCTTTTGACTTGCACCACACTCCACTCTAATAATCTACAGAACTCATCAACACACAACGCCTGATTCTTCAACAAAAAATAAAATGATTTGCTCAAAATAAAGATCAACACGTCCGATCACAGGGAGCAGATCCCTGTGCCTTAAATTAGATTAACAAATCGAGGACTGTCTCATGTCCGATCTACAATGCACATCCTCTTGGTTGCAACAGGAACTTCCGGTGATGCCTTCGAGGTCAGATCCCTCCGTGTTCGCTCGATCCCTCAAACCACTAAACCACTTCCCTCCACTGCCTCTATACACTACTCTCACTCTCCACATTTTGAAACCCAGCACCCAGAAACCTAGCAACCGCCCTCTGAGATCGCGGACACGGACCAACAGTAAACCGAGCTCACAATGAATCCTCTCACAATGACAGCCCCATCATGTCCACACAACAGATCTGCAGGCACAGACCCCTCCTACCATTCATTCTCCACAAAATAACGCTCTGCTGACCATAACTCAGATGTAAACAAATCCCCACAAAAACACATTCCGCTAACAGATCCTCTCCCTCTCTTCTACCTGCCACACATCTAAGGCTCAGACCCCTTAAAGCTATCATCATTCCTCGGCGCCACCTTCCATGCTAATTGCATCAAGAAATTACACAACCGTTCAACATGATACTGGCGCAGCGGAAGAAAATCAGCAACAAGCTAAGCAGCTGCATGAAGAACAACCTCGAGAAAAAATCCCCACCCTCGCCATTCAAAATACCGCCCCTTCATCTGCTAGTCCTCCAAAATCCAAATCACCCTCCTACCTCCAGAATTCCAACCGTTACCTGCCTGGCTTCTCGCTCAAGCTTTCCCATGCACCGTTACAAGTTCAAGTCCCGAAATCCATAAAATGGCCGCCTTCATTAAGTCCGTTTTTCCGGCAGGTTTAATTTCTCAAACCCTTAAACCAAAAAGATCAGATTTCCAAACTCAGTAGCCATAATTAGGTTTCCGTTTGACCACCCCATAATCGGTCACAGAGAGACCTTATAAATTTAGACCATGTGGGTGACTTTCAACATTTACAATTTGATGGTCAAAAGTAACCATGGCCAAGGAGTGCAATCTTTTGAAAGATTATTTTCTAATTTTCTTTTCTTATTATTTGTTTGAAATACATCTAGGTCTCCATTTTCACCAATGAATATATTTCAATTTTTTCCCTTGTGATGATGTCTGGAATTCATTGGAAATAATCTGTCCATCTAGGATGGGAAACTTAAAACCTTCTAATAATAGAGTCAAAATTTGGTGTCTCACCTTGGCCACACCCCATGAATATACACTAATTTTGAGGGAGGTACAAAAATCTTAGAATCCAAACAACATGTAAAATTGTGCACAATAGACTCCATTAATTTTCAATAATTCAATTCACATGTTGTTGAATCTCTATAATGATTTGTTGTTGGGGAACATAAATGTTAACAATCTTCATATTTATCTCGATACCAAATCTTATTCAAATGGTATCACCCTTAGCTAAATGATTAAAGCGAAATTATGTTATTTTTTATCCAATTGTACATGAAATGCCAATTACACTTTTTTTCTCTTTCCTTGTGACTTATGTTTGGCAAATCCATAAGCCAAATTGAGTTCCCACTCAAGCCAAAGTTATGTTCCAAATCTTACATGGGTTATAAAGTCTCTTCAATCTTGACTAATGTGGCATGTGTTGTTGGCCCAAGTGTTACCACATCCTCAACTGATTTTTCCTCCCAAAACCTGATTTTTTGGAATTTATTTGAATTTTCAGCAGCAGAAATCACTTAAAAAAATTAATATCTCCCACATTTTGAATCCAAATCTTACCAAATAAATTCCATTAAATCCTGCGTATCAAGATCTTTCCAACAACACCAAATGCATATTCCAATTCCTCCAGAATTTTCAGCTAAATTTTAATTTAATTTATAGTGAAAAAATCATTCAATGTTCAAGAACATTTGCACCGCAAGTCCAAACGCCACGAAACCAAAAGCCCATGCACCCCTCCTCATCAAGAGCTTTCCAAAGACACCAAGAACACAATTTGAATCATCCTGGTTCAGTGGATCTCATAAGTACAAACAAAATAAAACAAAACAAACAAACAACCTTCCTTCATAGATAGATGAGGGTTGATAGTAGGTAGCTATGTGGACTCCCAAAAAATAAATACAAAGGAAAGAAGGAAACCAAAAGAAGTGTGCAAAGTTGTAGGTTGTACTCAAGCCTCTTTAGACATTCTCAGTTTGAGTCTTTGACCTCCTCTAGACAAAACATGATGTAGATCATGTGTAGTTAGTTCCTTATAATCAATCCCCAAGGAAGGCTTGATTATTACTAACCCATCATAGGACAAATCAAAAGCATCTACAACAAGGTTTTGTCTTTAAATGTGGCAAGTGATGCCCAAGGCTATGGGGGTTTACTAGGTATAAAGACTCCTAGGATTTATTTTTTAATTAAAAAAATTTCCCCATGATATCATGGAAAAAAGCAAGCTTTTGAATTTTTAAGATGCTTGTAGGAGCGGGGCAATACATTTTTAGAAACACCCACCCTTCATGGAGGAAAAATAATATGGGCTATAATTAAGCACAATAAGGTGCCTTCCAACTACACGGAAAAACAAAGAGTTTTGAACGGGTATTTACAAGTATATAAACATGAGTGCACATCATGACCATCCAGTAAGGGCTAGCTAGTAGGCTCATGAGCAAATCATTATAAACGTTATAAACACTAGACATTATGAACCCTAAACATGATTACATTATAGTTTTGTAAATTTTTAGTGTTTTAGGCAAAATAATGAGAATCCAAAAATAAAATAAAATGTTGGGATGTCATATTATTATAATTTTGCAGAAGATCATCATGTTTCATGAAAATTTAAATGGGAATTTGGGGTTATAGGATCGTTTATTACACCGTGAAATCCTCCGCTTGGAATTTTTAATGTATGTGCGCACATGCTTCTAGAGTAAAAGAACTTGCAAGGCATTTTGAAAAACGAAATGCTTGCTTGCACCTTAGTGGGCATTCCAATTTCCAAATTGCCTTGTGTCATTTTATTTTTTCTTGTCATACCTGGTGGGTACCCAATGGGTATCATGGGATTTTTAAAAAAAAAATTGTTGATTTTTGTGCCATGTAGCACCTTTGATTGTAGGCATTCCTACAAAAGGGTTCACCTTAGCTTCGCCTCGCATGGGCCCTTATTCTTGTAATGCCCATGGCCTTGCGCATTACCTTACACTTTTTTGATTATTCATTGGAAACTACTCATTGGGTAAAAACTACACACAAAATTGCTTTGTACACTCAAGACAATTCCAACATTTTCCCAACCAACCAAATGAGTAAAGTTTCCTTCCACCTTTGGTTAAAGACCGGTTTTCTTTGTAGTCTTAAGGCTCAAGGCTTTACAACATGATTTTGGCAAAAGGTTGGAATTCACCATCTATTGTTTACACCTCCAATAAAGAGAGAAGGGTTGTCTCACCATAACATATGGCAAGATTTTATGCTTGTGCTTCTCACCACAAATCTATAAGTATGTATTTCATCTAACTCATTAATCCTCTCATTGATTTTTGTTAATTGATGACATTCTTGTCCACGATTGTTAGTTGACAAATTTGTCAAAATAAGTGTACACTAAAAGACCATCGTATTTTATCGACAAATTTTTAGCTCTATGGCAACCAAGTTTTTTGGGAATTTTTTGGGGTGTAAACTAGAAGAAAATTGCTAAAATGTGGGAATTTTTTGCCAAAATAAAAACATTTGTTAAATATCTAAAGAAAAAAGGCAGCTACAACTTTAAAACATTTTTTACAAATGGGTAGTTAGTATTGTTTAGTGTCTTTAGTGTTTTTTTTTTTGCGGTTAGAAGTTAAAGTGAAATGGTCATTAAGTCTGTAACCACTTAGTTAATGTGGTTGCTTGAGGTGAACTTATGTAGAAATAAGTGCTGCATATTAAAAACCAAAAGAATGGTTTTGGTTAATACATGTAGGCTAAATTCTCAAGGTTGGCGATAATTTTGAGTAATGTAGGGGTTTCATTGGTTACTCAAAAAAAAATCATGGTGTGTTAATCCACAACTATCTACATGCATTGTGGACTCTATTGGCTACTACAAAATGTAATGTGACAAATCTAGATTGTGCACAATGCATATGCTTCTTTAGACTCCAAACTCAATTGTTTCAATATTGTATTTTGTTTCTACCAATTATTGCAAAGTTGCAAATTCCAAAGGTGAAGTTCAAAATTCTAAATGTTAAATTCTAAAATTGGTAGCAAGAATTGGATTCAGAAAATAAAACTTAAGGAAGATCAATTCTAGAGGGATTGAAAGACCTCGTGCATTGAATTAAAAGTTTCTTACCATAAGAAACACACACAAAATGTTGATTACTTATGATTTAAATGAGCATACAAAATTTATTACAAACTTATTTGATTCCAAAATTGAAACCCAGTAAAGGCATGCACAAATTACCAAGTGTAAGATTGGAGCCCATGTGTTGCCAACTTATAAAAACCATATATAAAACTAATGTCACATCAACACTAAACAATAAAGAGAAGCAAGTGCTATAAATTGATAATCTTTGAGACTCATAGCATAATTAAGAACCTTACAAACTTTTAGAATGAATAATGCAATGAACATTTTTTTTCCTTTTAAGGAGTTGTGGCTTGAGTGCAAGAAAAAGTATCCATGTTTTAATTGAGAACATTTTCACACATAAGTTTAGTGGGGTGGTCAATTAGTGGACTTTCATGAAAGATAATGTGTTAAAACAACATTCATTTTCAACAAATCCCAAAACATAACACATGGCAAGCTTGACAAGTTTTATATATTCAAACAAGGCTTGAGGTAGCATTCTAAAGCCAAAAAATAGCCACATGCCTAAAGTGGTTTCATTTTTTTCAAAAAAATTTGCCGCATTGTCGAGCATGGTTGTCTTAAAAACAAAAGCTTAAGATTCAAGCTTCAATTTGTCAAATGGAATAAACACCATTAATTCACCAACCTTCTTCAACACACAATAACAATACACAATGACCTTCAAGTGAAAAGGGAACACTACCCAAACATTTGCATTTATTGAATAATGTGAAATTCCACCCCCAATGCATTCATCAACTTTTGATTTAGGAAATGTTGATCCCATTCTTCTAAAAGAATAGAAACCCCTTTGGAACACTATAGTTAAAACAAAGTAACAAATTTCAAAAAGCAAGAAAGTTTCATGAACAAGGCCATTCTAGTTGTCTATTTTTTAAGAATGAACCAAAGTTTAGTAGCCATTGAACCTTGTAGCACACTAATGATCATCACCAATGGGTGACTTAGCAAAAATCAAAGGTAATCCATCATAGTTTCAACCAAGAACCTATGGAGTGTGTTGAAAGTTTCGTCCTTAAATTTACATTTATGAGCATTGTATACAACTTAGATCTACACATCCAAATAACTTCAACAAAATCATAAATGTACACATTGCTCCCTTGGGCATATTTTATCAAAGTGTGAACCAATTCAAGAAACAACAAATGTATGGAGGCCAAGTATAAACTCCATATGCAACAAGTTTTGCACATTGAATATTGCATTGCCACTTCCACTTGATCTTCCCAAATCTTTACAATTAGTGTTTTGTATTTGGCGACAAGATGCTTGCATGTTTATAACATGTGAATAAAACAAGTTATTATGTTGTGAAATATTTTATTATGTTTAATGTCCAAGAAAGTTGCTAGCTTTTACAACTCAAGCACTCTTTTGGGACTTTGAACAAAGTAGGAGTGGAGGGATTGGAATAGGTCTTCCAATTGTTGCACTATGGACAAAATTAAGAGACTTTAAACTACCAAATTTGTTTTATGTGCACAACAATGAACTAACCATGAAAAAAAAGAATCAATTTATGTTTGATCTACATACAAACCATCCTACATTTAATGAAAATAGAACCACCATTTGTTCTAATAGAAATAAGCTTCTTCCCAATCTTAAATTACGTCAACCCTTCTTGAATCAACGTAGTGTTTAATAGTGTTTTATATATAATTGTCTTCTATAGTCATCATTGGTGACCCTTTTCAAGTTTAGCAGAATAAGAATTTGCCACCAATTTTCTAGCACATACCCATGAAATGAAATTCAAAATTCATTTTTTACAATTGTCATTTCATGTGTGAAGATGGCAATAAAAGGAAACTTTTGACAATTTCTTTTATGCATTACAAAATCACATCAAACATGCATTCTACAATGTCTTAATTGAAATTAATGTTTCCTTGGCATGTTTTTGACTTTTAGAAATGAGAATAAATCCTTAAGAGACTCATAGTTTGTCATTAAACAACCTTTTTTCAACAAGTACAACACCACCATGAATTGATTTTTTCTTCTTTCCTCCCCAATCTCCTATAAAGTCACTTGATGAACTATAGTCTTGTGAAGACTAAAAGCATCAAGACCTAATTTTTAATGCATAAACATGGACAATAACAAATTGTAATTTCTATGATTTTAGGGGTGCTTACCTTGGGCTTCTTTTGTCATGCATACTTGTACAAGGAATCAAATTTTGTTGATAATAATGTTTCCTTGTGTTCAAGGGAAGTGTACATTGTATAATGAACTTGGCTAACAATCCCATCATTACTAACCATCGATTCAACCCAAATAAGTTTCATTGAACAAATCTCCTTATGTGCACTATGAGATTTGTACTATGGATGCTTGAGGTGTCTATCTTGTTCAAACAATTGTAGAAGAGGCTTTTGAACATGCTTTCAATTGATAACAATTATGAAATCAAAGGATGAAGATGCAATGTGAAGGTTGCTAAAAGAAGAAGGCAAAACATGAACATTATTAGGCAAATAAAATCCAAAAATGTCTTAAATAGTTAAAACTTTGGAGGTAGTTGTAAAGAAGGCATGATAGGAGTTGCAAGGTCAGAGGATGAAGATGCAAACACTATAAACACATTCTAAACATTGCAAAAGTGACAAACAAAAAATTTGCAAAACCTTTAAACCCTAAACATTTGAAATTAGGATTTAAAATATCACATTATTGAATGCTAACAAAACCTTAAACCTTTATAACATACAACAAGATCAATGTAATCAATTCCCAACAAATTTTTCAAACCCAACACATAAATAAGCTTATTGAAAACATAAAAGACTTATTTGAAAATTTATGTTGTTGGTAAAAGATTTGAATTGCATCACTTAGTGCATTGTAATATTCTAATGGTGACCTACACAATACAAATGAAATGATGTGCGCAATATGCATAATTGCACATAAGTGATCATGATTTACAACCACCATTGATTCACTAAACTCCATATTCCAAACTTTCATATTTAGATTTTAGAGTTGATACTTGTAATGAATCATGATCAAGGTCGAACAATGTCTTTGCATTGTAGTACACATTTGTGAGTAATAAACATTGATCTTAGGCAATTCATGAAACTTGAAAGACACCATGTTCAACTTCCAAGTTGCAACAATGAAGTTGATCATTCCATAATGCACAACAGAATTAGGTGAATGATGAGTTTATTGTGTATGTTGTTGGCAATGAATTGAACACAAAGAGAAGGGTAAATGATGAAAGTGACGAGTTTTAGAATTGACAATGGGAACCATTACTCATAGGGTGTTTGCACATTATGGTGACCTTATATGGATGTCAAAATGGCAATTTTTGCTATATTCCTTAGATACAATTTTTAAAAATAAAAAATAAAAATCATTGAAGCAATAAAAAAAGAGACCCATTTATCTAAAGTTATTATAGTCAACCTTCCAAGAATAAAAAAATCAAATCAAAATTGTGGATAGCTAATAAGTAATGAACTTTTGAATTTTGTTCACGCTTCTTGTCACACTTGCAAAATTCATGGACATGGACTTTTATCTTACAATGTGTTAGTCTTATGTGTTTAAAATTTTAGGATATTAAATGACTTATGTTTAAAAAATTAAAGATCCATTGAATGAATGGAATGTGATTTTGATTTATTATGTTATGAATTTTTTAAAATCCCAAAAACTATAATTATTTAGAAAACCCTTTTAAGCATTAAAAAAAAATATTAAAAAAATCCTTTGGTGATATTTTTTATATGTCTTATAAGATCATGATTTCAAATTGAAATGGAAAAAAATGTTACTTTCAATATAATCTAAATATTCATATTTTAAGCCAATTTTTAACTACACTAGAAAGGACTTTAAAAAGGGATTTTAATCTATCAAAATTGTGACACCCTACTATGCTTTTGCCCCATAACATTGTGTGTGTTTAGATCCAATGGTGGATTTAGCTATAGGGCATTTTGATGGATGGTGGGATTGTGATATCCATGATAATGAAGTTCATAAATGGTTATTTATTGCAAAAAATTTCCCCAAAAACTAAACATTAGGTTGCAATGTTTAACTAGATGTTGAAAGGTGGTGATAAATCACCCAAAAAAAAAAAAATTGGGTGTTTCCCAAGTTTTTTTTTTTTTTTTTACAGTGAGCAATTTTGATCGGCTTGTCCAAAATAGAAGGTTTTATTTTGCAATATATAATGCCTCCTTTTTAGCCCACTTATTTATCTATTCCAACAAGGTAGTTTGTTTTGTTTTGTTTATGATGTTGAAATTTCCCAAACCATGGTGCTTCATGTTGCGCTCTTGGTATCTTAAGAAAGCTCTTGATGAATAGGGGTGCACCAACTTGGTTTGAGAATTTTTGGAGCTATGGTGTGGAAGCTATTGATTATTGAACCATTTTTTCAATGAACACCGAATAAAATTGTCACTAAAAATTATATTAAAATTTGGAAGTTTTTTTGGTGTTGTTAGAAAGCTTTCAATGAAACAAAAATTTATTAGATTTTTAAAAATAAAAATTCAGCATTAAAATGTGGTCCAAGATATTGATTTTGAATGAATTTTGTTGTTGGAAATTCAAAAAAATTGTAAATATTGGGTTTGGAAGGGAAATTTAATTTAGTTGTCAACATTGCTTTCTTTTCACTATTCAAATTTAGTTAAGTTGGCTATAGGTTAGCCCCTCTTTGAATTATAATTGCCAAATGAACATATTATGTGTCAAATTGCCCAACTACATGGTAAGGAAATATGTAGGTCTTTAGCAATTAGGGGAAATTTTTGGTCCAATATGATTTGTTACAAAAGAAATTTATAAGTAAGTTTTGGGGCCATAAGCTTTCAATTTTCTTTCAAAATTTTAATGAATAATTTTTTTTTTTTTTCCAATTTTTTGCAACAAAACATATGGGGGAATCAAACCCTAATCCATAAAGGTGCTGCCTAGTATAACATAAAACCTAACCTACATTTTAAAAAAATGTTGGTCTTAAATCCTCAATGTGAAAACAAGCGTTAGTTCATGTTTTTTAAAGGCCCAAAAGGGGGCTGGAATGTGGTTGAAGGTTAAAAAATCACCATATCCAAAATAACATGGATCATGGAAACAAAAGGCAATTGTAAAATTCATATTCACCTTCATGTTTTAACACCATATTGAGTTATGCTTTCTTTCCAATTTTGAATTGTTATTCCAAAAGGGTATTTTTGCATGGTGAAGAACTTATAACTAAACGTTCAAATGATTAACTCCAAATGTTTCATAAATTGATTTTCATGGTAAGTACAAACAAAAATCTTTGTAAATCAAAGGCAGCGGTCAAAAACAATCTTGGAACCCATACTTAAGTAGGCCTAACCTTTTTAGGTTGGCAAAGGCCAATTTTGAGGATTGTTAAATGAAAAGTAAACATTACTTCAAGTTCTTGTTATAGTCAATATCGGGGATACATAACCCCAAATGCATCCATCAAATCTTGGGCAAGGAATCGACATTGCAACTATGTAATAAGCTTATAAGTTGGCATATTTTGTACATTGTTGTTTCACAAATGCCATAACCTCTTCATACACATGTTTTGTCACAAAACCAAATGCCCCCATTTGATTTATAAATGTGGCCCAAATTTGCTACATAGTAAATTCAAAAGTTAGGTGATTTATTCCTATATTTAGATTTGTGATTCACTAAGAACTCATGCTCTCATGAGTAAAATAAATAATGGCATAAATATTTCCAAACACATCACCTTGGAAATAAAAATGATTGTCACAATTTATTTGATATACATCCCCTTCACAAATTTTCATTGCCATTATGAAATCACACATAAAGACATCATGTAGCCAAGTAAATTTGATCAATGAATGGACTACTTCCAATAGTGGCATAATGGCATTCAATCCCAACAATGTTTTTACATCAATCAACAAACACTAATTAAACTTGGTAAAGGCTATGGTGGGTGCATCCAATGCCATTTTCACGAGGGTGGTGCAATATTTAGACAATATACACACTTGACAAGATTAATCATGGATATCCACCTAGTTTTGATGTTTTGTAATATTTTGTTGCCCTTAATTTCCATGATTTTTGCCAATTTGGTAAACTCCAAGTTGTGGTTTTTGGGGCTATGGCTGAAATAAACATACAAATGTTGCAAAAGTGTTTCAATGTGAGATACCAAAGGTAGGTGTGATAGGGTTTATATCGCCAAATTAGTTTGATGAACAAGTGACAAATGAAGCATAATGCCATTGGATTTGAATTATAACGCCATATCTGAAGCCTTGGGAGGTACTGATCCCATCAACACCAAAATAAACCACGCTTGAAACAAGGTCTTCTTCCTACAAACCCCTTTGTGTCATCAAATAATTCATGATCAACAAAGTTAGACTATCAACTTTAAATCCACAAAACAGATGTTGTGTCATAACCCTAGCCTTGGGCTCGTGACCAAGGCAAAGGCTTGCAAGGTTACAGGCCAAGAGGGAAGCCGGGAATGAAGGAAAATGTGAGGGAATGAACCCTCACACTCCCAAAGGAGCTTCCACTCTGGGAGTTAGAGTCCCAATGGACTTTTGAATGTTCAGAGAGTGATTGCAAAGGTCAAAACCCAATGGCTCAAGGAGCTCTTCATACCATTGAAAAGCTATTGAAACGTAGATATCTAAAATGGGCTCGCATCACCCATTTAGACATTAAAACACAAGTTATGGCCAAAAGAATGGTTGGGAGTCAAATTGACAATTTGACTCCCAACCACTGAAAGTCGGGAAATTCTTCGATTTTTTTGGGTGCATGTGGCGTGCGATAGAATGTTGGAAAGCTCTCGACAAAGGGCTACAACTTTGTTTTAAACCTCATCTCAATCGGAGTTCTGCACACAAAGTTATGGGGCCCCAAAGTTGCAAGAGTCCCAACTTTGGCAATTTTGGGATTCCCATTTGGGAGTCCCGGGACAAAAAGCCATTTGGATGTGGGCCTCATGGAGAGGCACAAAATATACTATAAAGGGGAAGGTGATGGCTTCCCCCAAGTCCGAGCCGTGGTGAGTCTTGTAAGTCCAAGTTTGCTGGTGTCTCATCCTAGCACCAAAAGTGCTCAAATTACGCATTAACCACCTTGTGTTGGTTTTGTGCAGGTCCATGTGAATAGTTGATGTTCGTCATTTTTCCTAGTCCCATCTCGGAGCTTTAGCACGCCCCTTTACACATCAAAGTGTTGCAAGCCAAGGAGCGTGCCCTAACTACTTGCTTTTCCATTGTCTTCAGTTTGGACTCACATTTGAGTCCATTAAGGAGCTTGGGGGTGCGTCATGTTGCACATTCAACAATAAGGGTATGTGACACCAAACTTAGACAATATAACCATGCACATTTGCCCAACTTACATTATACATGGAAGTAACCTCATCACAAGTCAAGGATCTACAAACTTGGCATTTTGGATAATAGTTTAAATGCCCTTTTTCACTTCATTGTCTATGGGTTCTACCATTTCCTAGCTAGTTTCATTAATCCAATGTTTTTCTGGAATAGATTGAAACTTCAAGAACTCAAACAAAGGCTTGAAATTTTCATAATCTATCATTGATTTACCTTTACTCAAGAGACTAAAAATAAATGCAAATTGAACAAGTTTTGATTTGTCTTCCACTACTTGACCAAGATCAAACTATTGTAAGACAAATGTTGTTGATAATTAAACATAAACAATTTCATGTTTCACATGCCCACATTTTGGATCCATAAACCACATACCATCAAGAACTTTCCTTTTACCTACATGTTTATCAATGGAATCCCATCTAGCCACCAAATTCTTGTCCTTTTTCAAAATTTTAAAACAAACATGACATTTGATATAAGTAACCATTATAAGTTCATTGAAAATGGGTTTTGCCCAAGGCATTTTCAAAGTTTAAACATATTGAAACTTATGATTCATATTGGTATTAAAAGTTTTATTTTATTTTTTTGGATTAGAAACATGCACATCCTCATCAACAACAATAGGTCTAGGGTTCTTAAAAGGTTCAAACATTATAGGAATTGTGTTATAATTTTGAGGTGGAATAGTCAATTATGGGTTTTGTAATTGATTTCTTTACAAAATAACAAATCTCAAATTACAAAATGAACTCAAAATTGAAAACTTAAGAGGTTTATTAGAAAAGATTCACTTTATAGATTTGTAACAAGAATTCAAATGCACATGGTAGTGTAGGTCATTGTAGTTTGTAACTATGCAACATTTCAAACAAAAAAATGAATGCAATATGTGGCCACTGCTTATAGTTTCACACAAAAAAATTGAACCAAACCTTGGAGGCTTGAAATCATAAATAATTGATCAACGGTTCATTGCCACTAATGCCATGTATCCTATAACCCTAATGCTCAATGGTTCACACAAGAAATCCAATTCATTACCTAATACCACCCATGACATTGGTAAGTGAAAAGCTTAAACCTTATAGGTTGTAGGAGTTAAGTCATGATTCATTCTACTGTTGGAGTCAATGGTGCACTTTAATGAATTGAAATTTGGCAATGGTGTTGCACATCACACCACACAAAATTCATACGTCTTAAAATTCCTAAATGCATAAGTCCTGGCCTTTGAACATCATGAGCCCTAATTTTTGAGTTTTCGTTCCTAATTCCTAATCATCTTAAACAAAGATCATAGAAAAAAAATTAAAGAAAAAATCTTATTATTGATCCTTGTCAATGTTATCAAGAATCCATGATTGAACAATGCGAGTGCACACAAAACACAAAAGTAATTTGAAAATCTGGAAAGTTGGAAATTGGGGCCAAAATTGCTTCAAGGACACATTTTAATTCATGAATGTTAGTGCACACACAAAACAAAAAAAAATTCAAAAATTCAAGGACTAGGATTACATCAATGAATGTGAATGTAGGCACTAGGAGGTTGTTGTTAAACAACGAGATGCACAAGTTGATAACAACAATTGATGGTTGCAACAAGATTCACAAGTTGATAATAGTAGGTTTCAATGATGAAACTATCAAAGTTGGGACTTAAAACTCAATAATCACTACACACATAAACACACAACAAACACCCAATTGGGAGCACTGATTGTTGTAATCAAACTTTGAAAAAAAAATTTCATTTCAAAAGATTAGCAGACCATGGGAACCTTTTTACAAAACTAACACCCATGGGCCATCCTTAATGTCCATTGTTCAATGAGTAGCAACATTGACTATTAATTTGTAAGCATGTCAATCAAAGCACAAATTTTAATTAGACTACATGAACATTGAGCAATGAGGGTTTAGGTGATAGACATTTAAAGATTCAATAGTTAGGATTTAACTCAATCTCTAAATTCACTAGTTGACAATTATTGTTGTTGAAGCTTGAACATTGAATTATCATTTCGTCATGATGTCGCTTTGTTTTACAATGTTCAATTTCATACAAGCTACTATTTGCAACATATTTAAACATATTGAAAAACAAGTGCCATGTTGAAAGGTTGCTAAAGATTCAAGAATGCACATCAAGTTATGGCCAAACTTGTCAATCCCCTCACCTAGATTCCTAGTGCTTTAAGCTTGCAAGTTGGAACATTGCACAATGCACATCGCCAATAGACAAATTCATTGTTCAACACTAGGCAAGTGAAACATGTTTTGGGAGGAAGGAGGGTTTAGCGAAAACCTGTTTGAAGGAGGGGGTTAAGATGGTTAGGGTTTTGATATTCACAATCCTCATGGGGAAGATCTAACGATCTACCCTAAAATAAACTAGGAATAATGTGAATAGATGTTTTCCTCGGAGATGAGGAGGTGAAATAGGAACATATGTTGTTTACACAATGATGACATTGAAACCTTTTTTTTTTGGAGATATTTGCAAATTTATATAATTTTTCAAATTAAAAAACCCTTTGTGATTCTCCAGCCCAATATTCTGGCCGAAAAATGTGAATTTTCACTCAAAAGAAAAACACTAGCCCTCTCAATGCGTTTGCATTGCTGAATTAAAAAAATTTCAATTTTGAAAATGTGAAAAATAAAGAATATGTTCACATGTGGGCCAACGACATGAGGGTACACTAATATAGGTGAACAGAGACCTTTGGCCAAAACATAAGGGATAAAAGTGTGGTGCTATTGGGAATGTCTTTGGGAACACATGTAACTGGGGGAACGCTTTTGGAGCCTGATGGGAACCCATTGGGAACTTGATGGGAACATAACAATAAAACAAAAAAAATTCTCCCTTTGGGTCTTTGGAAGGGGGGGAAGATGTTTAAACATGTTCGATTTTTCTGAAACGTTATCCACCCACCTTAAAATTTCTGTTTTTTCTCGCCAGGGGGAATTTTTTAATAAGAGTTGGAGTAGGTCTTTTAACTCCGTAATAAAGTCAGAGGCTGTGAGTGGGCATGCAGGCTTTACCAGAATTGGGCCCATGCTCAGCCTCAAGTGGGCCATTATGCGGGTCAAGCGCATGGCCTTTGGGCCTGGTCAAGCGCATTGCTTTTGGGCTTGGTCATGCGCATGGCATTTGGGCTTGGTCATGTGCATGGCCTTTGGGCTTGGTCATGTGCATGGCCTTTGGGCTTGGTCAAGCGCATGGCCTTTGGGCTTGGTCACGCGCATGGCCTTTGGGCTTTACTCTACAATAGTTTGAAGCTCTTAAAGTTGAAAGGGTTTGAAGTTGGGGAACCCATATCACAAGAGGGGATAGGTACTACTTATTGAGCTCTTCACACAACTGGTCAAAAATCGATTTGTCCAATTGTTCTTGCCCCAAAAAAAAATTTTTTTTAAAGAGAAAAAAAAAAGTGTAGTCAAAAATTGAGTTATGTAACTGGTTGGGGACTACTACAGTTTACCTATCACCCTAAACCCTAGACCTATGATGACTACAAGCAAGAATGGTGCATCATTGGATTGCGACTTTTGGGTTTGAATAGAAAAATGGTTCTCTATACTTATTAGGCTTTCTGACCCCAATGCAACAAGAGTCTAGGAAAACAACAAACGTCACAGTTTTCTCCTGCCTTGCAATACGCGTCAGAAGAGTATCAATGAATCCCGGAATATCCTAATGTTATCTGTTTGTTTCAGAACAGGCTTTGTCAGCAGCAGCAGCAGCAGCAAAGCAGACCAGTACTACCTTCCAATCTACACTCTCTTCCCCCAGCTCTAGCCTAAGTCCTTATGCTCCTAAAAGATGATGCGCAGCACGGGCCCAGTGTAAGTAGGCTAACTCCCATCATGACGAAGAGTTTTGTCCAGAACATTCTAGAGTCTCAGGAGCGAGAGAGAGAGAGAGAGAGAGAGAGATGGGTCGCGCACATGTAGAAAGAAGCGCTGCATACTGTCGCGCGAGAAGCAGATCTGCCCGCCATCAGCCACAAAACCTGGCAGGCATAAAATCCCGACCTTCTGCTCGGCCGCACCCGGCAGACGTCTGCTTGCCACTGTAGCTACCCTTCCGGCCTGCCCACGAACTGCGGCGCTCCGTTTAGCACTCTGCCCGAGTCTCTCGCGAGTTTCATCGTTCACCTTCGTGCTCGCCCGTGCTCACCTGCCTGCATTCCATAGCCATTTTCTCAACTGCTCACAATATAGGCACTGTGTTTCTCAAAACAATTCTTTGAATCACGTTTTCTTCTGTCTTTCTCACTGCACATGATACACGCACTGTGTTTCTTAAATTTTTTCTTTGAAACACATTTTCTTCTATCTTTCTCACCATGGAACCGTCTCAAGAGCCAAGTTTCGTGTCCCTGATGATGATGGGTTCAAGCTCTTCACTTCCCTTATTCATTGTGCCTCACACAGCACTTCCAGCTCCACCCAAATCTAAGAGAGATTGGAAACATGATTCTACAGCATTGTCTGAGGAGAAGTTTCTTGCCAATAACATGAACAGCTTGACACAGCAGCAGCAGAGGCAAGAAATTTTATTGAAGATTGAGGAGGCATTTCCATTCACCCCTCCACGCACCTGGGCTCAAGTTCAGTCCAAAGTACACAAAATGCGGAAGAAATTTAATCAGTTGAAACAGGAACATGGAGAATCCGGCGCAGGTCAATGCAAATGGCCATGGGTTGAGCGCTGTTTAATGAGTTGGGGCAAGACTGCCAAGGCTTGTGGCACTGCTGGAGGCATGGACAATGGTGTTCCAATTGATTCCGTGGGAGGATCTGCGCAGGAGCCTGCCAACTTGGAGGATACTGAAGAACATGATGCTCCTCCTTCTCCAAACAGGCATGTTTCTCCATTTGCAGGCAACTCTTCTCACGGCAGTAACGAGGTCAGCAGCTTGCAAGAGAGAGATTAGATGGAGCAGCTAAAAAGGTGGATATTTTGTCTGCCTACCTGCCTTTCTGCCAGCGAATTTCAAGGAGCAGGCAGGCAGAAGCCAAGGTTTTCACAATCATGTGCAGGACCAGACAGAGAGAGAGAGAGAGAGAGAGAGAGAGAGAGAGGAGCACCCACAACTGTAGTTAGCCTATAGAGACTAAAGTATACGGTAACAACCCCCAAGGGCACCATCCGGGTATCATGGTAAAAAAGTGAACTCAGGCATTTTGAAATGCAAAACGCTCATCTGTCTCTGTGGGCATTTTGCTTTTGTATGGAAGGAAATGGCCGCTCGTTGCTGGTGCCCGATTTTGGCATATATGGTGCCTTAGATTTACAGTGTGCCACAAAGTGCGGAGGGTTTTATGATACAGGGGTTTTACAATATGCAACAATGTGCACCCCTTTGAATCCCACTCCATTTTTAGCTGATGTTTGCTGCTTGCTAATGATCTAATTTCAATAATCTTCATATAGGGTAAAGCCCAAGGCGGCGGGCTTTACCAAGTGTAGGAGTAACAACCTGGTCTCATTTTTTCATGATACCCAAGTGAGTCTCGATGGGTATCACAGGAGAAAACAGAAAAGAATGCATGGAATGTCAACAAGTGGAAATGCGTAATTCAAAATGGAATGCTCGTTGGAGTCTGATGAGCATTCTTGTCTTTCAAATGCATCACAAACATAGGAGGAAAATTTTTGCTATGTAAGGTGCCCTCAGATTACACACACACAAAAAATTTAATTTGGAGCGAGTCTTTACATGGGAGACAACTTGCCTGGGACTCTACCTACAGAAGTGAAACCAACTCACCTTTGGGACTCAGGGGGTAGGGAAATTCGGACTCAAGCTCCCAAATTATGCAATCATACAGACCAAAAGACCAAAACTTGGGCAAAATCTAAGTTTAGCAAGGTAATGTTTTGATTGGCATAGCAATGCCTTCTTTATGAATCACAAGCTTTTTGCTCTTTCGCCTATGTACCATGGCTTCATAACTTCCAGGCCTTGCCTTTTGCATAGAAATAAATGATAAGACAGGGGTTGCTTCTGCAGAAGGATTAGACTTATTATTGAGGTATGCTGGACTGTGTTGCTCCATCTCATTGATTGCTCATTAGGTTGGGGGGGGAGGGGGGAATCCACAACCTTGCATTGCTTTTAGGGTTTTGAGCTTCTTGTTGGAGAGAGAGGTTGAAATCTCCTCCCAATGACGCCACCAATTTTTCATCTGTCCTTTCCAAAGGACACAATGTGAGCAGGGAGAGAAAAAAAAAAGAAAGGAAAAAGAAAAAAGCTGTTATACTTACTTACTGCCAATTCAGGCAAATCAGATTCGAGCTCATCTTCTGCCCTAAAATATTCAGAATATCCCTCCCCCCCCTCCTCCCCAATTATTCCAAAAGATAGAAGCTATGTCGTGCCCTTTGAGAGGGTAAAGAGTAAAGAGCTGCTCTGATTTTTCTAGTGTAATCTGAGTGCACCTTACCCATCATCACACAGATTTCACCTCTTTTATTCACCTCTCCTATTAATTAGATGAGGTGCTTCACAAGTTTTTTTTTTTTTTAGGGCAATGAGCCAATTGTTTTAATTGGCTCATTCACTCAAGGAAAATGAAACTATGGAGGCTCCCCATACTAGAAGGTTCTATTCTGAAGTATAAAGTTCCTCCCCTTTGCCCCTGGAGGACAACATTTGCCAAAGCATATGGGATAACAGCCAGTTGCTATTGGGAACTCTTTGGGGAACATGTCAGGATCTTGGGAACCCTTTGCTTTGATGCGTAAACCTCCCCCACCTCCCGCCCCCAAACAAATACAGAAAAAAAGCTTGCATGGTACCTTTTGGGTGTTCTGGTGAAAAACAGAAACAAATCAGAGCAGATATTTTAGGCTTGTTAAAGCCATTAGCCATGGGGCTTTGCTAGAAGTGAGCCTGGGGCGAAGAAATTTTGCATTGTTTCGGCCTTCAAAATGTGATTTTGACACATGCAAAGGATTTATTTCTGTGATAAAAATGGTCCTTGAAGTTCACCATATGTTGAAAAATTAAAATGAAAATCGCCAGATTTCTATAACAAGTTTCCAACGACTGATTTCTTTTCTTCAAAAACTTACCACTTGGCAACACAGAAGACAAGAAGAAGAAGAAGAAGAAGGGGGGATGTGACAGCCCCAAAAGTTTGTTTTTGGGAAAAATCCACCAAATTCGCCATGTTTCCAGGCAGAAACCTCTCAACTTGCCATATTTAGACATTGCTCTCCAGCTTGTCCACATAACAATAAAGGCATTCCCAAGAATTTTGAATTCCTTTTATGATGTGTAGCCAAATTTGGCTATAGTGAATTGTAAATGATCGCCAGCTCACCTATTCACAAAAGTGAGGAAAAGAAAAAAAAAAAGAAACCCAAGTCCCACCATGTGGCCGAAATATAAAATGGCTCTCAAATTTTTAAAATTTTCATATCTGGTCTATAGCCAAATTTGGCCAAATTTTCTTATAAACAATAGCCAGTGGTCGACATCACACATGTCACACACACTATTGAAAAAAAAACAAACGTTGGCTCTGGCTATCTAGCTTTCAAGCTAGCCAGAAATGGATGACTACTGTTCAAAACATACTGTCTGCTTGACCACTAGCTGAGAGTTCATCCATCCCCGGTGTAACCGGCGGAATTCCAAACGCTCTACAGGCCGTTAGCTCGCACTCAAAGAGTTTGAACGTCTGAAGTCTGAACGTGAGAACAAGCTAACAAAGCTAACAATAGTTCGTTCTAAGCGTTGCGCTTCTTGTGTTTGCAGCAACCGCTACGAATAGCAAAGGAACCTTGAATGCTCGCTGGCTGATTGCCAGGAATAGTAGTCCATTCTGATGCACGCTTGCCGTGACCGGGAGATATTTGGGTTACTGTTGCAGCGGATCAGCATCGCGGTGGCATCATAGGCAACCATTTTCCCGTTTGTGCTGGCACCGGTTGCTTGGCCGGGTGCACCGCGCTTCACAAGTGGACATCCTGGTACCGGGTACATGTCCACGCCCGGCGTTTGGACGGCCGGACGAACGGACGAACCCGTGCAACCGGCCGTGCGTGGGTGGTGTTCATCCCTGGTCGGTTTATCCCTCCCCAGTGTCGATTTTGTGATGTAGCCAAAGTGGCGATGATCGAAAAGGAAGATTTAGCCAGATCTGGCTACAAAATAAATATGAGAGTAATTTCTTTTTAAAAACTCCTTTTTATATTTCTGACTAAATTCCTTTAACCATGTATTAGAAATCTGGGGATTTTTCTTTTTTTTTTTTAAATTTCAGATTATGGTTATTGAGGATCTCAAAAAGCACTTTAGGTGTTAGGGTATCACATTATGATTTGCCCAAAGTTGCCCTCTTTTCACCTATGTAGATGGGCCAAAGGGTAGTCACTCTATGCAGAAAATTGCGAAAAAAAAATTTACAAACTTCTAATTTGGGAAGCCTCCAAAGTTTAGTATTTTTTTTAATGACCCAATTGAAATGGCTCCTTGCTCTGGTTTTGGGACCTGGGTGGGGAAACAATTCCTTTTTCTTGCTGTTCACAATGTGTTTCCATCAAGTTCTCAATGTGTTCCCCAATATGTTCCCAATAGTGCCACACTTTTATCCCATATGCTTAGGCCAAAGTTGAACTTATATTTACACACACACACATTATAAAAGGGGGGTTTGGGGGTGCGGGAGCATCTTTGTGCTTCTATTTTGGGGAATTCCCATGTTTCCAAAAAAAAGAAGTGATGGGCCAATCAAAGTAGCTTTCTTTTAAAAAATAAAAATAAAATTGGGTACACCCAAAACTAAATAAGAGAAGCAACAATAGGTATCCATATTAATAGAGTCATTAGTCTCTCTGTCCATTTTCATTTGCCCATGGTGCGGAATTGATTGAATAGGGGTGTGCTCGGATGCATCAAAAGTGTAGGATTAAAGCCCAAGGGTGAGAGCATTGCCGAAATAATGGTGCTCAAGAAAAGCCTGAATTCACTAATATCCTCCCCAATGGACTTTACATCTCTTGTAAAGCCCATGGTGAATTCAGAATTTGTGCTCACACCCGCTTCTGGTGCCAAGGAAACATTATGTGCTATAGTGCACAATCAAAGGAATGAATTTGAGTACTAAAAATGCCTGCTTGTGGTGCAGAGGCAATGTTTATTCTGTGCTATGGAGCGGAATTGAAGGGATGAGTTTGAGTTCCGATTAGTATGTAAGTCCATCTCCACATTCGTAACTGGTAGAATGATATAGGCCGCAAATCAAGGGGTGGAAAACTTTGGGTTGGGAAGGGGAATTTTTTTTTCTCAAATAAATTATGAAAAACTTTACTGGTGGGAAACACATATTTTAAAATGTCGGAATTTCTGATGTGTCGAGTGTCGACCAGTCCTTGCGGGAAAGAAACGGTCAGGCCCCGAAATTTCAAAAAATAGCCACTTGATGCGAAATCTTTCCCGGGTAGAGAAAGAAATTTTTCTTTGCGGGTAGGGGGAAACAAATCAACGGGAGGAAGACGAATGAACTCTGGAGAGGTCGCTCACTGGTTTAACGTGTTTTTATCCCGAGGTCCTTCAAGCTGGATAAACGACGGTGACCGACGGTGAGACACCGGCGGGTAATAAAGAGTGCAAAACTGAATTTTCGGGAAGACATCGTGCGGCGACAGATGGACCGCTGGACACAAAGGGATGTAGTACTTCCGTGAAGGTAACGGGCAGGCGCACCAAAAAAATTAATACCAGCCACTTAACACCAAATCTGTCCCGGGCAGAGAAAGAAAGTATTGTATCCGGGTAGGGAAGAAAACGAAAGAACTCCGGAGAGATGCGATGGCAGCCTGGCTTACTTAACGTGTTTTACCTGGAGGTCCTTCAAGCCGGGTAAACGAGGGAGAGAGACCGCTGGGTAATAAAGACAGACTGCAAAACTGAATCTCTGGTGCGGGCAGCGTGAGACGACGGATGGACAGACGGACCGCTGGACACAACGCTACACGTGTAAAACCAGTTCCCTTGGATAGCCATCATCCATTTCTTCCTTCCTTCCCTTCTCTCGTTTTGCGCTCGTCGATTCCCCGTTCTCTCTCTCGATATTGCATTGCCGAGGACCAGGTGTGGTTTGCCGTTGGTTTTGCTGTTTTGCGTTTTCTGTGGAGTACAATTGCAGTTTTGTTCATTTGTATGAGTCGGATAGTCTGGGATTTTTTCTTCCTTTTGCCATTTTCCCGCTATCTTGCCTGTGGATCCGGTTTCTGAGGAGCAAGCAAGGAAGGTATTCACGGTTGGTTGGTTGGTTGTTCTTCTTCTTCTTCTCCAGGAGTTTTGTTGCTGTTGCAGCAGCACTTTCTTCGTGGCCTTTTTTCATTTCTTTTGCTTTCTTCTTTTCTCTCGACATTGCCTCCTGCCCCTTGTGAATCAATGTTTTGTGGCCGGAGTGAGTAGGTACATCGTGTTTGATTGCGGGATCGTCAATCTTCCTCGGGCGTTTTTTCCTCAATCCATGTTCCGTAAGAAGTACAGTGTTGTTTGATGAACAGTATTGGTTTTTTGAGTGCACATTCTTTTGCTGCGGCCCGTCTGTTTCCATCACACTTTCGGGTTTTGGAGTATGCTGTCTCTGTGTGTGCGTGTTTTGGAAGGGGAGTTTCAATAGCCTTGTTGTTGCGTTCTTTCTTCTGGCTTTCTGCTTCTTCACTTGTGACAGATTACTGTTAATAGAGGTTGCTCCGGCTCTTATTTCAAGTTGCATGCTCGCTTTGTGTTGGCTTCCTGTTCTTCTATTCCGATCACAGTGCGCGCTACTGCCAGATTACTATTGTGAGCTTTTTTACTCGCCGCCTCCTCTTTGGATCAGTTGTGGAGGTTTGGTCAATAGTGCCATTGCTTGCTGTCCCATTGACAATCTCTGTTTTTCGCGATTCGGAATCGCTGTGAGGAGGAGGAGTAGGAGGAACTGCGGTCTACATAGTCTTGTGTCTTCTTCATAATCTCGTCTACTGGTGAGAGAGTAAGATCTACTCGTTTAGTAAGCAGCGCATCGACAAGGGAGACAAGAAGAGGAAGAAGGTGCAGCAGATTCCAATCTTTTAGTCCGAGTTCTACAGCAGCATTATAGGCTTGCGATTTTCCATTTCCCGGTTGTTTTCTTGCAACTTGTTCTTCAATTGTATTAGTTGCAGCAGCAGCTGCTCATCTGGTCAGCCAGGCATGATCGCCACCTTCTGATGAGCGATTTGAACTTGAGAGACAGACTCGGTTCTTAGATTTTTCGATTAAGCAAACTATCATGTGCTGTTGCAATATGGACAGGATGTATTGTGCTAGCTGTTAAATCTTTGAAAGAGTTTTGAATCCGAAGGAACTGGCAGTTTTCTGAAGGGACAAAGGGGCTTGTATCACGGTAGCGGCAGTTACATATTTTGTAGACGATTCTTCTAGAGAATCGATCGGAAAAGAAGCTGCAAAGTTGGAATCTATGGTCGGTTCAGCCTTAGAGAGGGTTTGCAGCGCTGATGATTTGTTACGGCAGCAGCAGCAGCATCAGGAGCGGCAGCAGCTCGGGTACAACAAGCATCATTTGCAGACGACGTATCCCCGACCAGCTGCTCCTCAAACATCATCGCATCGTCCTTCCAGAACAACAGCATTCTCCAAGCAGCAATACACAGCTCCCGGCGGTCATCAGAGGGCTGCTGCAGCAACGGGTGTAGTAGACAACAGAGTAGGAGGAGCCGATGTTCCAGCAGGACGAGGTGGTATGTCTTCAGCAGCTTCCTCTTCTGGAAGACTCTCGCACTCCAATCTTGATTGCTTTCTGGAGGTTACGACTCCTAGAGTGAAGCCTCAGACTCTCCGGAAGGTACGTCGTTTGTCGCCTTCATAGTTCTAGATATCAGTTGTTGCGTCTGAGAGATGGTGAAAAAGATATACAAAGATGCTGCCTGCAGGTACAACAAGTTTTCCATCTGCAAAACCTGCTTTTCCCCTCCTACCGGAGAGAAGAGCAACAGTCTTCTGAAGGCCCATTCTTAGCTTCGAATTTGGCGTCTGTATTTTCTGGACTGAATTTTTTTTTCAAGTCTGAGGCAATCAAGCACTTCTTGTCCTTTGAAATGGAGATGGTGATCTGAAGTTCGGTGCTGTTTCTTTTTTTTTTGCTGCAGTCATGTTTGCGGGATCCTTCTCAGAAGCGTTGTTTTGATCCAGAAGTCACTCCATTCTTCAACCTTGGGGATCTATGGGACTCATTTGATGAGTGGAGTGCTTATGGAGCAGGCGTGCCTCTCATGTTAAATGGTGACGAGAATGTGGTCCAGTACTATGTACCATATTTGTCTGCTTTGCAGCTGTACACACTTCCTTCTCGGAGGGCACATGTTGGCTACAGGTAAAAGTTTTCTCTTGCTTGCTTCTAGAGTTGCAAGTTCTTTTTCCAAAGCTTGTTGGGTCTGTGTTAGGTACATTTTTGTCAATGCTTGTAGGTTGATGCAGATTTGCATAAATCTCAATCATCTCAGTGCACAGTCACAAGCTGGGTCTGCTTTCTGGCCTCCTGACTTGCATCTCATCAAGCATTCATGTACTTCTTGCTGGAGCAGTTTATGAAACTCTGAGTTTTGCTTTGTGATGGCCTGCAATGTGCCTGTTGTATTTGGTCCCAGGACTTAGAATTAAGTAAGGAATTGTGGCAAGAATCAAAGGTGCAATTTTTGCACCAATGCAGACAGTGGAAAGACAGTGGTTAACCCTTCAGCTTATTTCATCTATCTACTACTGCATCATACTTGACTCTTATGCTCTGTCACTGCATTACTGATCCTTGGGTTATTTTGTGCATGTTCTGTATGCAAACACTCTGTTATCATTTTTAGTGTCATTTGTGGGTGGGTTTTGAAAGATGCTTAGTCTTAAATGAATAATTGCACCATGTCATGTTTTGGAGCTTGGAAAGTGAGATGTGGTCAGCTTCTGGTGTTGACTTTGTTTGTACCCCATCACGTATTTGGTCAATTGAATTAAGTGGCAGTTTCTTTAAGTTTCTTTGTGTTTCGCTATGCAGGGCACCTGGTGCTGAAAGTGATGAGGGCAGTGAGGCAAGCAGTGATGGTGAAAATGAGAGGTCAATGGGGTCAGGAAGGAGTCTGCGAGGGCGAGGCTTCAAGGCATCTGATAGTTCCAGCTTGTCTAGATCCATAGGGAGTGATCCCAGGTTGGAATTCTCTGCTTTTGTAAATGGTGATGATGAAGATGGAGAGGCATGGTCCTATTTTGAGACCAGCCCACCCTACAGCCGTGTTCCTCTTGTTGATAAGGTAGGTTCTGCAAAACTCCATGTGTTCGATTGAATCAAATGAGCAATGGTGACAACATCAGGCTCTAGGTTGAACAGTGCAAGTTGAATGGGTTTTTGGTTCTCCGATGATTATTTAATTCTTCTTCCATCCATGGAATCTTCTCATTTCAAGGTTTGCAACTAAATTGTACTTGATCTTGACTTTCTTTTGCAGATTGCAGATTTGTCACAAGACTTTGAGCCAGAGTGCAATCCTTTGAGGATACTGCGGAGCATTGACCTCTTGCCCAATAGTTGGCTTTCTGTGGCCTGGTATGTCATATCTTGTTGTGCAGCCATATGAGTCCTACTGAGTGTTTTTGTTGCATCCTTTCTGAGCAGGCTCATTTTCATTTTGTAGTCCAATGAGGAGATCCTTTACCTGTTTGTAGTATTTTTTATGTAGTAATCACATGCGGTGACTCTGCAGGTAGTTACCCTGTCTGGCTTGACATGTGATTGGTTATGTGAGTTGTAGTATTTATTGATCTGTGTACAGGGTCCAGGGTCTTGGTTTCTGTTAAGATGGGTTTAGAGTGGTTCATTGGCTAGTCTTGTTGACCAATTAGGTTCATTTTCCAGGTACCCTATTTATCGAATACCAACAGGCCCTACATTGCGTGATCTGGCTGCATGCTTCCTCACATATCATTCTCTCTCAACACCTATCCATGGTGCTTCAGGTGTGGATGAACACAGTGTTCTGGCCTATTCCTTGGGACTTTGCTGGTACTTATTCCAAACTGATGAGAACAAGGCTAGTGTTGAAAGGAGTAGTGTTCTGATCATTATTTTTGTTTTCTGCTGGGACAGAAGCGGCAAGGCAATTGCTAAACCGCAGTGGAGCTTGTAACATGCCAATGTCATGTCCATTTGATACTTCATTATTAGCACTGCGTGCTTTTGGGCTTACTTCATACAAGTTGAGAGGGGCACTGTGGACATCTAATATAGAGCGGCACCAGGCCACCCTTCTTCAAAATTCTGCAGATGTACATCTGAAGCAATTGGGTGTGCAGCACCCAGACTACATCTTCTTCACCTCTCGTAGCAATTCTCGACGCTGAGTGTTGACTGTATGCTGGATATCCAGTTTGTATCTTCTCCAACCTGTGTATCACCAATGGTTCAAATGTAACCGCGCAATGTCACAAAAAATCTCCTGAAACTGCAATTTGGGGAACCTTTTCCAGGTAATCCCTGCTGCCATGTTATATAAGCTAGCCGGTGCAGAAACAACGAAAGTTGCACGTCAGGACTGGCGTTTTGCTATGACCAGTTCATCTGCCAATTTGGTCTGGTTTTTACACCTTGAAAAACCAAAAAATCCAAAAACTGAGAGAGAAAAAAAGCAGAAAAGTTTTCATTTTTTTTGAGATTTGTATGTTACAGCTTTTAGTAGCCATCCACCCCTCAGTGTGTGTCTGTACACAAGGCAGAGTGCTTTGGGACAACAATGGAGACTTCCTGGAGACTATTTGTTGACACTGTTATTCTGTTGGAGTTAGAAGTTGAAGTCTTTTGAGTCTTAGACCAGAGGATCATCCCCCCCTTTTTTTTGTAGTCAGTCCAAGAATATTCTCCAGTCTCTCTTGTGTATGAAAGTACATGGCAACTTCTTGAGCCCAGAGTGCTGCGGACAGCAATTCTTTTTTCTTTTTTTGGTTTCTCACAAGTGGAAGGAAAAAGATATCATCATTACGGCTTGTAAATACTTCAAGCATTTCCTCTGGTAGTCATGTTCAAGTTTTGATTTTCTTTGATTCCTGAGTGCACTCATGTGATTGGCTTTTGCTGCATCCTTTGATATACTTTTTAGTGGGAGATGAAGGATCTAGTTGCAGGGATCTTATCGGTATGTTTCCTAATCCAAGTTTATTTTAACTCCTGGATTGAGGTCAGTCATTGTATCGCATTTGCTGGTATTCTTCCTCTATTCAATCAAATGGACCTAGGGTTTTGTCCTGAGGATTAATCTGCAGATTAACTTTGATAGTTTTTCGGAGATGGTATTGATCTTGTGGTGTTATTGGTTGATGTTATATCTTGATAGTTTTGATCGAAATGTTGTCAGAAGTGGACCTGAGGCTTAAAGCTCTTATTCTGTCGTGGAGGTGAGATATTGCCCTTTCATGTTGAAGGTCTCTCATGCGACAGTCATGGTCTTTTTGAACTGCTCAAGTTTTGGTCTTGTGGTCTGGTTTGAAGTTGCAGGAAGGTACCCATTTGGAAATGGGTACATTTTGAACAAAAGAGCTCGCTCTCTCCTAGGAATTGGGTGCCTACAAAAATGTAATCTCCATGACAAAATCAATCTCAAATTTTCCTTCTTGCTGGACATACCGTTCTCTTTTTTTGCACAAGCAATTGCTATTCATCTTTTGATATTTGTGTGTTATGGAACAGACCTCAGGGCATGTTCCAACTATAATGGGCCTTTTTCATAACAATGTGGTGTGTTAATGGGTGCTGGCTGGTGTTATTGAGAAAACATCTGGTTACTAATAGGGTTATTAATAATGTACTTAGTAATTATTGATTTTTTTATAAACCATGCAAAGAACCTCTACCACTTAGCAGGTAGCATCCAAAAACTTGCAAGATCCCTCTTGTAGGTTGGATATTAAAGTTTCAAATTTTAATAATTTACTCAGATAATTGGAATTCCGCCATGCGTTTTCAATGTCAAAATCCTAAACCTACTTTCTGATAGAAAATTAATTTGTTTATTATTATTATTATTTCTGAGGAACTGCAAAATAAAAATGCCGCCATAATTTGCCCTACCTAAGCAATATAACCAGGGTGGTGGTATTTTGGGAATTGGGCCTTTTGTAAAATATGCAACTATTACTCAAACACAAGCAAATAAGTTGATGAGTAATCACAAGGAGGATCATGTACAACGTTAAGAAATGGAAAATTTGTTATGCAGAAAAATCTCTTCCTTGGAAGGGGGAAGGACTTCAAATTTCTTGGAGATCAAATTCCACTTTAGAATATGCCCACCCAAATACATCATGCACTAGCAAATTTTCATCAGAGCTTAGGCCCACTTTAGAATGAGGGTCCAGGGATCAATTTCCTAGGAACCAATTTGGACTGATTTGAAGCAAATTGAATCCTTGAGTTGGACTACACATTGGTGGTCCCTAGCCTGATTCTTGGTTCTCCAAGTCAGGAGCTTTCCTTTTTAGCATTGTTTTTTGGTCTGAACCAATTGATTTTCCCTCCAAAACAGGTGCCATGTAGGTTTAGCCTCAAGTTGCCACTTTTTGGTCTTGGACCCTTGTTGAAAGGCCTTGGGACCAATTTAAAGCTTTTGACCAATAAGATTGTTTGAATTCATTGGTCCCTGGACCTTGGACCCTTGTCTAAAGTCGCCCTTAAGGTACACAGGTAAAGGCTGGTAGAATGTAAAGGCTGTCGAAAGATATATAGCTTGAGCTACCAAGTATTGGTTTTTCTCAACCTACCTATTGGCCAAATTTCCACTTGTGAACGTGGTGGACTACAGTTGCGCTGTGAGAATAATGGTCCTAATTTACCAGATTTGGAGGAAATTTCTTTTTAAAAAAACCTGAATTGCCAGATTTCTACAACAGGTTCTAGCAGGTTTGATGGAATACAAAACAATTTTTTTCCCCTTTTTTCCACTTTCATATTTGGTCTATAGCCAAATTTGGCTAAATCTTCTTGTGGATGATCACCAGTTTGGCTATATCATGAGATTTGGGAAAAGATCCGGGCTCAGAACCTAGTATCTCAGATATCAAGTGAGTAATACAGAGGAATTTGAATTTAGGAGTTCCTTGCTTGTTTAAAAGACACTTCTCAAGCACTCAAAGCATTAGATCTGTATTATTCTGGTCAATCTGTTTTGTATTGCATGTTTTTGTGGAGAAGTTTTTCAATACTAACTTGCAAGTTGTAATCAACCTTTTTTCTGGGGGGACTAAATTGGCAACCAAAAGTTTTTTTAAAAAAAAGCACTGTGAATAAATAATACAAATGTTTCTCATGGAAAATTGGTTCATTTCAAGGGGGTTGGGAAAACAAAAAAACCAGATTTGGATCATAGCTTCTAGGATGTTGCCATAATATAGCCAGGTTCCCAAAAAAAAAAAAAAAACTTTACTCTCTGACCTATAGCCAAAATTGCCTAATAAGTCCTATTTGCGAGGATCACCAGTCCACCTACCTCACAAAATTGTGGGAGGAAAAAGAAAAAGAAAAAAAGAAGCTAAGCTGCTTGTAAAAAAGTTGCAATCCAGCTAAAAACTGAAACTTGCATTATATTTTAGCCACAGAATCTGCATTGTTTGCAGCTGAAAGAAATTCATGATAAAAGTGATGGTTATGATCAGCAAGCATCAGGAGCTCATCAGCACAGTAGCTAGGCTAACTCAGGGCTAATTTTAGTTTAGAAAGAAGCTCGTGGGTGAGAGAGCTTGATGATGAGAGTGCATGAGTATATATATATAGAGAGAGAGAGGTAGAGGCAGTAATTAATAGCATCATTAAATTGAAAGGTGGCTATTTATTATGGTACTTAGTGCATGAGCAACTTGTGACTAGTGTTGCAAAACTAATTAAGTTAGCCTTACTGTTTGATGTTCATGAGCCCTAAACCAGAGCTGGCTACTTGATACTTTGCTCTTTAAAACTCTACTTACTAATAACCCCCCTTAACTAAACCCTGCTTTTAATGTCTCACAGCAGGTTGAATTTAATTTAGGTGTCTAAATACAATGTTATGGGTTTTGCTTCAACTTGTGGGAAATTGGGTTGTTGCTTGAATTATTTTTTTGTTTGGAGTATTGGGTATTTGAGTTGAATTTGGAGGGTAACGAACTTTTTTTCTTGAGATTGTTGGGAGTTCATTTGGCCCACTCCTTGTGAACAAAAAGGTTAAGATTGTTGGAAGTTACACAAAACTTTTCTTCGTTGTGAGGCGGTAGTAATGGTGGTGGTGACGATGATGATGAGAGGCCAAAACCGTGGTTGATTTTGAGCAGTGAGATGGGTAAAGTGCAAAGCATTTTGTTTGATTGTTTGTTTGTCAACCAAAAAAACACAGAAACTATGCTTACAAGCTTTGCTGTTTCTTTTTGGAGGTATTTAGTAGTTCGAATCAATTCCTTCTTGCTGTTGCCTTTTGGGGTCAAGTGGTCTCATGAAAGGTTTCAGCTTGCAGTCAGCTGTTCAAATTGCAGTTTTTGTAAGATTTCAACTTCTGCTACAACAATGTGAGTAGTAGGTTAGCCAGTGATCCGAAGTTTTTGAGAAGTCTGGCGGAGTTCTTTGCAGGAAGAATTGGCAAGCCAGATTTTGTTCCTGTCTACTATGGGTAGAAGGTTTTGAAAGCCAGGTGTGTCTTATGGGTGAAGAAATTCTCAATCCTAAGTGTCAACCTGGGGAAGAGAGTTCTAACTTATCTAAGTTTGAGGTGAACAACTAAGAAGAACCTACCCAAGTACATCTGACGTCAAGCCATTCCAAAATTCACTTGGCTGCTAGTTTCATAACTGCCATTTTGCACTGTTAGTGTGGAGTTTTCCCAGCCAAAAAAAAATCTTATAGATATGTCGTTTGCAAGTTTTTTTCAGCTTGTCGGTATGCTCATATTTCACTGCAGAGAACACTAAAGTATAGTTCCAAAGGTATACCCAGTCTGTTGATGTAGTTCAAGGACATGAAGGGTTTAAGGTTTGCTCTTACACCCCCCTTAAACCCTGCTGCATTCTGACTTGGAAAAGCTAGTAATCTATACTGGATCTGGTTGATGACATATTTCATAATGTTATGTCTCTGAAGTCCTCAAAATTCTTTGCTGTTGGTATGGTGGACTTTGTGTAGGTAATTGAAGAATCGGTTTGTGAACAGGTCTGGAAGTTCGTCACCCTGCAAGGTTTTTCAGGTGTGGCTCGCATATATAATTACAAGAGAATCTGTTTAATGCTTTTGATTTCTGCAGAAGTGTGTCGCATTCTTCCTGCCTGATCTGAATTATGGGGCACTGTTCTAGTCTCGTGTTAGGAAATACTCAGGAATGTGGAGCTTGTATACCAGCTGAAAATTACCCATGCATGTTCTTGTGCTGTCTCGTACCCATCCTCTTTCTACCCAACAGGAGGAGCTCAGGAATTAAAAATGTCCTGATGAGATGATTCTCTCATGTCAATGCTAGTGGCCAGAGTTTTTTCCATGCGTGCTCTACATGTGATCATGATTTTTTATGCTCCTGCCGCTGAGGCAAAGTGGGTTGTTCTTTGACGCAGAGATTGGAAACAGATGAAGCCAGATAAAGAAAAGCAAGACGCAGCATTAAGCATTACTACTGGAAATAATGCTGAGGGCACCAGCAGCAATGGTGCCGTGAAGCGAAGGAAATTGCAGAGAGTGATTCCTAATGATGAAATTAGATGCAAGAGGTCTGATGGCAAAGGTTGGCGCTGCGAAAATAAAAGGATTGATGGCTCCACCTACTGTGAACATCATCATTCCAGAAAGACCAAGACCTTAGCAAAGGCTAAAGCCAAAAAAGCTCTTTCTCCCAAGCCTGCATTGCAGCCTGCCAAGTCTGGGAAACAATTACCTGCTAAGGCTTCAAAGTCTGATGACGAAGACGACACTGACAGAGTTGGAGGTGAGATGGTGAGTCATATCAGGCAGATCTGTAGGCACATTCTGAACTGTCCACAGTCTTCATTGAGCTTTTAGGGTTTAGGGTTTAAGAATCTTAGAAGTCTTGGGTTGTTAGTAAAAGCAGAAATCTTCTTACTTGTAAATCACTAGATTCTGTGGATCATTTATGACCACTGAAGTATAGATTCAACAAGTAATCTGATGACAACATCACTTGTTGGTTGACACCACAGATAAGTGGAACTACAGAAGATGAAACTGGTAGTAGAATGTGTCATCAATGTCAGAGGAATGACAAGGAGAAAGTCATCTACTGCAGCAAGTGCAACCGCAAGCGCTACTGCACGCCTTGCATCAAAGCATGGTATGTATACCATTTGTATCTCTCATGGTCAACATGGGCATGCGCAGGTTTCAAAAGGATAAATTCTTTGGTTGATGATGGTTTTTTGTCTGATGCACAGGTACCCACTTCTGTCAGAGAATGATGTTGCTGTGGAGTGTCCTTTCTGCCATGGAAACTGTAACTGCAAGGCTTGCCTGCGGACCCATGGACCACAGAAGGTAAGTAGCTTTCTTTCAGCACTCGTCTTGGAGGTTACAACAAGATTCAATGTGAAAGTTTTGTAACAGGGGGAACGTAAGTGGGTGGGTGTCAACAACAGGAGAAAGTGAAATGGGATGAGGAGGTGACTCAAGACTTTCTGAAGTACCTTCTGCTTAAGCTGCTACCATGTTTGAAGCAACTGCACAATGAGCAGCGCGAGGAGCTGAAAGTGGAACAAAATTTGCAACGTGCTTTTTCTCTCTAACATTTCCCTTCTTATGCCACTTTGCTTGTTTCAGAAAAAATTATGCTTCCTCTCCCAGTATATTGAAGTATGTCCCAAATTGTCTGTACAGGATCGACAAAGGTCAAGGTGGGAAAAACAGTGATTTCAGCAGATGAGCGCCTTTATTGGTATGTGTGGCATAATACCGGAAATGAGCTGTAGCTTTTCTGCCCATGTTTGTCTTCAACTTGCAACAAGAATTATATGTCCCAATCAAGAATATTACCTTTGATGATCATATGTGTAACCCTGAAACACTACACCCTATACCCTATGCATGAACCAAATGGGTTTGACATGTCTGAGCATTGTTTGCCTTTTGCAGTGACAATTGCAGCACATCAATTGTGGACTACCATAGAAGCTGCCCAGCATGTGAATACCAGCTGTGCATTACTTGCTGCAAAGAGTTGCGCCTTGGGTGTCGACCTGGAGCCCAGGAAAAACAGCAGCAGAATGGTAGCAAAACAGAACTAGAATCACTGGAGCTAGCACCTGGACAAAATTCTGAAAAGCCTGCACAATCACCTAGCTGGGTAGCAAGCTCAGATGGCAGTATCCCTTGTCCTCCCACCTCACAAGGTGGGTGTGGGCGGTGTGAACTGGGCTTGAAAACATTGTTTGAGCCTGACTGGATGGCCAAACTGACCATGAATGCTGAGATGGAATCATACAATGCTCGATCAGAACATGATTTGGTACGCTGCTCCATTTGTGCCAGTGCTTGTGGAGATGTAAAAAGGAAGAAGTCTTTGCGGCTTGCTTCTCACCGAAAAGGTGAGGATGACAATTATCTCTACTGTCCTTCCCGACAGATTGTTGAGGAAGAGGGTGTAGCCCATTTCCAGAAACATTGGGTGCGAGGTGAACCAGTTATAGTGTGTAATGTGCTGGAAGGTGGCAGTGGTCTCAGCTGGGAACCTATGGTCATGTGGCGTGCTGTTCGTGAGACCACAAAAAACAAATTTGAAAGGGACACCAGAACTGTGGCAGCAATAGATTGCCTGGATTGGCAAGAGGTAAAAGTGGATCAGATCAAAGTGTCCCTTAACCAATTCTACAGTGAGATCCATCCTTTTGTAGTTTATGGTTTAGGGTATATGAGCAGTGAATTGCTTGTGATTCAAAGGCTTGCAATTGATATCCATGTGAATTGGTGGAGCTTGGGATGTGCAGGTTGAAGTAAACATCCACCAGTTTTTCAAAGGCTATAAGGAAGGTAGAAGCCATAGAGACCGTTGGCCACAGCTTTTGAAGCTCAAGGATTGGCCACCATCAACAGAATTTGAAGAGCGGTTGCCAAGACATGGAGCCGAATTTGTGGCTGCCCTTCCATTCCAACAATACACAGACCCAAAGACTGGGTTCCTTAATCTTGCTGCACAACTGCCTGAGAATACAATCAAGCCTGATTTGGGTCCAAAGATGTACATTGCAAATGGGTTGAAAGAGGAACTTCTGAAGGGTGATTCTGTTATTAAATTGCACAAAGACATGGCTGATGCTGTAAGAGTTCACTCATAAGTACTATTTATAAGTTCCAAATGTGGGATGTCCACACTGCTTGTGGGGTGTAGGGTCTAACCCTAGTCCTAACGCCATATAACCCTCAGCAATAGAAACATTTGTCCAAGTCTTTTGTTTGAAAGGGGCTCTTGTAAATGGACAGGTATATGTGCTAATGCACTCGTCAGAAGTTCAACTCCTTGAAGAACAGCGACAGGCTATCAGGAGGTGGATCCAAAAGTCCAATGGGAAGTGGGAGTCCAAGTCATCTCCTGGTGTTAAGTATGATGTGGACAAGCCTCATGCTCAGAAGTCTACATATGGAGGGGCTTTATGGGACATCTTCAGAAGAGAAGATACTCCTAAGCTGCAGGCATATTTGGGAAAGCACTGGGAGGAGTTCTGCATACCTGGCCACTGGGTGGTTGAATCTGTGAGAACCCATTCTTTGTTGTTTGCCCATTACTGGTGCAGAGATATTAGTGCCCTCATCTTAACCATGTTGCACAGTTTTTTGATAAAATGGGATTTTTATGTTTCAGGGTATAGGTTTTGTCCCTGTCCCTACTGTGATGTAAGTGTCTGGAATTGGACGGCAATAATGAATTTGAGTGCAAAAGAAGCTCCTGATCCTCAACTCATCAAGAAAGCACATAGCTAGCTGTATCTGAAGTGGTAATCATATTTATCACTTGCAGGTGATGCATCCCATACACGATCAGGTGTTCTTCTTAACCAGTGACCACAAAAGGAAGCTAAAGGAGGAATATGGTAAGTAGATTGTTGTACCCTAATTTAGGATGTGCATTTTTGATTTTGAGCCCTATCACCTTGTGGCTTTAATGGATGCAAACTTCAACAATGGGTTGTCAAAAAACAATGGATGATCAGGGTGAAGGTCTGTCTGTTGTGCTGAGAGATCTTTGTTGATTACCCATGAGAAGTAGAGAAAACGTGAAGCCCAGCTCTAAGTAGGAGCTATTTTTTGTAGACACCCAAATGTTCATGAACGTTTGGCACTTCTCACAATGCTTATAAAGTTTGTTCAAATGCATGTGAAGGCATTGAAGCCTGGACATTTGAGCAAAATGAAGGTGAAGCAGTTTTGATTCCAGCAGGTTGTCCGTATCAAGTCCGCAATTTGAAGGTGAGTTTGAAGCACTGGTTTTTTCTTGAAAGATTTGCACTGCCTCATGTGGAACTGTGGAAGATTTTTTTTTACTAATCCATGCATGTCACTGAACTATTCAACTGCCTGATGACCATTGACAGTGTCTATTTTGTCTATATTCCATTATGTTAAGCTTATTAGCATCCTCTGATCACAGATGCTCATGATCGTTTTGTTTCTCTGTGAGTGATGCAGTCCTGTATCCATGTGGCACTTGAGTTTGTTTCTCCAGAGAGCTTGCATGAGTGTATGCAGTTGACAAGTGAATTCCGCTGCCTTCCACAATTTCACCATGCAAATGAAGACAAATTGGAGGTGGGATGAACTTTGCCTTTACATGCAACAAATCAACACCACCTCCATCACATGTTGAATGCACCCATTCCTGTTTGGGAACATGATTTTGACATGTATAATAATTCTGTGCCTTACAGGTGAAGAAGATGGTAGTTCATGGTGCAACGAAGGTGGTTGACAGCCTGCGACAAATAAGGGATGGGTGCAATTAGGACTGTGGCTTTAATCCCTCCCTCTTTTTCAGCCACATCTGCATGGTGCAGGATTCATGGCAATACAAGTTCTTGTGGGCAAGGTTCTGCACTGTATTGGTCAGTCTAATGCAATACACAACAGTTTCTGAGGAAGTTAAATACTTGCAGGTTTGGACAACCCAGTGTTGGAATTTTTGGACCAAATTTGTTGGACAATCTCTTTCATGAAGGTTTGTTCACCTTTTGCATATTCTTATAGGAATTGTATTGTACAGAATCATATAGCCATTCTACTGAGATTTGCAACCACCAGGTTTTTTGTCAAATGTGGATTGTCATGTACATGGGCAGTGCAACTCTTAAATTACTCTTAGCTACATAGGCCACCTAGCGTTTTCAGAACTTTCAGCCTTAACCCTGGGAGTCAGAATTCACTTCTGTGAAATTACATTTTTTGAGTGGACACCTACAGATATTACAGTTCGTTCTGGGATCATAACTGGACTGAGGACTTTGTGAATCACTGATGACTGGAATGCATACACCAGCTTCCTTCTCCTATTGATACTTCTCAGTCAAAATGGAAGAAAACTCTGTTAACAAAGATTTGTTTGTACATTTTGCTTGGCAATTCATGAACACAGCATATTTACTACTGAACTGTCAGCTTAGAATTGCATGGATCTAACATCACACCCATGCAGTGTTCTCACTACTTCGAGCCCATTGGCAATGCCGATAGCAACCTCAACTTACAAACCCAATGGTGAATGCAGCAACAAATTATGACTTACCCTTGTTTTCTTTTCAAATACCCACCTTCAAATGCGGATGTTTCATTTACTGACATCCTTTGGACTGGATAGTAATTGGGTTTTAGAAAATATAATTATGCATTGTCATGTAACAATTTGAGAACCAATAGAACTCGAGTTCAAGTAGTTGATACCCCACAATTAATCACATGGTAAATCAAGGCAAATGAGCTACCCTCCACAATATTAAGCATATTAAGCTAATCAAAACATAACCTTAGTCACCAAGTTTGTGGCCACCTAGGGATTCAAGTAAGGATTTCTTTGTGTTTGTTCTCTTTGCCTTGGGTTCTTTCATTCTTTTTAGGTCCAATTGTCTTTCATGATGAGGCATAGGACATACATAATGCTTCAAGTGAAGTATTTTTGGGTATCTTAGCCAATGCACCTTTTGTTTTTTGTTTAATCCTTTTTCAATTGTGTGCAAGTATAGAGTTCCTATTTGAGATTATTAGGCTTCAATTCAATAAGGTCTAATAGCACAACAAGATGACACTTGATCCTTTTGGTCAAAGACATTGAACACACAATTTGGAACGTTGTTCTTGAACATTTGATTTTGACTATGTCTTGGTCGTTCAACAATTGCATTGCCTTTAAATCTATGGGTTATTCTTAATTTCGGGTAGATACTATTGATATTGTGGTACCACCACAATCATTGTCAACATCAAATACTTGAAGGATGTAATGTTCATGTGATGGATTGGATGTAAGTAAAATATAACTCAAACCTAGTTACACCTATCTATTTTATACACACTACTTTGATGGTTGTCCTTGATGCACAATGGATTGCATAATCCAATTTGACATATTTACTTGTTATGTCATCTTTAAATAAAATTTTAAATGTTCTTATTTATGTACAAAAACTTTTTTAAAAAAAAATCATATTCATAGAAATAACACATGATTAAGATCAATGTGTTACAAAAGTGAAAATGCATTGAGGAAACAAAAATTATGTCATTCAAGCTTTTAACCAATGTGTGTGGAAAATGTTGTGTGACCTAAAATGAAAGGAGAGAATTTTTGTAAAGTGTGAATGGGATGAAGGGCAATGGAAATGAGGTGTGAAGAAAAATATGTTGATGTCAAAACAAGTATCAATGCTAGGGCTTAATTGAAGATGAAATAAGGTGATGGCATTTTCATCTCATCCCTTATGAATACCTAAAGTTATAATTGTTGCAACAAAAGGAATTGATGCATTGGAGAAATGGGAAGTTGGATATTGTGTGTGTGTGTGTTTTTTGGTGCACACATGTGAAAAAAATGCATGTAACCATTGTTACATGATTATAAGCTTTGGTGAAGCTAGATGATTATGCAATTGTTTATCTTTGTGTGGAGTTGGATGTTCATAAATGGAGGCAATCAAGATAATAAAAGGCAATGAGATGGTGGTGTCAAGGAAAGCTACGTGACATGGTTTGAAGATCTAGTATTATAGATTCAAGTTACATCTTCAATTTGTGTTGTGATAGTCTTAACAATTTGAATTTGTAAAATATATTCCATAGCACGTCTACTTGTTTATTATTGTTCAAGATGCATAATGTTAAAGATAGACTAAATTGACTTAAAGGAGATGATGAAACTATGTGAGTCTAAATTAAACAATCCTTGTCTCATAAGGGGTACTCTTAGAATTTAAAGCTTGTGTTTTTGTATGAAATTTGAAACTATAATTGATCAATAACTTGAGGACAAATGTTGAAAGAAATCAACTAAAAACCTTTATTCATTTCATGTGTAGGAGTTGACAAAATGAAATACTAATGACATTTATGTGTGGGTGACATATTGAAGTCTTTTTATTTGTTACAAAAATTAGATCAACTTGATGGGATGGATTAAATCTCTATACGTTGTAACTTCACTTGTGTGCATTATGTTGTGATTGATTAAATGATCTCCAAGGATGTTGCAATTAGGGAATTTTGTCAATTGTGCAAATGAAGGTTTCAATTCCAAATCACATGTTGTAATTTCTCATCAATCAAATGATTTATTTTGTGAAGATTTTAGAGAAAAATTCATGTGGGCAAGATTAATGAAATGAAAGGCTTGATAGATGACTCAAGAATGAAGTTGATCATGAGAGTCAATTTAATCATTTGTTATGTATGCCAAACATTATGTTTTAACAATAATCCAACCCTCTTGTCCTATTTGCTAAAGCCTACAAACCACATTAAAAAAAGCCTTGATTTGGGTGATAGCATTATTCACTTTCTTACATGCATTCATGTTCAAGACATTAAACCACTTTTTGCTTTCATGTATTCCTCATCAAGCTTAAACTTCTTTAAAAAAAACTTAAGTAGTAATAAGCAAGAACATAACCCCCTTGCTCTCTTGTGGTACAATCCTCTTCCCACCAAGCTCTTATTTATTCCTTGGTATAGTTTGTGTTAATGTGTGGTTGACATGTACCATCCCTATGGTTCATTGATTGTTGTTCTGGCACAAATACAACTATATATAACACGTCATGTGTTTTAGCATACCCTTTGTAGATACTACTTACACTAAGATATGGAACCCTAGATCCTGACTACTTGCATGTTTCTTTTGAGGTCTAAACTATGGGTGCGAATACAATTAAAGAAGCCAAAGACCATATTGAATAATGGTGAAAATCATGAATTTTTTTAAATATGTTTTTTTCTTGACATTCCAAAGTTATGTTAATCATTCCAAGTTATGTTAAATGAATAATATGAATGTTGACGAATTCAAATTAAAATTTTATTAAGTTAAATTATGGGTTTTGATTTTAGTAAAGGACATTTGAATTTCAATAGGTGTTGTGTCAAATTGTGGTTAATTTTATAAAGGATTAAATAAGGACTAATTTAATAAAATAATTTTGATGGTAAAAAAATTAGATGATAGTAACCTACTACCCACATTCAAAGAGCACTCACAATTTTAAAATGTGGAATTTAAAATTTTAAAAATTCAAAATATTTTTCAATTTTTTCAATTTTCAATAGTCCTTTACCACATGTAAATGGGTGTAATGTGTATGACATACAAAACAAAGCTATAGTTTATGTCACAAGAAAAAAAACCTAAAATTACTAACATATTTTTGTATGATTCAAAATTATGATAAGCTTTCAAAATGAAATACAAAATTTGGCAAAATTTACACACTTTGAAATTTTCATATTTATTCAACAATGATTAACACAAAACACGTGACATATTGGGGCAACTATATGTATTTTTAATAACAAGTTGCAAGAGATTTCATTCAAACATTATTTCAAAAAAGTGAAAAAGGACTAAAAAAAAGTCACAATCCATTTGTAAAGTAATCTCATCAATTCCTTTAATCGTATTTGCACCCTATAGCAATAGCATCCATGGCTCAATGGTTGAAGCATCCAACTCATAATTGGAAAATTCGCAACTTCAATTCATGTTAGATGCATGGGAAATAATGAATCAAATTATGGGTATTGGGTGGCACTTACCCATAATGAAACAACTTTTCAAACCATAACAACAAGCTCATGAACAACCATGTTGTGATTAGTATAACGTCACCAATAAGATTGGCATGGGTTATCTAAATAAACCACAATGTATATATCATTTACAAATTAAACAACATGAAAGTTCACAGAATCAACAATGTGGTCACCCAAGACATATTTGAGGTTTAACACTAATGTAACCTTTTTGTACTCTTTGCTAAAGTTTATAAACCCACATCAAGATTGAGCCCTAATAGTTGCTTGCCAAAGTTACTCTCTTGCACATTCAAATTCAAAACCTTTAGTCATTCATTGCTTGGGTGGCCTTCATTAAACTCAAACTTCTTCAATTGGCATTATGCTAGAACAAAAGTCCTCAACAAATAAACAACAATATAAATAATGAAACCACTCTTCAAGCCATAACATGGAACCTCATGAACATACTAGGTTACGATACTCGATATCACAAACAAGAATGATACACGTGATTTTTTGGGTCTTGGTTTTTTAGGGTAAATTAAAATTCATCAATGTATTTTGTGGAGTTGGTATTCAACTCATTAAGAAACTTGGAAAAGACCCAAACTAAACCTAATAGATTCCATATATACATCATTGATAAAATAGGTGTAAAATATAGTGTATGAACCTAGTGTAAGTCCATGAAGAAAAAAATGTTTTACTTATGAAAGATGGACATATTAGTAGAATCATATATCAACCATTTCCTTTTAACCATGGTAATCTTTCTTTGTATTTTTGGGATGTTTGTTAAAGTTTTGATTTTAGGGTTACCTTTGTATTTCCTTCAATTTATATATATTTTTTCAATTAATATAAAATTTTAATTTGTGTAATATTTTCATATGTGTCACTTGCCATATTTCCATATTCAAATTTCAGATAATTAATATTAATGTATCTAAAAGTTTTATATTAAAATTGATAATGGACATGTTTGGTCATTATTTTGTGGCACTTGTAAAGAACCAAAACCTTGTCATCCATAATGTTTGTTACTAAAACATAATTCATATAGGATATAATTATAGTGAGTTTCAACATTAATCCAACCCTCTTGTCCTCTTTGTAAAGCTTGCAAATTGCATTAAAAAAAGTCGTGATGGCTACTTATCAAACTCACACTCCTATGTTCATTCAAGTTCAAGACACTCAACCATTTGTTGGCAAGGTAGTTTTCACCAAGCTCAAACTTTTTTGAATAAATCTAGACCTAAGTAGTAAACAATTGTGGCATAATCAGTGACATCACTCTTCAAGCCATAACTAAGAAGCTCATGAACAATTGTGAGGTTGAAGTTCTATTGTAATGTTTGCATTGCAACTACATGTCTTATGGGTGTTAGCTTATATGTGGAAGAGTTTCATTTGTTGATCTAATGTTGGGAGCATATTTTTTTGTTGGTTATATATAGCCCAAAAGTTATATTAAAAAATACGAGTGTTAAAGTCAAATGATTTTTGAAATTTTCAATAGCCATAACTTGATCAATTTTGTGATAAATTACAAGATTTTTATATGTGGTTCAAGTATATAAAAGATTTATTTTCATATTTATATTGTAACCAAATTTGGCTAAATCTTCCTATGAATCATTGTCACTTTGGTTACGTCAAAAAAATATTTAAACAAAATGGGTTGGAAATGATGAGGTAGAAAAAATGAGGAATAAGAAGAGACTACAAAGGGAATTGATCCAAATAAACATATCCTTGGGTCATTAGTTCATTTATATGAAGCAATCAAACATCAATTCTTGTATATGGAAGCATATTATGTTTTCATTATGGATTGTGAGCATAGTAAAGTCCATAGTTTAGATTTTAGACTCCACATGTGATGTTTGAAGATGTTAATATGCAATGCATTAGAGATTAAGTTTGAAAATCACTAAGCTATGAAAGAATTACAATAAAAACATTAGCCCACACCAATGTTGGCCAGTTATGTGGAAAATTTGGATATGAACATTCATAATGACCCATATATGGATGAAATCATATCCAAAAGTTGATTTTTTTTCATATATGTTTCTATACATAACTAGTGGATGGGCATTATCATAATATGCATATGCATATCCATATTTATAATGATTCATAATAAATTAATATCCATATCCATCCACAAAGGTTTCAGTGATTCCAAATATGATTTTTTATATCATTATTACATTTGGAGTTAGGGTTCAAGGGGTTTAGAGATGCCAGATACAACTTCGCATTGTGAAAAAAGGGGAGCAAACTTCACTAATTTATCATTGTCTTTTTGTTTTCAACTTTCAATTCTATTGTTATTGTATGAGATTCTCTATGTCAACTATCAATTATCAACTTCTTATATGTGCTCATCTTTTGTAAAAATCTACAACTTTTTCCATTGTCTAAATGTTTTCAACTCATTTGTTTCACTTTAACATGAATGGGGGAATAGACTTTGAAACTTCACGAGTCTATCATTGTCAAGCTTTTACCACAATGAACTTGACAAGTGTTTCATTTTTATATTCATTGTCAAGCATTTCACTTTCAACAATTTTTTATGTGTTCATCAAATGGTATGTTGTTCATTTACTTTCACCTTTTGGTTTTTGGTAGTTCCATTACTGTTGCTTGAAAGTTCTTATGTCAATTATCAACTTCTTATATTTGTGATCTTTTGTGATCATCATCTATGAAGTTTTACAAGTTTTAATTCCATTGCATAAACATTATTGGCTTCTTAGCTTGAAATCCATCAACAATTTTTTATGTTCAATAGGCATGAAACCTTTTTTTTCAGCTTTATTACTTGAGAGGCTTTGGTTTTTTTGCAATATTTGTCAATTGTTGACTTGTTGGTTGTATGTGTTCATTAGGCATGAAGTCTTTAAAACTTTTTGGTCCCTTTGTTCAATATCTATCATTTTTTTTGTTCATCAAACGTGAAGCTTTAAGCTTTTGGTGTGTCCATTGTTTGAAGACAAAGAGTTGGTGCCAAATCAAGGGGCTCTTCAAGTTGATTCAATTATACATGATCAAAATCATGTGAGTTCTTCTTCTTAATGCCCATATTTTTGTTATGTTCATGAAGTGTGACATTTTAGGTTTTGGTGTTCAAGTGTGTGCATGATGTGGGTAGTGGTGTGTTTTGCTTATGCGTTTTAAGGTTTGGTGTTCAAAAATGTGCAAGTCTAGGTGGCAATGTGTTATTGTGCACAAGGGTTATTATCAACTTTACAATGGACGAAAATGAATTTGTTTTTGAAAATGTGGGTGGAATTGATGAAATTACCCCTAATATGAACACGATCCCTTTTCATAGCTTATCATAGGTGGAAAGTGTCAATTGATAATGTGACAATGATGTATCAATGTTTGATGAGGCACATCTTTAAAGCTATGGAACTTCAAGCTTTACTATGGAAACCACACAACATGACTATTGTTTGCTGTAACTTATTTGCTATAAATAACAACCTACTTGTTGATCTTGTAAACCTTCAAATGATGCAATGTATCATATGCAAGTCTCAATAAACTTATGGTAACATGTTAAATTAAAGCTATATTGTTTAAAAAAAGGTTCATCAAATACATTAAAACCAATGGGATTACTCCTATGAAAACATATGTTGATAATGTTCATTCACATTTATTTGTTAAAAAAAAATCTATATTAAGTGAAAGTGCAATGGTTAAACTTTATTGGGCAAATCATATTTGGCAACATGGAAAGAAAAGGCCTAGGCTCACTAGTTTTGCAATCGTTATTTTTTGGGGTCAACAAACCTTACTTAAAATGGTGATAAATCATTGCTCAATTTTTTTGAAGACCTTGTGATTTATATTTGCAAAGGATCCAAGCTTTTTTCAACATGTGAAAATGTTTGGTTTCACATGTTAGTATTATGCCAATGCCCCTATGATGTGTTATGTTTCCTTCTTAGTCATTTCTAATGGAAAAAAATGTTTCCTTCAATGGCCACAAAAACCATGGAATTGCATGTGTTACCACATCCAAAATATGCAAGTATTGTGTTTACTAGCTTTGATATTTAGATGTTTAGAAGTGGCATCATCATATTTGTTTTGGTGATCAATTATTTGGATGAGGTTTGAACATCTAAGTATGTTACTATTGGATTGTTTGAAGTGCATGAAAGAAGTGATAGTGCCATGGCTTTGCAATCTATAGTGGAAAAATTTGGACCAATTCATCAAGTGATTTCTTTTGTGAGAGATGAGGGCAACAACATGGGAACCGTGGCTACAACATTATGATCAATAATTGATTGTGATACATTCAAGCTTTTATGGGTTTATGAAGGTATTTGCTTCAAACATGTGATGTGTAAAGCATGTCAATATGTGACAAATGATGATAAGGTTTCTACAAATTTAACTTTGGTAAGTATGAAAAATGTTCAAACTAGTTTGCAAAAAAAATTATTTGGAGAAAAAAATCAAGGAAAAGGAGGCATGAGTGAGAAAGGGCTTGCATTGAAAATGAGGTGCAACATTGAAAGTTGAAACCAAATGAAAACAAGGTTTGCGAACAAAATTATAATGTTTGAAGAAACTTTGGAATTCAAACAAATCATTTTGTTATGTTATGGGAGGTGAAAGACACTAACTTTGTACATAAAAATCCATATGGCCCAAGTGTGGGCCATTGCAAAAGTTGTCATTCATTAATTGATTCATGTGGTGACAACATGTGTGATGAACCGATTTGGAGGCCATTGGTTACTATTAACTACTTTAATTACTATAATCAATTTAATTGTGGTTGTGGAATTTGAAGTAGATCCCATTGTCAATGAGAATGTAACATTTGACCTTTCTGATGTTGAACTTCACATGTTGAACATAAACTTGCGGCCTGAGGTGATCAAGGTAATTATACATTTTTTGAAAAACTTGAAGACCTTTGATTTTCATCAAGTTCAAAATATGTTGACCTTGATGTTGGATCCCCAAATGTTCAAATCTTTATGGGTTGTGAAAGGTTTTGTGGGGTGTGGAAATGCAATCCACTTCACTATTAAATATGATGTGAAAGAGATTATCCCTTTTTATGACAAATTTTTATTGACTAAATCTTATTTTTGAGGTAGTTGTAGCACCATGTGATGAAAATGTTGTTCAAATTGAAGAAGAGGATAAGAACATGTTTGGTGTTGGAGCTTACACCAAAGAGCCTTCACAAACACTTGTTACTACAAAGTTCTATTTATTTTAGAAGGTATTTATTGCACAATGTGTGTGTGTAGATCCTCTTGCTTGGTGGCAGGCCCATGAAGGTTGATTTCCAAATGTTGCTTTCTTGGCCAAACAAATTTTTAGGATTCCTATATAGGTTTCAGATTAACATAAAAAAAATGTTTAACCTTGCAAGTGTTTTGATAGCTCTAAGGTATTATTACCATTTACAATTGGAAAATCTTGATCAAATTATCACCATGGTGAAAATGGGTCAAATGATCTACATTTGAATTGCATGGCAAATGCAAACTTCAAAGATTACATCAAATCTGAAATTGTTTTAGTATAAAAAAAATTTATGAGTTGATTGAAAAATCTAAATATTTTTAAAAGCTACAAGTCGACAATGATTAGGTGAGTCACCTTCATCAAGTTTCTTTTTTTCCTTTCCAACTAAAGCTCATTTGAAATGTTTTTTTTCTGGATGTTACATGGTTTTTGGGCTCCTAGGCATGTTTTTGTTGCTAATAAAATTGCAACAACATAGGCTTTTGGGCATTTTGTTCTGTTGTTGATCAAGTTAGAGCAACTTTTTGGGTGTTTTTGCAAGTACCTTGTGCTATAGTGAGCATATATCTTTATAAAATTAAGGTTCAATTCCCCACAAGCTACTTGATTTCCAAGGGAATTTCTGAAATATCTGGATACATATATATTTTTAATAATTTTTTTAAAAAAAACCTATGCATATCCTCTGACCTATTTTATTATACCATAACTGGCCAACACTCGCCCACACCCATTTACAAGCAATTATCTGTTTCCATGACTATTCAAGAAATAACTTATCGTGCATTACATCACATCCATAACATGCTTATGGTCAAATTTGTGCTCTAAACTCGTAGTACTGAACAAGTTTTAAACTTCACTTAACAATATATATATATATAGAGAGAGAGAGAGATAGGTTTGTTAACTTTTTTTCATTTATTTTAAAACTATGAAAAATATCAAATATTCAAACTAAGGCTGCCTGACACCATTTCTCCCAAATTTTATTTTTGACATTTTGTGCCAAATTTTTTTTTTGGTTTGTCTAGTGAAATTTCACCCAAAATTTAAAATGAAACAATTTTTGGGATCTAAAAGAATTTAGAAAAGAATCACCCAATATCTATACTTGGTTCAAGTAGGTGGCAAAAATGATTGATTAATTTTGAAGATTTGATGTTGAAAAGTTGAATACTCTTGAAATATTCTCAAAAGATTATCTCACTTCCTTCATAAAATTGAGTTCTTTGGGGGAAAAAAAAAAGGAAAAAAAGAAAGAAAGAAAGAAAGATTTCAACATTTTTGGAAAAATGATATAATTAGTGTGGAAGTTGCCAAAGGTACTATGGTATAATAGCCCTTGTCCTGCTTATGTAAGTAGAAAGGTGATGTGGGAGGTTGGAGAAACCCTAGTTTCATTCTATGGCAAGAGAGGTGTGCAATGTGCAAGTTCTATCATTATCTTCATGGACACTCAGCTTATGAAGAAAGCGAGCAGCTTAATAACCAGCTTAATAACCCTTTAACAAGCTCTAGCATGTGTCCGACACTTTGTCCAGGCTTTGTCTTTCTTGTGCCCTACATGGTTCTGCACAAGCTTGTCTTTCTTGTGCCCCACATGGTTCTGCACAAGCTTGTTATTCTTGTGGCTTGCACAGAATGATTCTGCTCACGATTCCGCATGTTCTGCAGGCAAAACAATTTTTTGTCCTGCATGTTCTGCAATACCTGATCAAATGCACAATCTTTGTCATTTGTGGCTTGCACAGCAATCACATGATTTTGATTATGCTCATGCTTCTGCATGTTCTGCAGGCAAAACAATTATGGTGTCCTGCATGTTCTGCAATACCCCAGCAAATGCACAATCTTGTCTCTTTTGTGGGCTTGCACAGAAATTGCAAGATTTGATTTCTGCTCATGATTTCTGCATGTTCTGCAGGCAAACAATTTTTTGTCCTGCATGTTCTGCAATACTAGAACAAATTCAACCGGACAACATCCAATAGGAGAACAAGAAAATGTACGAATAGCATAGTAGTTTTTTTTCCCCCAATTTTATCGCTTTAGCTGAAGTGATGATCATCCATAAGATAATTTAGCCAGATTTGGCTACAGGCTAAATATGAAAGTAGGAAAAAAAAAAAAAAAGGAATCCTTCTATGTTCTTGGCTATCTACTGGAACTTAATCAGAAAAATCTGGCAATCTGGAAACTTTTTTGTCTTCGAAATCTGGCGAATTTGGGCATTTTTTCCACGGAAAATCCTTGTATTTTCAGGTTGAAATTTGGCAAAATTTTGCACCAAAAAAAAAAATTTGCCAACACAGTTCTTACACTCAGACATAAGTCATAATTTGGGTATTTGTTTCATTGAACCTGAGAAAGGGATGAAATCTGTTAAAAAGTCGTTATCTACAATGTGGATGAGATTTTGTTCATGGATGTTGGCATGCCTGTTTTTTAGCCCATCATCCATGATTTTTTTTCCGGCAAATTTTGCCAAAATTTGACCTGAAAAATTATGGTTTTGACACAAAGGATTAAGCATGGAAAAATTGGGCCAGATTGGTCAGATTTCCAGTTTTTTTTTTAATTTAAATTTTTTTTAAAACCAACCTATACATGGTTCAAGTAGGATGTTTAAAAATTTTCCTTTCATTCTCTTTTAGTAGCCAAATTTGGCTAAACTGGCTTACAGATGATTCCCACCTTGGCTACATCAGAAAATTGGGGAACAAAAACACTGGTTCTAATAAGGTTGCCAAGAATATAAAAGGATCCCTTTTTTTTTGTGTTTCATATCTGGTAAATAGCCTAATTTGGCTAATAAAATTCCTGAATGCTAGCCAATTTGGCAAACATTACAAAATAGGGGACCAAAAAAACTGCCCACTATCCTCAGCATCATCAGGGCAAATGCTTTTTCCGGCAAATCTTATAATAGTGAGCAATTCATAGCTATGCACAATCCATTTCATATCTACCAACAATTTTATGTCTCAACATGGTCATGGTGTAAGGCCTTGGGTGAAGGAAGGAAGTAGCACCCACACTAGTACAATGGAGAAAACCCTAAAATTCATCTAAATTGCTTCTCAATATTACAAATATCCCATGCTTAGACTAAATCAGCCTCTCTAAGTTCAATTCAACCATTCTTGCATTGGGCAAAGTCCAATTTAATAGGGCCACTAAGAGTCCTCACTCAAGAAGGAAGTGTGGTTGCTGGTTCACCCTGGTTGTACCTTAGTAACTAGGCTCGGTTTTTTCTTATTAATAGAGTTTTCCTTGAAGTCACCCTGTCTTTGGGCCTGCTTTCACCCCCTCTCCTCTCTTTGAATGAGGTCCGCAAAGTAAGGAAATTTTATTAAATCCAGGTATGAAATGCTGAAACTCAGCATTTAATGCACAAGTTTGGAGTGTAATTATAGTGGTTGTACAAGTAGGAGCAGTGAAAATATATGTAGGAGCAGTGGAGGCGTTCAGAAAAGAGAGGGTCAAAACAGAAGGCTGAAACTCAGTTTACCACCAAAATAATGGTGTACATTTTTTAAGGTTGTTTTTTCAATCTCACCCAGTTTTGGACCAAACTCAGGGTTGTAGTCACTGGTGCTGTGTTTTCCTATCTTTACTGAAAACTCTATTATTGCACCTACATTCAACAAGTCTTTACTTCTGCAAAGATTTTGCTGCATCAAGTTCTGGTGAAGCAAAACTACAACAAAGTAAGCAAATGAAATTGAATAATATGATTGCAAATCTGTTGTTGTCTAGTTGAGTGTTGTTTCAGGATCATAAGAAACTTGGCCTGATCTTTGGAGCTCATTTCAACTAAACTCAGTACTTATGATGAGGTCTCACCCCTAACCCTAATAAATGCTGAACTTTTATGGCCCTTGTATTGGCCCCAAGGCTGAAACAAGGATACCATCGAATTTGGGAAGCCAGTTTCCAACCCTTGAGGCCAATGTTTCAGCATTTATTCATATATTGACATCAATGTTTTTAGCATTTATTAGTAACTTGGGGCCAAACAACACACCCAAAATGCTCAAAGTTGGTGCCAAGTTTTTTCAGCCCTGACTCCTAGCCTTATATAAGGGGGCCTTATATTTCAAGAACTCATCCCAATCTTGTTCAAAGAAAGAAATTTAAAGGTGCATTTCACACTTGGTGTTAGGGATTTTAGTGTTGAGTCCCCTAACATCATGTTAATCATTTAGGACTTAAGCCTCCTTATCAGTGAGATTTTATGTTAAGTTAAGAATTCACTTAACATATGGTAAATAGGCCAGTGACCGAACATATAAGGACTCAACAAAGAAGTGTGTGCTAGATGTTGATTTTTTGGGCTTGGGGTTTGAAGAGAAGTTGTGTTTCATTTTTGGGCGCACTTGTAGATGTTTAGATATGTGATTTAGTCAAGGAACAACCAAGATATGTTCCTCCAAACTTGTTGGAAAAAATTTAGAACTAGTGCTTGTCATCTTGATAATCAAACATGTTTCACCTTATGAAAGAAGTGTAAAAAATTGAAACATGAACAAATTTTGACCCTTGATCAAATGGGATGGGAACGAAATCTCTTGAATACATTATGCAAAAAAGGTTCATCATATATCCATTGCCAAGATCAATGCTCACAAAAAAATGAAAAAATCTACAATCATACAAGACCCTACATTTTCTAACCCTAAATTTTTCCACGACACTTCACACCACTCTGGGTTTTGGCTATCAACGTTCCTTGGTTTGGAGGTTGTTGGTTGCAATTGGGCATCAGTGCCAAGGATGAGTTGATCATCATCACTTCCATGAAGGCTTGTTTGGGTTTTGTTTTCAATTTTCAATGGTGTTTGTTACAAGTTATTTTTTTATTGAAAAAAATTTAATATTGGTTTTGCCTTGTGTTGTGCAAATGATGATGATGGTGTGTAGGAGGTCTCCATCATGATCTTTGTTGCATGAGCATTCAAATGTGAGTTCGGCTTTTCCTTCCATTGCATGCCTCCTCCTAATGATCATCATCAAATGTGGGCCTAGTTTCGTTGTTGTGATCTTGGTCGTGTTTGTCTTCCTTTGGAGCCCCTAATCCCCATTGTTGTGATTTTGATTGTGTTCATCCTCCTTTCAGTTTTTGGCTCCTACTTTTTCTTAGTTCATGATCTTGATCGTGTTTGTCCTCCTTTGGTTCTTGGTTCCTCTTGGTTCCACCTTCAATTGTGATTTTTTTTATGTTTGACCCCTCTAATCTCAATCCCTAGTCTCCTCTAACACTCCCACTCTTCCCCCCCCCCCCTCTCCCCCCTCCTCTTCTTCTTTCGCTATTTCTTCCCTTTCCAGTTTTATTGTTA
>Ga0116227_10001533_pt1 | contig 51766 bp, 53 predicted proteins | sample S1TSphgellanicum_FD_89693 | JGI IMG/M metagenome (GOLD analysis project Ga0116227, IMG submission 89693) | Host-associated microbial communities from peat moss isolated from Minnesota, USA - S1T2_Fb - Sphagnum magellanicum MG | ecosystem: Host-associated > Plants > Peat moss > Unclassified...
CGCACTGAAGTACTTACCAGTTCCTTCGTTTTTTGTAAATCCGGCGATAACCACTTCCTGCCTGCGTTTAGCCTTAATCTTTAACCATTCACGCGAACGGGCATCCGATGTATATAAGCTATCGGCTCGCTTGGCAATGATGCCTTCCAATTTCATTTTTTTCGCAGATTCAAAAAAATCTATGCCATCGACTTCAAACGCCTGGCTAACACGTATGAGTTCATTGTCAGCGGGCAATACAGATTTTAAAATTTCACGCCGCTGATAAAGCGGCAGGCCAGTTAGCATTTTGCCATCATACCACAAAATGTCAAAAACGAAATACGCCAGTTTCGCATTTTTTGAGTTTCGCCAATTTTGCAAGGCTCCAAAGTTGGCATTACCTTGCTCGTTTAACGCTACAATTTCACCATCCAATACCGCATCGATCTTCCATTTTTCTAACAAATCATTGATCGGGCTGAACTGATCAAACGGTAAGTTACTTCGGGAAAATAGTTCTGCTTTGCCCTTGTCAACAATCGCAACTGCGCGATAGCCATCCCATTTAATTTCATATATCCATCCTGGATCGTCAAATGGTGCATCCACTAAGGTTGCCTTCATCGGTTTAATATCTGAAGGAATTTTTGATTTAGGGGCTTCCTTCAATAAGGTCTTTAAATCAGCTACCGGCTGATTGATATCAATTTTACCAATTTCCGCGTTTTCAATTTGCGTTTCGAGCGTTTCAGCTTCTTTAGAAGCTGGTTTACGTTTTGGTAAATCTTTGTCGGCCACTTCTATCCATACTGGCGCATGATCACTGGCACCTTTCCAACCACGAACCTCCTTATCAACTTCAGCAGCCGCCAGCCTTCCGGCTACTTTCTTATTTAAAAGGAAGTGGTCAAGCCTCAAACCTGCATTTCTGCCATAAGCATCCCGCAGATAATCCCAAAAGGTATAGATCCGCTCATTTGGGTAAAGTGTACGTATCGCATCTGTCCAGCCCTGATTTACAAGGTCTTTGTAAGCTTTGCGGGTTTCAGGCCTGAATAAAGCATTTTCAAGATATTTTTCGGGTTTGTAAGTATCTAACTCGGTTGGCATTACATTATAATCGCCAATAAGAATAACTGGCAGATCGCGGTCAACCAAATCCTGCGCATGATCTGCTAATCGTTGAAACCAGCGCAGTTTATAATCAAATTTCGGCCCTGGATAGGGATTGCCATTCGGTAAATAGATGCATCCTATTACGATGCCATTTATAAAGGCTTCAATGTATCTGCTGTGGTTAAACTCATCGTCTTCACCGGGCAAATCATTTCGTAATTCCCTGATCTCTGTTTTAGACAGAATAGCTACACCGTTCCAACTTTTCTGGCCGTGCCAAACTGCATTATAACCTGCTTCATTTAAAGCCTTTTCAGGAAATTTATGATTTTCTGATTTTAATTCTTGTAAGCATACAATATCCGGCTGCGCTTCTTTAAGCCAGCGCAGCAAAATTTCTAAACGGCCGTTAATGCCGTTGATATTGTAGGTTGCTATTTTCATAATATGCTGTAGACAACAAAGCCCCTTACGGGGCTGAACTGTCGGCTATATCTGATGTTTCGGCTTATTTCTTTCCTGCGAGTTTGCTCTCTACAGCACTACGCTGATTGGAACCGGCTGATTTCTTTGCAGCTTCGACCTTTTTAGCGGTTGTACCTTCTTTCTTTGCTTCGTAAGCTAATTCATGTGGTTGTTCCGACACGGAATGTCTTTCCACTTTTGTTCCTCTTGCCATAGTTAATTTTTTAGATGTTACTATATAACAAGATGTTAAACGCAGTGTTTTAACTTCTAATTGATTTTGTTTCAACTTAAATCTTATGCGGATCGCCCAAGGGATTTCCAGCTTGTTTATACAAAGCAGCTTCCGCATCGGATAATTTCTGAGGAACACCCTGATTAGGTACTGGGGTATTTGTACCATCATTTAATGGCGCAACTTTGACAGTGGTTCTTTTTCGTTTAGGCTTCGGCTCTTTCATATTCACACAAGCATCTCAAAGAACTATTGTTTTGGATTAGAGATCAAAAATTTTAACTGTTCGTTGATTATTGACATATATTCACTCGTAAAATCGGAATTCATCAATTGCCCAAATATTCCAGACTTCTCCTTTTTTACATATCCTCTAAATACCCCATCAATGGAAACCATGTAACAGGGGCCGACTTCGCCGGGCATTTTTTTTATGTCAAATTGCAATTCTACCTGCTTGTCTGAAATCTCGCATTTAATTTTAAATCTTTCCATAAAAGTCAATCAATAACAGGGTTAATGTGAATAGGGAGTTTGGCGAACTTCAATACTTCAATACTGGCAAAGCCGTATTCTTCTACGACCTTGCCATAGATCAGGTAACAGCCAGCGCCAGTAAACGGATATTCTTTTGTTGTATTTGGAAAATGTACGGTGTCGAAGAAATTACCTTCTACATCAAGGAATGACCCGAACCACATTAGTTTCCCGGTTTTAGTTTGCACCGTTTTTTCACAGACGTACCAGCCAACCATTTTTACCAGCTGGCCCAAATGGTTGATAAGGTCATTAGCGTAAATCTCACCGCGATAGTCAGTTTGCAACAAATCGAAACTGGTCATGGTAACCGGAAATCCTAAGAGTTCGAGTTCGTGATAAGTATCTTCCAAAGCCGTATTTACCAATACCGGCAGGGTGTAGTTTTTTGCTTCTACTGCAAAAAGTTCTACATTATTAGTCACTTTTACTTTTGCGCCCATCAGTAAATGAATTTCCCAAAGCAACGCTTTTTTACTTTTTCCGGTAAAGCGCAGTGCACCAACGCGGATTAAACTTATTGCTTGCTCTAAGCCAATACCTGTTCTCTTAATCAAATCTTCCAGGCTTTGATATAAGCCGTTCTCCCGCCGCTCTTCGGGTATAAAGTTGATGACAGTTTCATTTAAGCCATGTACGCCGACAAAGCCTAAATAAACATCTGTTCCTTCGATGTTAACGATACTGTCACTATGATTTACACATGGTAGGTGGATTGTTGCACCTGATTTTTTCAGTTCATGTAAATACAGGTATTGGGCGTAGAAACCGCCATAATTATTAAGGACGGCTACCATAAATTCCCTGGGATAATAGGTTTTTAAAAACAAACTCTGATAGCTTTCTACCGCAAAACTGGCCGAGTGTGCCTTGCTGAAGCTGTAGCCTGCAAAGGAAGATACCTGCCTCCAAACTTCGGCTACTACGTCATCAGGTCGGCCCAGTTTTTTTGCTTCTTCAAAAAAACGTTCGACGAGACGCTCGAACTCTTTTTTTGAACGATATTTTCCGCTCATTCCGCGTCTTAATATATCTGCATCGGTACCATCCATTCCGGCAAAATGAATACATATTTTTATTACGTCCTCCTGGTACACCATGACCCCATAAGTTTCCTCCAACTGCTCCTTCATTACAGGATGCAGGTAGTTTACCGTATCAGGTGCGTGATGATATTTAATGTAAGTACCCATCATTCCAGAACTGGCTACGCCGGGACGTATGATAGAACTTGCGGCGACTAAAGTGAGATAGTTATCACAATTCAATTTCCGGATCAACTGGCGCATAGCCGGAGATTCAATATAAAAGCAACCGATAGTATCACCTGTTTTAAGCTGTGCATTAACTTTGGGGTCTTTCATAAACACCTTGACCTGGTGTATATCAATCTTACGCTGCTGGTTTTGTTCAATCAATTTTACAGCCATTTTTATGTGGCCAATTCCCCGCTGGCTTAGAATATCATACTTGTCAAAGCCGATTTTTTCAGCTTCGTACATATCCCATTGCACGGTGGGCATACCCTTTGGAGGCATATCAAGCGCAGTATAATATGTTATAGGTTCTTCTGTAATTAACACCCCGCCCGCGTGAATAGAACGCTGATTCGGCATATTGGACATGCGCTCATAAATCGCAGTAATCTTCTTAAAAGTTGGATTATTTCGATTTTCAGCCGCTTTGCGTGAATCTGTAAAACTGTCGATCTCTGATTTGGGTAAACCCATAACTTTGCCGATCTCCCTGATAATACTTCGGTCTTTGAAAGTTGACATGGTACCAAGTAAAGCGGTGTGATGACTGCCATAGCGTTTGAAAATGTAATCCTGTACATCTTCCCGTTCATCCCAGGAATAATCAATATCGAAATCCGGCGGCGATGTTCGCTGCGCGTTTAGAAAGCGTTCAAAATAAAGGTTAAGTTCAATCGGGTCAACATCAGTTATTTTGAGACAATAAGCGACTATACTATTAGCGCCCGATCCTCTTCCAACATGGTAGTATCCCCGAGAGGATGAATAACGGATAATATCGTAGGTAATTAAAAAATATGCGCAAAAATCCAGTTCGTAAATTACCTTCAGTTCATGCTTCACTTTTTTAAGTGCTTCTTTATTGCTTTTTCCGTAACGATATTCTAAACCGCTCATCGCTAATTTTTCCAGCAATTCTTTGTCATTCTTCTTATTCCCGGTAAATGTGCGGCGGTTCAGGTTTATCCTACCTTTTGGATAATCCATGATACAGCGGTTCATTAGGTTGCGGGTATTATCCAGTATATAAGCATAGCGTGAATATTTTGCTTCCATTTGACCAGGAGGCAAAAACATATCAGTCGGTGTGCATTTATCTTCCGGTTTAACCATTGTCAATACCAGATTCAAATCAATGCTCCGCAAATATTCGTGAAGGCGGTATTCAATTTTGTCTAAAACAAATACTGGTTGTAAAGCAACCAGTTTATCTTTCAGCAAGGTTAAATCTTTACCATACAGCTTATTTAATTCGTCAAACCGAACGCCCAAATATTCATTTTGCTTCAGGTCTTCGGCATAACGATAAGGATAAATAACAAAAGCATTTTTAAAAGCAGGGGCGTTGTCGGGCAATGGCTTCTTTTCCAGGTTGTGTTCACTCAAGAATTCATTGAGTTCACGCATACCCTCTTTGTTTTGGGCAATCCCAATGTATAGCAGGTGTTTATCCCGGCGAAACTCCATCCCTGCAATTGGCTTTATGCCACGCTCATCACATTCACGCATAAACTCCATAATACCAGTGGAATTATTAATATCCGTTAATACCATTTGGGTAATGCCGCGCGCTGCCGCTTCCTCAACCAAATTAGGAATTGACATTGTGCCATAGCGAAGGCTGTATTGAGAATGAACGTTCAGATACATGCCCTATAAGTTTAAATCAATGCCGGATGCTAACTTAATTGAACCAGGCCCGAAACGTCGGCGTATCTTATCCATTGCCTGGCATAGGCTGTATTGCTCTTCTGATTCGGAATAAAGATCAATTTGTTCAAAGCCGCTAACTAAATTAGAGAGACGAACTCCGACCAACCTGATTAACAGGCGCTTTTGATAGAGCTGCTTAAATAATTCTTTCGTTTTGGCAATCAAAACGCCGTCAAGTGCTGTATAAGGTATTCTTGCCTGCTTGGTAACCGTTTCAAATGTCGAATAACGTACCGTGACAGTGATACAAGCGGTTTGTTTTTTACTTTGTCTTAATTCAAAAGCCAGATCCATTACCATAGAGGTAAGCAGGTGGTTAATCGTTTCTACGTCTATACTATCCTGATTGAATGTCGATTGTGTACCTATCGTTTTTGCTTCGTGGTATGGGATAACGGGTGAATCATCAATTCCCTTGGCTTTTTGCAACAGCCAAATACCATTTTTTCCCAAAATACTCGTCATGTATTCAGGATGAACCTGTGCCAGCGTATGAATACGCTTTATACCCATATCACTTAATTTGATAAATGTCTTTTCGCCTAAGCCGGGAATTTTCTTAATGGACAGAGGATTTAGAAACGGTTGTACTCCAGGCTGAGCAACGCTGAGTTCGCCATTGGGTTTACACTCATTGGTGGCCATTTTAGATACTGTTTTGTTGACAGACAAACCAAATGAAATAGGTAATCCGGTTTCTTTGATGACTTTAGCCCTGATCTCTTTCGCACATTTGAGGGTTCCGTAATGTTTATCCATCCCGGTCATATCGATGTAGTGTTCATCAATACTGGCCTTTTCCAATAGTGGCACTTGTTCCTGAATGATCTCGGTAATTTCATGGGATGCTTTGGTATATTCATCCATATTACCCCTGATCCAAATTCCATGCGGACAAAGCCTGCGCGCTAACCTTGCAGGCATTGCGGAGTGTACCCCGAATTTCCGTGCTTCATAACTGCACGATGCCACTACGCCGCGGTCGGACAAACTGCCAATAATTACCGGCCTGCCTATCAGACGAGGGTCTTTTCTGACCTCGACAGATACAAAAAATGCATCCTGATCCATGTGAATTATTTGGCGGTCGGCGTTCATGTTAGTCTGTTGCTATTACATTTATTTAGATAAAATTTTATATTTCAGTCGGTCTTTTCCCGGCGTTTAGATCACGCCAACAAAACCGGTATGAGAATCTCTACAAAACTAATGCTAAAAATATTAGTATTTTAAATCTTTTTTAGATTAATTTTACAACCTGATATTTTTGAGGGTTAAAAACCTGATAAGCAGTATAAGTAAGTAGTTTTATAATTGGAAAAAATCTTATAATTTTATAGAAATGAGGGAAGTTGAGCCACCATTTGAAATTGAGTATAAAGGTGCCGTTACCAAGGTGACGGAAGCGGAAATTAAAAGCAGAAGAATATTCCATATTCAGTTTGCCGATAACAAAAAGCCGCTAACGATTACTATAGGACGGGACAATACGGAGGTTAAATTTTGGACATCGATTCCTGAAGGCCGCCAAAAAGAAGCAGAAGAAGTTGGCAAGCTAATTGCCGCATATATCAGAAGTAAAAAAAATTAAGATTATGTGTTATTATAACGGACAACGGGTTACCAGAGCGGAGTATATTGAATTGAAAGGCCTGGCAAAACCGGTCAGGAATTACGATTTTTTAAACGTGGGTGTGCATAATGGATTTAATTACGCTCCTTGTGCTATTGCTATCCCATCAGAAGATGGGCGGGATTTTGAAATTGTACAGGCTGAATGGGGATATGTTCCAGGTTATATTAAAACTCGCGAAGAAGCCAATATATTTCGCAGGCAATACACAACGCTGAATTTTAAAGCGGAAAATCTTTTTGTCAGGGAAGATGGTAAACGTTCAATGTGGGCCGATGCTGCCGTAACCCGTCGTTGCTTGGTGCTTTCAACAGGGATAGTCGAATCACGGCATATTCCAAAAATTGGTAAGAAAGGGCAGGAATTAAAGGCAACAGATAAATTCCCGTATTACATTACAATTAAAGGCAGAGAATATTTTTGGTTTCCTGGACTTTACAATGAATGGTTTGACCCTGAAACTGGTAAATGGGTGAATACTGTTGCCTTTGGAGTAACCAAAGCCAATGGAGCAATGAGGCAAATTCATAATTCTAAGTTAAGAATGCCGTCAATTCCACCCGATGATCTTGCCTGGGAGTGGATGATGACAAAACCGACGGATGGAAAACTTACGGAACAACAAGAAGCAAGGCTATCGGAAATTGCACTTACTCAAATACCTTCAGCATTTATGGACTTCTGCACCATAAACAGCGATTATCGATTTGCAGGTGAGGCTACGCCGCTTGAATATCCAAACCTCCCAGGCATAGATATGGCCTTTTTAGATACAGAAGAATTGTTGTTTAATCATTGGCCTTTACAAACGGTTTAAAAATATTGGATGGTTAAAATTGTAAGAATATATAATACTTTACGCGGAACTAAGATTAGGTGTAAATCTATAAGCCGCATAAGTATAACAGGAAAGGAAATAAAACTTATGTTTTTAATCTTCCCAATATTCAGTTCCTTTTTTGTCGATATATCCAAAGATTATTTCAAAGGAGCCAGCTTCCTGTAGGTTAACCACTGCCAGACCGTTTGCAAACCCTTGTTTGAGACAACCTTGTCGTAAAAACTTAAAACCCTCTCCTATAAAACTGTAAATAAAATGTATTACACACTCATTTTTTTTATTTATAAAACCCCATTTACCATTTAACTTAACTGCGGCTAAATCATCACAAAAAGATAAAGCATATTCATACATGTAGGGGATAATTAATTCGCCATGGTTATTAACAAACCCCCACAGTTCATTTAATTGAACCGCTGCTAAACCCTCTGAAAAAGGATTTGCATTTTCGTAAATAAAGGGAATTACTGAATGATTATTTTTATCTATAAACCCCCATTTATTATTTAGTTGAAGGTTAGCTACCCCTTCATAAAATGAACAATTAGTGGTTATATGCCGTCCATAGTCATATTCACAAGGTATAACTAAGTCTCCATCGTAATTAACAAAGCCACATTTATTATTTGAATGTATTCTTGCCAATCCATCAGAAAATCTATCTGCATAATCGTACACAAAAGGGATAACTACCTCGCCTTTTACATTAGTGAACCCATATTTCCCTTCAGAGTAACCGAGTCGTCCAATTTTCTTAATTGCAGCCATTCCTTCGGAAAACGCTTTTAAGCTGTAGACAGAAGGAATGGTTACTTCTCCTGTTTTGTTAATAAAACCACCCATTTCTAAAAGATCGTCGTTATACCGATTATTTATTTGCACTTCTGCTAACTCATCGGAAAAAGACCAAGCGCTATCATATATGCAAGGAATCACTAATTCACCTGTTTTATTTATAAAGCCATATTTATAATTTAATTTGACTAAAGCTAATCCATCAGAAAAGTGCCAAGCTTCATCATATACACACGGAATAGTTATTATCCCATTACTATTTATAAAACCATATCGGTATTTATCATAGGAATCTTTACTGCATATTATAGCTAAATCTTCATTAAATACAGAAATTTCCTCATAAATACAATTTACGATAATACTTTTGTTAGGAGTGCATAATCCCCACTTGTTCCCCTTTCGGTAGGGGATTAATTTCATTTGTTCTTCTACCATATTTTTTCAAATAAAAATACGCCTACACATTTCTTAACAATACGTCGTAACAGCAGTTATGTAAGCAATTGGATTCCAAGATAATTAAACTAAAAAATTATTGAAATGTACTAAAAAGGCGTTGCTAAATAGCAACGCCTTATTTTTTGTAGTTTTTAAACGTGTAATTTGGCTTTACGCGACTGCTTTTTTGCAGGAGCATCCTCCTTTTGCTGCTCACGTTGTTTTAAGTTCTTAATCGGCTTTTGTTCGGTCTGTAATAATTCTTCCCGCTTAATTTTTTTCATTTGATGATCGTACAAATCGACGGTTTTGTACTGCGGATTGGCAGCGATGAAATATTTTTTATCACCGTCCTCACTGCCAACGGTTACTTGCTGGGCGTTACCTTTCCTTAAGGAATACATTAATTCTTCCTTCGCTTTAGGGTCTTCGAGTTCCTTGATACCTTTTCCGGCAATAACCTTATCAATATCATATCCATAGTTTTCATGGTAATGCTTGATCTTTTTATTACCGTTTTCAGTTAGGTTCTTATCATCAAGCGTTAACCAGGATTGATATTTTTGGCCTTCCAAATTGTAAAGCTGTTTGTGTACGGCACGACCCTCCATTAAATTGAAAGCCTCTTTAGCGGTTATGCCGCTACCTTTATTGATGAAGAAAGATTGATTAATATCCTTTGCAGGATCATCTTTGTGGCTAATGGTTGCATCATACTTATTAAAAAAGTACATATCCTTGTTATCGCCAGCTTTGAAATGAAGGGTGTAGTCAACCGTTTTTTGGTTGAACTCATGTTGTAACCCTAACTTAAATTCCGGGGTTTTAGCTGCCAATTCTTTATCTAATTCAGCGTTTAGCTTGTCACCAAACCCCAGGTTTAACAAGCTCTTTTTTAAAAATTCTGCATTTTGTGTGTTCATAACATTTTGATTTAAAGTTTTTAATTCTTGTGCTAATTCTCTTTGTGACATCGGTTTATAAGGATCTAATGGCTCTTCTATATTTTTTTCTATCCGCAATTGAAGTAGCTTTTTTGCATCAGAAAGATGTACATCAGTATCAAATGTTTGTACATGGGACTTATCATCTGCTACTGGATAATAAACTGAATAATCAAACAGACTTGTTCGAAATGAATCGTCCAATCCAATGTCTAAAACGATTCTTGCCTGATGATCATGATAAGATATTGCCTTAAGTGTCACTTCCTGCTGTATTGCTCGCCAGATTGTGCCACGTATATCTTGTGTATTGATGCCTAACGAATCCAATTCGCCTATCAATTCGTCAAAATTCACTTCGTTTTCCATACCTGAATTTGTAATGCAACCAGTTGGCATTTATAGCTAATGCACTTTTTGTATTTAATGATTGAAAGCGATTGTGCCCAAAGCAACCCTGGGTATTTCAATTGGGTTAGCATTGTCCAAATCCTTTTGTTTGATTTGCAGGTACAAATGGCGGTTGCCGTTGCGCTCGTATAATTCAACGTTTAGCGCCTGGTCATCAGAAAGGGAAAAACGGTGAAAGCCAAAAACTTTTGCAATCTCCTGTTTATGAGAGATCGAGGTTTTTTTATGTAGTGTAGTTATTAACGGCACTATTTCCTGTTCGTGCGTTGCCATTCTTGCAACCGTTTTCAAATCCCTGATATAAAAGCGCACAAAATCAATTTCATAAGGCAGATTGGATTTGTTACGAATATCCAGCCTAAAGAAAACCCGATTTCCCGCAAGGGATAGTTTATCAACCCAGGCTTTTACTCCTCCGGTTTTTTCGTGGTCTACCACGTCTTTACGTTTACCTTCGGCTAATTGTGTTACAACTGCGCTGTAACTAAAATCAGCAGTTTTAATAACCCGAACTGTCATTGGTGATGCTCCGTCAACTTCAATCCGTCTTCCGGCACGGCCAAAAGAATATTCAACCGGGATGTGATAGATTTTTGCAGTGCTTATTTCCTGCACATTAATGCGGGTCGGTGAAAAATCTGTTTTAAGTGCTTTTATTGTAATCAAAGCATTCTCCTTTTGGTCAATATCGAAATCCGGCGTTGACTTGCTGATAATTTTAACAGCGGATTTAAAGAATAAAGCGGTGGTTTTATCACGGCTCACATAAGCGGTATCTTGTGCGTAGGAAACTGTCCCCCAGGCACCAAGAATGAAAATAATGAATGATTTTTTCATGGCATTTTGTTTAATTATCACGGTCGTTACTGTCCTTTAAAAGAACTTCGTAACCGGCCTTTACTTTAACTTTGATCTGTTTTACCTTGTGGTTGAATAAGCCTTTCGCGGCTTCAACTCCTGCACTGGCCGCCTGTGTACCAACGGACTGATCCATTGACATGAGTTGCATAGATTGAACCGCATCGCCAACACCATTTTTTGCAGCATCCCTTCCAATGGAACCAGGAACGTATAAGCCCTCCATACCGTCAAGATCATAAACTGCGAGTGCTACCGGTAGTATGTTGTTGAGATAGCGAATACTGGTTATTTTGACTTCTAACCGCTCATTGTTCAACGAACAAGTGCCGTAAACAAAGCTGCCTTTTGGTATCATTTTGCCGTTTACATAAATGCCATCCAATAACCTCAATTTGATAACCGCGCCGGTTACAAGCGTTTGATCTTCATGCACCACTGCCTGAATAGTATTTCCTGCTGTTTCGGCAGCGTTAGCAGAGCGGCGTTTTTTTGTTTTACCGCCATCGTAAGAAGCGTAGCTAACCTGCATTTTATCACCTGCGGAATTATCGTCATCATCGTCATTCGCCGCCATCACCGCATAAACACGACCGTGATTTTTCAGGGATTGATTACGAAGCTTGCTATTAGCATTGCCAGGATTTTGTATATCGTTAATTTGTTGAAGCATTTGGGTTAGTTGCTTCATTTCAGGATCGTTGCCGCCGCCGTTGCCATTCATCGCTTTCATCATTAATTCCAGACGTTTTACATCGGCGACAGATTGCGGTGATGAAGTACCCCCGCTGCCGTAGTTAGGCTGTTCGGGCTGGTTGATCTGCTGATTAATAGCCGCAAGTTTGGCCTGAATTTTAGCTTCGTTCACATCTGCTACGGTAGGGCCACCTGTAAGGTTCGCGGTCGAACGTTGGGTAGCGGAATCAGTATGCCCGGCTTTAGCGGCATCCAGTCCCATTGATTTAACGAAGCTTTCGCTAACCCCGCTGCTCGATGAACTTACGGAATCAGTTTTAACGGTTTGATAAACACCCATTTTATCCTGGGCCTTTTGATCTTTAAACTGCGCCTGCGGCAGTGTAGCATTTAATCCCTGTGCATTGGAATTTTCAAAGGCGGATGCTGATTGCTTACCGCCGCCTAATGCCCAAAATGCCATCGTTAAAAATGGGATGATAAGCAATGGGATAATGACTAAAAATTTGCGCTCCTTCAAAAATTCAGGAGTATGCTGCGGCAATTGGCCGCTGTTTAATACTGCATTCATGATCTACTTTTTTTTAGTTAACGAATCTGTTAATTGACGTTTAATAAATTGGGGATCGGGAAACTCTGATGCCTGCCCGATATGTACAGACGTATAGTTTTGTGATAATTTGGGAATGGTATAAAAGCTGCAAAAGGAACTGCTCATGAGTATAATGAACGTTAGCAGTCCGATTGCAATAGCAATCTGTTTTTTTTGACGAATAGAATAAGCATTAAACCACCTGTTAAGCCAAGCCGAAAAACATATTTGGAAATTGATAATCTGTTTTGCCAGCGAAGCCGCAACCTTGTCGCTCAATTGTGCTGACGTTTTACTGTTTGATAAAATCATAGCTTTTAATGTTGAATGGTGGTATCCCTGTTCGCTAAGGTTTCCCAATGCAGGATCAAAAAACCATGCGGGTTATTGTCCGACCTTGCTACATTGCGCAAATACCCCTGAGTGATCAGGCTGCGGTTTGCGGTGGAGGTTGAACGGATAAGTTTCTGTGTAGCGAAACATTTAAAATAGTAGGGATATTGGTTGATATCCAGTTGAATACTGTCCACGGTAACCTGCTGGCTGATATTGCCGGAAATAAGATTATTGTAGTAACTCTTTTCCTTCAAATCGTTATACTGATTTTTAGCGCTCTCATCTGCCAGGTATAGCGCTTTACCGATATTGGCATCAATTACTTTTTCATCGGGGTCAAGAGTGAAAAAATAGTGGTGGAACATCCTTATATGATCCCTTGCCTCAACCGGGATGTTGTCTTTTCGGTCTGCTGCAAAAGCTTCCAGCGCCTTGCCATTCGCCAGGATATAAACATGATTATTTGCAATGTTTGCCGCCTGATAGCTTTTAAAAAGCGCAAAGCAGGAAATAAGCGTACATGCTGCAATGAGCAGGTAGCTAAACAACTTGATATGCTTGAAAGCTGTGTCGATATTTTTGAGTTGTGAAAACATAAATAAAATTTTAAAGATGAATGATTATGCTTTTTGCGGATTTATTTTGGAAGCTTGCTGGCTGTTTGCGCCTTGTTGTTTATCCTGGAAATACGGTTTGGAAACTGCGCTGTCTGCCATGCTTGCGCTGGTATTTGAACGTTGATTGCCTAAACCATCTGATGACATGCTGCTGCCGGAACTACCTGCGCTCATTACGGATTTGCTGGTATTACTCACAATACTATTCACCTTTTGAAGTAAACCATTGCCGCCGCCTGCATTTACAATATAGTTGGCTACGCTTGGTACGGTGAAATAACCGATGATGCCAATAATTAAAAATATGAGGTATGCCGTGTCGGTGGAACTAAAGAAAGTATCACCTGCATTTTGAACCTGGGTAATATCCAGTTTAAGCATATTTTCCTGTACCTTACCGATGATGGCACCGAAAATATTTGCTACCGGTAACCATAGAAACACATTGATATATTTGGCCAGCCACACCGTTAAGGTATGCTGAAACCCATCGAAAACAGCTAACCCAAATACTATAGGCCCCAATATGGCAAGGATAATGAGGTAGAATGTTCGGATAGTATTGATACATAATGCCGCAGCTTCATATAGCACCTGCAGCACTTCGGACATCCATTGCTTAACCGAATTGCGGAAATTATAAGAAGCTTTAGACATAGCAAACTTCATATCGTTCCCTACGCTGGCAAGCATTCCTTCACCGCTACCGTCCTTATCTTCGGGATGAGTGTATTTGTACCATTTATCGCGGTCGCCGTCGCCATCGGCACCAACATACATTTGCCAGGTGTCCGTTTTTTCTACCGCCGCTTCTTTTGCTTTTAACAAGTTTGCAATAGCGGCATCCGAATTTTGCACCATTCCACCCGTGGCACTTACTGTAGGTGACATAATTCCGTTAATAATGGCTATAACTGTAGGGAATAAAAGAATTGCTAAACCAAGTGCAAAGGGGCGCATTAAGGGATAAAAATCTATCGGCTCTGCGCTGGCTATTTGTCGCCAAACACGGCTTCCAATATAAAAAAGTGCACCAAAACCAGCTATCGCCCGACCTACACCGATCAACTCGCTGCACATCGGTAGCATATCATTATATACCCCGTTCAACGTGCCCTGCAAACCCTGAATATCAGTTGCAAGTCCGTCCGCTTTGGAAAATAAAGGAAAAGCTATCCCCGATACCGCAAGAATTGCGGTTAAATAAATCTTCTTTTTCATAAAATTGGGATTAGTTGTTTATACCATAGAGCTGTTTCATCATTCGGGTGTCGCCCACATCCTTGCTACGCTGAATATTCAGTAAAACCCCTTGCCGGTTAAAATGCCGGAGAAATTGCAGCTTATCAGAACTACTGGCGTAGATCCGATCAATGGCTCTCATTCGTTCATCGTCAGACATACGCAGTTTTCCTGCCGTAAGTACATTAGTTAAGTCGTCCAGATTTTGAAGGCTCTGATTGACAAGCTGTGTATATACGCTACTCATGTAATTCAACTCACTTACAGTAAATGAGCCGCTTTGCTGAAATTGCTTGTAAGCACTTTTATACTCACTTATCAAGCTAACCTGTTGCGTGATGATTTCGGCCACTCTGCCATAATTTTTTACAGTTGGATTTATTGACAACAAACCATTCAGGTAAACACTATGCAGATCAAAATTGCCTTTGGACAATTGAGATATACTGCCGTAGCCCTGCTGATAGATTTGATAGCCTGTCTTCATATCACTCAATATGCCTTTCAATTGGGTAAGTTTTTCAATATCCAAAATAAGCTGCTGCATTTCCTGTACCTGCGCTGAGGCAACCTTTGTCGCAACAAGGCAAAAGAAAAATACCATTATCACTGCGATATGCTTGAACTGCTTTTTCATAGTTTATTTGTTATTGAATCCCGTAAATTTTTTTTTCGGAAATTACATTGTTGTTTTCCTGTGAGCGTTGCACGGCATATACTTTAACCTGGTCTGCAAATGCCGAAGCAAAGCGGTAATTATTTTGCATTGCAGAATGAATTACCCCGATATGTTTAAGCCGTTCTTCATCACTCATCTTTAGTTTGCTGTCCGTTACTACATTTTGTAATTCGGTAATTTGTTGGTCGCAGTCTTTGAATAATGCTGCTTTGACCTGTATGATATATTTCCTTTCGCCATCATTAAGATTGGCGGTTTTGTCCAGCATATTCATACGTGCAAGAATATCTTTCTGCCATTGCAGTATATCGCTGACCTGTTTGTTATTCTTCACTACCGGGCTAACATTATTCAGGTTGCTATAGTAGGTGGTATGTAATCCGTTCTCTGATTTAAGGGAGCCAGTTATCGAACCCAGCCCGTTGTGAGCTATATTGTTACCTGCTTTATAATAAGCTGCATAAACCTGCAAGGCCGCAATTTGCTGTAAAAGGTATTTCTTTTGGGTACTTTTCTGTTGGAACCACTCCGCAAAAGTTTGTGCTCTTGCTGTAGTAGCCAATGCAGATGCGGCAACCGTCATCACTGTGAAAGCCAGTAATTTCTTGCTTTTACGCCGGATCTCCTCTGCCCGCATTTTTATTTGATTAATTGATTCCATAAAGCTTTTTAATTGACTCTGTATCGCTTAAATCTTTACTGCGTTGCAGGCTTAATTGAATTCCCTGATTATTGAATTGATGTAAGTCGTTATAATTTTCATCCAAATGATCGCTGGCCTTATTAATTAATTCCAGGCGTTGTTCATCAGTCATTTGCGTTTTAGCCGGGCTAACAACAAGCATGATCTCATCTAAATTCTTGACGCTTGCATCCAATATTCCTGAATAAACCTGCTGCATATAGCTTAACTCCTGCGGGTTAAAATGACTATCCTGCCGAAATAAACTCCAGGCTCGTTTATATTCACTTACTAAAGCCGCCTGTTTTAAGGTAATATCCTTTATGCGCTGATATTTTGATATGGTGGCTTTGATGTTTCCTAACTCCGTATAGTAATTGCTATACAACTGCTTCTGTTGTTCTGTCCAGCCTGAAATTTCAGTTAACCTGGTTTTCGACATTTGATTTTCAATGACCTTTTGAGCATTTTGCAGCCATATCGTTTTGTTCTGCATCCGCTGTACTTTAAGGTCTATAGCCTTAATCACTTTGGTAACCGTAAGCTTTATTACTTCGCCAATCACGAATTGAGCATTAGCAGGTTTTGCAGGTGTTAAAAGCGCTATTGTTACAGGAAGAAATATTAATAATTGCTTTAATTTTTTCATGAGGCCTCCCATACTGGTCAAATGACCAATTAAATTATATCAAGAAATCAGTGCTGTTATTTTACTTTTTGATATTCAGAATCACCAAGTTTCAAACTTTGCTTTTCGGATAATACCGAGATTTGTTTACCCAATTCAGTCTCTTGCAACATTTGCTTTTCAATGTTGTATGAAGACACCCACTTTGCCACTTTAAATTCCTTCGGAAGTGTTTTACCATCCCTTATTTTATTAAAGCCAGTCCGTCTTTCAATGCTATAGGTTTGCGAATTTGCTTCAGATGCAACGACTAATGTATCTGATGTGATACTATATTCGTTTGTAAACTGGGTAACGTAAGTACCTGATATATCAGTTGTTTTAGACGTAGGGCTGCAACTATATAAAGTGGTTATAATTAAAGCGATTAAAATGGTTGATACTTTCATAATAAAGTGAATTTAATTTATGCTGCTTTTTCTAATTCTTCCCTGACAATTGCGGCTATGCCCAATTGCATACTGCCATACTTCTTAGCGTAGGTATGTACTTTAGCTTTCTCCGCTGATTCCGTGGTATAAGTCCAGTATTCCTCACGGCTAACTTCAGTGCGGTAAACCTTAGATAATTGGCCGTTAAGGCTGATAAAAACTTCTTTGTATTTTAAATTTTCATCGTTATTCCGGTTCATGCTCATAATCAGGGCGGTTTCTTTATCGGTGATTCCTAACAATTGCTGAATTTTAGGAAAGTCGTTCTGATACTTCCGCTGGTCAAGTAATATTTTGCAGTCACTGTTATTAATGATGGCCTGTTTAACCACTGGTGAACTGATTATATCTTCTATATCCTGCGTAACCACTAAAGCTTCACCAAAATATTTACGGACGGTTTTAAAGAGGTACTTGATATATTCTGCCATTCCTTCCCGTGCAATTGCTTTCCAGGCTTCTTCAATTAATATCATTTTGCGGGTATCCTTACTTAGTTTGCGCATTTTGGAAACGAAGGTTTCCATGATGATTAAAGTTACGACCGGAAATAAAATAGGATGATCTTTAATATTATCTAATTCAAAGACAATAAAGCGTTTTTGCAACAAGTCAAGATTTTCTTTTGCATTCAGCAGATAGGAATATTCACCGCCTTTGTAGTATGGTTTCAATACAAACAGCATGTTATCTATATCAAAACGAATATCCTTTACTTTTGATTGCTTCATTGTTTCATAAAATTCATTGGAGAGAAATTCATAAAAGCTATCAAAGCATGGAAATATCTCGGGTTGAACTTTCAACTTCTCGTAATAGTGATATAAAGCGTCTGAAATGGCGACGTATTCAGACCGTTGCACACCTTCATCCTCTTTTTTCCACAATGCCAGTATCATTGCTTTAATACTCTCTCTTTTTTCTGTGTCCAGGTTATCACCTTCAGGAACGTAAAAAGGATTGAAACTGATTGGTTTGTCCTCTGTATAAGTAAAATAGTAACCGCCTACAAATTCACACAAGCCCTGGTAGCTATGGCCTACATCAACGATAACCACATGGGAACCTTGTTCAAAGTAGCTACGCAGCATGTGATTGGTAAAGAAAGATTTGCCACTGCCCGAAGGACCTAATATAAATTTGTTCCTGTTGGTTGTAATCCCCTTCGTCATTGGATCATCGCTGATATCAACGTGTACCGGCTTACCCGATAAGCGGTCGCCCAAGCGAATACCGCATGGACTTATGCTTGACTGATAATTAGTTTCCAAGTTTAAAAAGCAGGTTGCCTGCTCGACAAACGTATCAAACGTGTCATTCATTGGGAAACTGGCTTCATTACCGGGCAATCCAGACCACCATATTTGTGCTGCGCCGTCGGTTTCCTGTTTTGGCTGCGCATCCATCTGCGCCAATGATGAACTAACCTTGTTTTTTAGATCCTTCAAATTGGCGGCATTATCCGTCCATGCCAAAATATTAAAGTGCGCTTTCACAGGTAACCTTTGCTGGCTAATCGCTTCATTTAAAAAGTCATGTGTCGCATCACGCCCAATAGCGTTTTCGCGGGAATAAGCTGAAAGTGATTGAAGCCTCAATTTCTTAGCTTCCAGTTTTTTAATGGTCTGCTGACTGTCCCCGATAAAAATGTATTGATTATAAAGGTGATTACATTTCAGCAATGTTCCTATTGGTGTAGCGAAGCCGGTACTGAATTTCGTTTTGTCTGTACTGTACTTATCGTAAGTGATCCGTGGCCCGCAAAGGGCTGGCAGGTCTTCCACATCGCTAAGGGTATAAAGCTGGCAATGACTGTCGCCAATTCTAATTTCGTCCTCGATATGAATATCTTTTAAAACGGGGGCCTCGTCTTTATTCAACAAGAAACAGTATTGTTCCAAAATGCCGGGATTTTGAAGCGTGCCCGTTAATTCGTCATCGGTTAATCGCTTCAAAGAAATTAATCCACTGTCCTCTAACACCCGAACGAATTGGCCAGCACTATCCAAAAAATCACGGAATAATTCATCGCAGGTAGTTTGCACGGGTACAATGCGTTTACGCATCAATACGCTGGTCGCACTTGAATACTGCTTGAATTTATCCGGCTTCTTAGTCAAATAGATATGGCAATGATGATGAAGGTAAGCCCGTTCATTAAAATAACGTTCGCTGGAATGTGACAAGAACGTTTTAACGTTCGCACCGTTATTCTTAGCAAATACTGCCTCGTACTGCTCATTGATAAACCAATCCTGTTTATGAAATACGCTGTTTTTAGGCAATAGTCTTAAAGCTTTAATCAAAACCTCGTGAAATGCCAGGTACTCATCGTTGGACAACGTGAATATTTCAGGCAGGTTAACTTTGAAGCCTATGGTCAAATCACCCTGCACGGAAATCATACATTGATGTTCTACTTTATACACAGGAAAAACTTGTTCTGCTTTACTATGTGTTGCCATTGTCTATTTTTTTAATTTTAAAAAGACCTTCCGAGTCGTGAATTTTAAATGGTTCGGCAGGTAACGTTTAGCTGCTTTTTTCATCAGTCCATGTTCACCGTATTTGTGGCTTAAACTGAAAACCTGATAAAATAATGCGCTTCCTAATACTGCAATAATCATGATGCAGTAATGAACAGGTACACCAAGCAAATAAATTATTGCAAAGCCGACCAATAAGATGACAAGCCCACCTGCCAGATAGCCGATGTATTGAGCTTTCAGCCCTTTAAATTCAATCGGTTTATTAATGCCCTTGTTAATTTGATATAGTGCCATAACTAAGTTCCGTTAAACCCCGAAAAATGATTTTAAAACAGTTGCAACTACCACAAGAAAAATACAGCTACCGAACCAGCTCGAAGCGACCTTTCCGGTGTCATGTTCGCCATCATTCCACTTTTTGAATACTTTGATCGCGCCAACCAAGCCCATTATTGCACCAATGGCATACATTAAACTTGTGCCGGTTGAAAAGTAACTTTTGACCTGGCTTGTGGCTGCTGTTATTCCTGAATTACCATCCTGCGCGTAAAGGCTAAGGTTGATAATTAATAAGGTTACTGTTACAATAAAATGCCTTAGAAAATTTACCGCTCTTGAACGGAAGTCTGTTTTTTGAGATTTCATAAATTTGAATTTTGATGTAAACGGATAGTTGCCTAAGCCCAGTTACTATGAAAGTCTGACAAGGCAACCGTGAATTTTAATTTGTTTTTAGAAATTTCTACTACTCGGCTTAGTGCAGCCGGAAGATCTATTTGCTCTTGAAACCTTTTATAAGAGCCGACTAAAATTCCCACAAGCGTTATAAACTCCTGCTTATTATCAACGTCCTTAAATGCTTCAATCAAGTTACCGGCTTCAGATATCAACTCTAATGAAGGATCATTTTGAATGCTGGCCGTGTGTGTTTGCTCGGTAACGACCTCTCTTGGATCATCCGGCAAAACATCTGCAAAGGGTAAGTCTTGAGTTTCTGCAATGGTTACACCATTATCCGGTTTGGCCTGACCCATCACAGAAATGGCAGGAGATTGAACGGCTGAAAATATATCAACTGTATGCTGCTTGCGATTGAAGAGATTACCAATCTCTTTTTGATAATACCTGAGTATAATATACAGGTAGTATGAAATAGTAATGATAATAACGGCTGCGAGATAGTGCTGCCAGGAAATAGAGGACAACATATTGCTTTGCTTTAATCCTCACCGCACCATGCGGCGATTGTGAAAGCAAAGGTTGGGGTAGAAAAAAATATTTTTTCACCACTTACACCTAAGTTAGGTATTTTTTATTTTCTATATATTTATAACAAACTGATAATGAGCATTTTTTAATTTATCCAAATTTTAACTTTTGTTGGTTAGAGGCTTCTTCATCCAGCTTTTCTTCAATTCTTCTTAACATTGCCAATTTAAGTTTGTCCAAAAATGCGGTGCGTTCTTTTTTCCGTTTGACGATATCAAGATACTTATGATAATAGGAGCCGAGATCAACATGAAAAACCGTTTGAAAAAAACCGACTACCGCTTTAATTTCCGTATTGCCATTGTTAAAAACACCTAATGCGACCAAAGCATAGATCAATTCTACAAGGTCTGTTTTGTTGAAAGTCCAAGTGAGCGGTAATTCAAGCCCCATTTCCGGTGGAGTGTCGTCATGCTCCAATGTCTTCTGTAGTTCGAGATTAAGGAAGTCCTGGTACTTCTCATTTGCTATTATTTTAGAAAGCTTATAGTCATGACTTGTAGAGTATTGTTCGTCCTCTTCAAATTCTTCAAGGTCTACGTGAACATCAAAACCTCCGCGGGTAAAATAGAGCTCATCCATTTGTGTGGAGCCGGAACGGTAATATTGGTAGAAACTCTGATTATGATCGAAAAACCGTTTGATATCAGCTAACTCGTAGTTGATGTAATCTTTTAATATACCCTCACCGCCGGGAGGGGCTTGCATGATAAATTTATAAACGTTTATAAAGTAGATATACTTGCTGTAGAATTGAGGTTTGAGTACTTTAAAGAAATAAATCTCGTCTTCTTTGTTTTCAAAGGAATAGGTTGAAATATAATTTTTAAGCTTAGCCATTGCCTTTTTACAAAGCTGGATGGACATTTTATACTGGTCAGTTAAAGATTCACCGTTGATGGATACTTCATTCAACTGGTTTTCTAAAGCGCTGTAGAAACGTTCGGTATAAGTTCTCATAGATAAGGTTAGATAGGTTAGTACATTTTTATAATAGATAGATTTTTATAGGCAGCAAGATAAAATCCTGTTATACAGCAAAGCCCTACTACAACACGGTAGCGTTTCAAAAAAACAGGAAATAATTTTTAAATTAGGTTTTGGCAGGCAATTCAGTGTTCAGCATATCCAAAAGGGTGGTTTCTAAACCTTCGGCTATTTCCTGTAGGTATATATATGAGGGGTTGATATTACCTGTTTCTAAACGTTGAATTGACTGCTGGTCTTTTCCGATGGAGTGGGCAAGTTGTACCTGCGTAATCCCCTTATCCTTGCGGACAGTACGGATTTTTTCGCCCAGGTCTTTTAATAATACTTCCTTATTCATCGGAAGTATAAAAGAAAAGTAAAGCAATTGAAATCAGTACAACGGATACGTTGTATTATTTCTTACTTATAAATATTAAGCAAAAATATTTCTTCATTCAATATAAATTACTTAATACACTATCAACCAATAATTTAATATCATCCTTAATCTGACGATAGGTCATTAACACTTCTGCCTGCTCAACATTTCGAACCATGGGAATGGGCTGATATGCTGCCTCTTCCTGCCTAATTGCTTCGTGATCGTTTTGTATCGAGTTATGAAAGGTCTTTAAATCAATCTTATTGTCAGGATCATCGGCAACCATGCCTACAAATTCACCGGAAGACAATCCGGATATTTTTGCTGCGGGTATCGCATAGTCCAATTGTGTTGATTTGCTAATTGAAGTGTCTTGGCTATTAATGGAAACGCTTTCTTTTTCCTGATTGATCTTTCCAAATCTTTCTGATAACTGCTTTGCTGTATCTCCCGTTACCTGGCCGAATACAACGTTGCCTACAATATTTAAAATCACTTCCGCCTGTTCCCGCCCATAATCTTTTTTAAGTTGGCTATAATCCTGTACGGCTAAGGTAACGGCGACCTTGTTAGATCGGGCGGTCGCTATCAGGTTATCTATACCATTAAAATATATAGTAGGAAACTCATCGTAAATCATGCTGCACTTTTGCTGATTTTTACGGTTGACGAGCTTATTGATCCTATTGATGTAGAGCGATAACACCGCACCATAAATTTGCGATTTCTGGGGATTATTGGCGAGGCATACTATTTTTGGTTCATCTGGGTTATTTATATCAAGTGAAAAATCGTTTCCACTCAGTACATAATACAATTGTGGAGATGACAACCGCGCCAAACTAATTTTGGCACTTGCAATTTGCCCTTCTAATTGTTCGTAAGCTTCATTTTGCCAGGCAGAAACAAAAGGATTGATCAACACTTCTATTTCGGGTTCCTGTAGCAATACTTCAAAAAGGTCTTTGTACTCTACCTGCGCTAATTCTATAACATGGGGCAACGTGCAATGACGCCCGTTTTCATATTTCTTTAAAAACCACATGATCGCTGTGATAAAGTTGATTGGCGATTCGACAAAGAAATCACCTTGTTTTTTAATCCACTCGCGGTTTAGGCCCAGCATGATGGTACGACTTGAATCCATTGCATCAGTAATATCCATCATGGTGTGTGGCTCTAAAGGATTAGCCCTATGGATAATATTTTCAAGATTGATGATATATTGAGTTGGCTTTACTTTGTATAAATGTCCGTACTTCAGTAGAGCATTATAAACGATCTTGGTTAGATCATCATATTTGAAATCATAGACCAGCATGGTAAAGCCCTTTTGAATATGCTGAGTGATAATGTGACGGATTACGAAATAGGATTTTCCCGAACCCGGACTGCCACCAATTAGCGTGCCTCTGAACGGGTTAATGATATTGATCCAGCTTTTGCGGCTTTTCCCTTTGAGATTATAAACTGCCGGTAAATTGATGGAATATTCATTTTCCAAAAGCCGCTCTTCCTGTGGGAAAGATTCATTTTCTTTATTAAAAATATCCTTACCTAAGTTAAGTTTGAGCGTCCTGAACAGCAGGCTTACCCCAGATAGTAATAGCATATAACCAATGACAGTTAAACCAATATATAGAACCGCTATCGTTGTTGCAGGATAATGTATCGTAAGAAACAGCGTACTCATAAAGTACAATAACACGCCTGTAAAACAATAGATGAATATCCTGCTTGCTTTTATGGATTCATCCTTTTTCCCCTTGCTTCCCACGAGTGAAATCATTAAAAGAATGAGTGCCGCCAACTTCGCATACAGCACTTTGGTGAATATTATCATTTTTGATAGTGGTAATAAAATATGATTTACAAAAGGCTTGGTCAAACCTAAAATCTGAAAAGCCGGATAACAGCTTAAATAAAAATGTACTATCAAAATAGCAATACTTAAAAGCCTGGTAAAGTCAATTATCTTTCTTAGTGCTTGTTCGTTTTCACCTGTTTGCATAATCGTATATTTTAAAGTGAGTGGCCTTTTCTTTTCTTCTTACGTTTATTTTGTTGCAGCCTGCCTATAGCGGCCATATCCTGTTGTTCTTCCTTGAATAATATGTTTAGTAATGAATCACCCTCGCTACCGGTCGCGTTTGAGCCTGAAATATTGTCAGTGAATTTTGGTGCGCTGGTATCGCTATTTTCTTTCTTGAATATTGGTTGATTGTAATTTATTCCGTCATTTTTAAACCAATTTATCAATGCTGCCGCACTGTAAGCCTTGCCTAAATCGCTACCATTAAACACCCCTTTCGACCCGTGATCTATAAAAGTAATACCGTATAAACGGCCTTCTTCGTTCTGCCTGAAAATGACTTGAATGCCGTCTGCGTTTAACATTTTTTGAAAATCGGTTTTTGAAACCGGTGTTAATAATGCTTTGTCCACCTTCGATTTTACCTGGTCTTTCAGCGGTTTACGCAAAACCTCATTCAACCGAAACCGGTCTTCGAGCACCTTCAAAGTTGGCTTTCCGTAGATGCTGCTTGCCTTGATTGGCACCCCAAGTTTGTTTCCATTTGCATCAAGTACCCAATAAACCAACCCGTTTTTTTCATACATTCTTGAATCCTTAGACCCACGATCAGCGGTGATATTGTATTGATTTAGTACTGCATTCAGTTCAGGAATACTGGTAAACTTGTACGCTTTTACTATTTGATTCACAACATTTGTGATTGATCTTTTAATTTCAGACTTGCCATAATCCACCTGTTCCAATGGCTTGTTAATTACGTTTTGCTGTTTTCCCTGGTCTTCTGCCTTAACCAAGTTGTAAGTTAACTCGACCTGTTTTCTCGCACTTTCAGAAGCCCTGTTTGCGAGTAAATGAAAACTGATACGTTTACCGTCAGGTTCAATATTAGTGGTTACAATGTGCAGGTGGGGGTGTCCGGCATCATGATGCTGGTAAACCAAATAAGGTTGTTTACCAAAACCTAATCCCTCCATATAGTCATCGGCAATTTGCTGTAGTATATCTTTCTCCAGGTTTTCGCTGACTGCAAAATTTAACGAAACATGCAGCGCATTTACGAGCGTTCGCTCGTTCCGATTGGTTAAATCAGTCAACCTTTGCAGCTTATCAATGAACGTTAAATTGACCGGATCTTTCAGGTAGCCTTGGGCTGAAATCAGCTCCGCTTTACCCAGCTTAACTTTATGTTCATTATAATTTATTGCACCGCTGAGACTTCTTCCGGTTTTAATTTTTGCGACCATAAATCTGAAAAACTTTGCATACGTTCTTTGATCTGACCTATTGCAGGATCAACCTTACTGCCTATGATGGAAAGGAGATTTAGCCATAGGCGGTTATCCGCATTTCCGTGCGCACTATTAATTTGTCGGACTGCTTGGTTAAGATTATTGCCTATTGCATTTAACTCTTTTCGGAGCAATACCAGTTCTTCAAGCATCTCATCCATTGACTTATCGCGGTAAGTAACAACTACTGGTTTGCTTAATAATACGTTTCTGCAATACTCACTTAATTTATTAAAGCGTGTCTTTTTAAATGATGAATATATACACTTGTACTCGGCAGGTTTGAGCCTTGTAAGTAAAGTTTTTGATCTGTTTTCATCCTGATTTTCCATAATCTATTATCTTATAAAATCTGACTTTGGAAGATTTTCAAATGGTCCCGGACTGACTTCGGAAGGGAGGGCAAGATTTCGTTTGTAATACAAACGTTTATCTTGCTGATTGCTGTTAAGAGGCAATCTCCTCCTTCAGAACTTTTTCAATCTGCCAGCATTCTGTTAAGACCTGCCTCATGTTAACTTCTTTAATTTAGCTTCTAAGAAGAACTTTAAGGCATCTATGCTAATTTCCTTTAAAGACGCATCATACTCTATTCCGTAAGATTTCATGCGCTTTAAAAGCGTCTTTGGAATCCAGACATTTAACTGCGCCTCGTCTTCTTTCACTGCCGCGCTTTGCCTGATCGGGTGGACTTCCTGTATGGGCGTTTTGGGAGTGTCCTTTTTAAGTTTGTCCGCTAACCCGCCCAGCTTGTCTTTATAATCTGTCATTGTAAACCTTTATTTAATTACCTCATTTCATAAGAGAATTTGACAATTACATAAATATGTAATTATGTAATTATGCACTGATGCGGTTAACGATTTCTTCGGCTAACGATGTTATTTCCTCTATCGCTTTGTTATCGCTTCCTTGCAGCACCCCTGCGGTAATTGACGACCTTGCAATGCTCACCCGGTCGTGTATCATGGTTGCCAAAACAGGAGTTTGCATGCTTTGCAAAAGACTGCTCACTTCTTTGGTTATACCTGAGCGGGGTTTAATCATATTCATTACAATGCCAGCCTGTATGTCTGGCTTTTTCACCTGCGCATCCTTCAATAAAGCGATAGTTGAGCGAATAGCCATTACGTCAAAAAAGCCTGCTTTAGTGGGTATCAATATAAAATCCGAAAGGCTGAATAATTCCGGTAGTTTGTTTGACAGGTAAGGTGGGGTATCAACTATAACCAGGTCGTATTCCAAACGTTTAATATCCTGCAATAGGTCATTACCTACAACTGCCAGGCCTGGCAACTCCTCTTTGATTTGAAAAAGGCTGCCCTGCAAATCCGTATCAACCAAAGCAACGTTTAATTGATCCTGAAAACACACTGCTAAATTCATTGCCAATGTGCTTTTTCCTACGCCCCCTTTTTGGTGGGCTACCGTGATGATCTTTCCCATGTTATGTAATTCTAAATTGTTATAAATACATAATGCTGTAAATGCACAATGCTGTAAATCTTTAAATACATATTTCTTCATTTGCAGAAGTCTTTAAATACATATTGCTGTAAACCTGTATTTCAATATTTACAGGTTTCTATACCTACATAATTCTATAATTGCATATAATTGTAAATACAGAAATCTACAATTATGTATCAGGGAAGGCTATTCGTTTTGCTTCCTGACGTTCCAATAATTTTGTTTGCTGAATAGTATTGTAAATCCAGTCCTTTGCTAAAACTTTCCAATTTTTCTGCGGCCTGCCGGTTACGGTCTTCCATTCCAATTTTTCATAATGCTGAAAAAAGTTTAGGGCATCCGGCAAAGCCATGCTTTGCTGATTGAAATAAATTGCCACATGGCTGATAAGCGGCGGTAATTGGTGACCCATTCCATGATTTGTAGAATCAGCCAAAATGTCACCAAAAGCAGTATTTAGATTATGCTGGTGAATAACTCGCCTTTTCGCCCTACGCTTTAACATTATTTAGAATTTAATGACAGTTGCTGTCTCCATCAACCCCTCTATTTTGTCGGCATCATAATATGTTACCTTGCCTAATTTTGTAAAAGGGATTTTACCATTATCCCGCAAAGCCTGTAGCTTGCCGTGCGATATATTGAGCATTTTACGAACCTCCATAGCTTTTAACCATTTTTTGGTTTTCCCGCTCACTTGGTCTTTAAGCATAGATTTAATATCGGATAGCAAAAGGTCTTTAAATTCTAAAAGGTCACCAACTGTAATCAATTGGTCGCGAAACATCTTTCCCTGTTTATCGAAATGTGAAATAGCTTTTTCCATAATCAATATTTTATCCGACAAAATTGAAAAGGAACATTTTAAGTTTTTCACCACTCGTACATAACTTAGGTGTTTTTTTTGAGAAAAATAAAATCCTAAAGTTCAAAATAGCATTAACTTGTGCTGGTAAATAAATACCGAAACTGATTATAAAATGGATTTTTTAAAGGTTGATTATAGTTCACAAGAAACAACGTTAGCAAGTTTTGATAACATAGCCGATAAGCTATCACGGGATATACAGCTAAAAATTAATGATGCTTTTTACAGGATTGTGGACTTTGAGTTTTACGCTTATTCTGAAACAATACCTGACCCGCACACATACAAACATGACTTGCAATTAGAGCCAAATAAATTTTATCTGCATGGATCTGGGGTAGACATTACTTTTGGCGATGGTAAAAATCACGGTGGAATTTTACTAAGAAGTGTGGTCAAGCTCTATGACGGTTCGGATAAGTTAACCGGATATATGAAAAATCAAATTGAAGGCCCTCAAAAGGTCGCTACAGAACTATTTTCAAACCTAAATTCACTAAATACTAATGGCGCTAATGATATTCGCATTATAGATTTGGAAGGACACAATCAGGATAATCAATTTTACCCAGGTGAATATATATTAAAAACAAGCCGTGTAGGTTTAACGCCAAAGAAAACAGATTCATCGAACCATTACCTTAACTTAAATCTACGTTATATCATCATAATGCAAAGGTTCCCAAAATTCAAGCAAACAGTAAAAGGCATTGAAACTATATTAAGAAGCAAAGTTGCCAGCGGGGAGTTAGATGCTGAAAAGGCAAAAATTATTTTAGGTTATACCCTCAAATAATTATGATACGGGATAATGAAACTAATTTTTTGTTTTTAGCGGATTGTCTACAAAAAAAAAATCCTGTTTTCTGCAATAAATTTGTACAGTTGTTGGAGAACAATAACGTAAAATATTCCTATCTACCTAATACCAAAGATATTTGGGCGGTTGATTACATGCCTGTTCAGATCGATAAAAATTCTTTCATAAACTTCGTTTATAATCCTGATTATTTACAAACCAAGTCGGGTCTAAAATCAATTTCCAATGTTCATGAAATCTTATCGAATATAGGTAAAACTGCCATTGACAGTGATATAATTTTAGACGGAGGTAATGTAATTAAAGGCAAAGATGAGGTGATACTTTGTGATAAGGTTTTTAAAGAAAATCCGAAATATGAAGAAATAAACCTGATAAAAAGGCTACAAGAAACATTTCAGGTCAACAGAATCATTTTTCTACCAACTCAAAGAAACGACTTTACCGGCCACGCTGACGGCCTGGTTAGATATGTCAATGATAAAACTGTATTGATTAATAAGTATGCTGATAATGACCGGGTGTTTCGTTTAGCTATTAAATTAGCATTGCATAATGCCGGATTGGATGCAATAGAATTGCCTTATAACCCTTATCAAAATTTGTCGAACGATTACGCCTATGGTATTTACATCAATTACTTGGAAATGGATAAAATAATCGTTGTACCAACTTTCAATATTGCTGAAGATATTACGGCGATTAAATTGATTGAGGGTTTATTTCCTGGTAAAACTATAGTCACGATAAATTCTAATGAAATCGCTAAAAAGGGGGGCATTTTAAATTGTATTAGCTGGAATATAAAGGCTTGAATTTATTACATATATACATAAATCTGTATTTATGTAATTGCAGGTTTATGTAATTAAATAATTCAGTTTTTAAGATTAGCGAAAGGACGTTTGCCATACTTATCAACAAAGTTCTTTATTAATCTAATTTCGTGATTACGGGGTTCTTCACCATCTAATATTTTCCAGGCTACAATTAAATCTTTAGAATTTTTCAATTGCCAAATATATCTTCCCCCACGATGGCCAACCGGTTTGCCCTGACCGAAATTTAAATATTCAGTTAAGCGAGATCTTAAAGTAGATTTTTTGTCGATCCCGCCAGCTTTGCCAATGTAAACTATATGTGATTTTTCTACCCAATTTAACGCTAAAATAGAAACACCAACATTTGGGTTTTTACCTTTGAAATAACCACCACAACCCACCTCTAAAAACTCATATTCGCATACTGGTCGCACAATACAGTAAATGCCTCTTTGAGTAGGAATCAAGGCTTTATTTTCAGTCAATTCCTGAATGGTTTTAAAACCAATAAAACCCAGTTCTTTTAATTCGTTTACCTCTTCGAAATGCATTAGTTAGTAATTAAAATTGCTTGCTTATAAAATCAAAAATAGTTATTGTAAGCTACATTTAGATTATATAGTATTGGGTATAAAATGTATATTTGTGAACATTAATTTTCGTTCTTTAAACGACATCAAACAAGTACAAATAAGTACAAACTAAATCGGTGACCTTTTCGGTGACCCATTACAATTTCATCGTCGTAACTCATTGATAATTAGAGGCTGTAAGCCTTCAAAACATAATCCCAGCGGGATCACAAAAATACCCAACTAACGTTACTGTTTTAAAGCATAAAAAAGCCTCTTGAATCAAGAGGCTTTTTTGCATTCAATGCCATTTTTCAATATACTTTGGTTTGATTGTAATTAGATTAAAGCATTGCAACTTCGCTTAGGCAATTTTAGGTGTTACATATTTAAAATTTCCAGAATCCTTGTAACGGTTATCTTCGCTTCATTGTAAGTTACCGGATGAAGACCGTGTTGCGAACCGATAGCCAACTGCAACTCATTTAGGGTTTTGGTTTCTATACCGCTCGTTTTTTTACTTCCGTTTCTTTCGTCTATCTTGCTATTGCATAAGGCAAGAAATTTTTTTGCTTTTTTGATGGCTGCTTCGTTTGGCATAATATTTAAGTTTTTAGGGTTTAAGTTTTTGTTATCTTACTTCGGTAAATTTCCATTGCTGGCTGGCAGCCATTGGTGATGTTGGGGTTAATCTCATTTTTAAAGTTCCACCCTCGTTACCAACATCAAACGATTTATCATCGCCTGTTTGAACGCAGATTAAGCGGAAGTAACCAAATTCGTCCTCTATTTTCCATAACTGGCTCTTATCGTTGTTATTGCCGGCCAATACAACCAAAGGGTTTGGATTATGTTGGATGGTTGGCTTCGCAATTGTTTCTTCTGATATAAATGGCGGCGGTATGCCTGGTTTACCCCAGGGTTTAACAGGCTTAGGAATAAAATCAACCGGCGGTGTAATCGGCACTATTTCCGTTATAATATCCAGAGATTTTTGATCAGGATAGGTTTTGTTAATTATCTTAAATAAACCATTACCTACTCCTTTTATCATCCAAAGATTGCCTTTGCTTTGTCGGCCAGCTATAATAACCTTATTTTGAGCACTGTTGGCAACATCGATAGCTAAGTAATTGGTACTGCCCAACCATTCGTTGGTGATTAAATAGGCAGCATCAGGATTAAACATAGACCCCAAAGCTGTCATTGAGTCTTTGTTCTTTATTGCTTCGCTAAATTGCAGGATAGCCTGTTTAAGGGAGATCAATTCGGTTTGTGCCGGATCAAAACTGGCAATGGTTGGGGTGTGATCATCTAACGAATCAACAATATCATTCACATCGGCAATTTTGTTCGACACGTTTTTCAACAAATTTTGCAATTTGATGTAAAACAGATTAACCTCGGTAAAATAAACCAGCCTTTTACGTACTATTACTTCCTGGTTGTGCAATTTCAATTCAAAAAAATTCAACTCATTTACTTTCCTGTTTTTTTGAGCAACTATGGTATTCTGAGCGCTAGCTTTTCTATCCTCCTCGGCCAGTTTTTGCTTCAGGTCGTCTACCTCTTTGCGGAGCCTCCCGATAGTGTTATTCAGGTTATTAATTTTTTCCACTACCCCATCAATTAGAATAGTTAACCCTTTTATTGCCCTATCTAACCCCAGCTGACCAATACTTGCTAAGATGGCCAAAAACGAAGTATCGTTCAGATCGTCCATTTTTGCTTGCTGCCGGCGTAGCTCACCGTTAGCATCGTTCAACTCTTTATTTTTGCTGTCTATATCCCTGTTAAAGCCTTCTATAGCCACTTTTATAACTGTAATATTGCTATACGTTTGAGCAAGCTCTTTTTTAGCCTGCTCCAATTCGGCATGTGCCTTGCCCTGCTTTTTTATTAACTCGCTAATCTCTTTGGTTGTAGCAGTTTGCAACAAGGCAGTTTCTTTTTCTGAGGCTGCAGCGGCCTGGCTAAAGGCATTTACATCGCTGGTGATTTTAGTTAAGCTGTTAATGGCAGCTTGTTTGTCCTGCTTTTCGAGCGCTATGGCCGATTGATGGAGGGCTTCTATCACTAAGTTCTCGTTCATTTTTTGGTTTATTAAATTGTGATAAGGTTAAGGGTTAAATTATTTTTTGGTATTTAAACGAGCCTGCTCCTGAAGGATATTAGAGCTAGCGTTGGTTGAGTCTAATATCTTTTGACTCAGCATAACACCCATTGATTTTGCCAGGCCAGGTGCGTTTTGTTTGGCGGCCTCAATAGTTGGCGATTTACTCAGGTTTTCGGTACATTTTTTCTGAGCGTTAGATGCGCTTACCAAATACTCGCCAGATAAGCCGTTTAGGGCTACCCATTGGCACATGTACTTTAAAAAGCTCATCATAAAATCGAGGCTTTTGTATTCTTCAATTCTTTCTTCTGTCTCTAATTCATCAAGCAGATCTTTCAAATCGGACTGGAAGCCTTTATTGGTCATTTTTGCACAATAATCTGCCATTTGTTTCCAGAACAAGCTGGCGTTGGTTAATGTGCCTACTATTTTACCCATAGCCTCAACCGCGGCATGTAACGAGTTTACGCTCACTTCGGCATTGCCTTGCTCAACTTTGGAGTTTTTGATATTTTCGGCAAATTCAGCCATCGCTACCAACGACTTACGTTTTTCGGCTTCCATTTCAAATTTCTTCTCCAAAAACTTCATTTTCTCGGCATGGATCGATTCTTCGGCCGACGCGGCTGAAGCAGCCATTTTATCAAGTCCTCCGGATACCTTATCCAGTGCAGCAGCAGCGGCACCACATTCGGCCGTATAATCTTTTGCTTCTTTTTCGGCAGCTTTTGCATCGCCATCTAATTTTTCAAGGTCGGTTTGTGCTTTGCTGATAGCCGCATTAGCTTTTTCAAGTTTCTCTTTAAGCGTTGTAAGCTTTTTCTTTTGGTCTTTTGTGCGGCTTGCTTCGTCTACAGTTTCGATCAGTTTAATATCATCCTGTAGCTCTTTTGCTACTTTTTGCTGATCTGCCACTTTAGCTTTTGCAGTTATTGTTTTATCCTTGATAGATAATAGTTTTTTATTGGCATCGTCAGATTTTTTCTGAGCCTTATCAGCGGCATCCTGTGCAAGCTCAAGCTTTTTAGCTGATGCTTTATCTGCCGAGGTTTGAGCAATTGCAGAGCCAACCGGATTTTTAGCCGCGGCAAAAGCACCTAAACCAGCACCTATGGCACCAGTTATTGCTGATGTGATCCCCATGATCAATGCTTTATCGGCAGCTTTTTCCTCACGGGATTTGGCATCTTCGTACAATTGCTGCAATTGAGATACCTGGGCAACCAACTCTTCCTGGTTTACTTTTTCGGCTTTTTGCTTGGCTTCCAGTTCTCTGATAGCTTTTTCGGCAGCCAGTTTTTTGTTGTACTCAGATGTTTCTTCGATAATAGTATTCGACCGTACAGCTACAGATTTTTTCTGCAGTTCCATAAACTCGGTTGATAGCTTTTCAGCATCTGTAGACATTGTTTTGGATGATTCGCCACAATGTTTGAGTTTAGCAACTGCAAGCTTTTCTTTACCTGAAACCAGAAAACGATAGGTTTGGTTAAGCTCGCTGATGATGTTTTCGGTTTCGGTTTTAAACGAGCTCATGGTACCTACACACTTATTACATAAGATGGCAAGAGCGCCCATTAAGATGTTGATCTCGGATTGTAGCTTTCCTTCCTGCGCACCGGCAACACCGTTGTAGGCAACAAACATTAACTCTACCGATAGGTATAAGTTATCATTTAATTCGTTCAGGTCTATCTCAAGTAATAAGTCGGCACGTTGTTTTAGTACAAGCGGATCCTGATAACTTGGAGCTACCTGCAAATCGTAAACTACATTGTTTACAGAGATTGCAGAATTACTGACAGACGATTTCTCAATTTTGTCTCTTGTTGGCATGATTGTGATGGTTTAATTGGGTTTATGATAATATTAATTATGTATTGACTATAAAGCCTGTAACGTATTTGCTTATTAAATCAAACTGAATTATAGTGGCTTATCTTAAGTCAAAACTATGCGACGGGCGTGCGCATACACAGGGTATAAACCCTATAACCAAAAGCGGTTTTCACCCCTGTATTTAACTTATTTTCAGGCAGTAGAAATGCGCTATATATCTTTAAGATAAAAGCAGATCAAAACCGATATACTATACCATAAAGCAGAAATTATCTTTATTAATAAATAAACCATGGCCTACACAACAGTGTGGAAATAGGTATATGTTAATTCTTTGTTTTCGGAACAATAATTATCTATATTCATTTTTTATATAAACCAATTCAATCCGTTGTCTAAAAAATATCGTAATCTACCATAAATAAATATGTTACCTGTTTGGCTTTGGTAATACAAGCTCAACACCAATTAAACCTATATGTGGTACGATAAACTGCTCGAACAAGATAAATTGCCTGACTTTGTGATCCGTCAGGGAATACGAAAATTATTAAAACAGCGCCTTAACGATGAGAACAAAGGCGGCGTGGAAGCTCAGCAAGCTCACCTGATGAGCCTGATCGAGTTTTTAAAAGCATCGCCCATAGCGGTAAATACGGCCGATGCCAACGAGCAACATTATGAGGTGCCCACTCAATTTTATCAATACTGCTTAGGTAAGCACTTAAAATATTCATCAGGTTATTGGAAGCCCGGTGTTACCGATATTGATACATCAGAAGCGGATATGCTCGAGATCACCTGCGAGCGTGCCGAACTGGCCAATGGCATGAACGTGCTGGAACTGGGTTGCGGGTGGGGATCGTTATCATTATACATGGCGGCTAAGTTTCCGGGGAGTACATTTACTGTTCTATCAAATTCACGTACCCAAAAAGCGCATATTGACGAGCAGGCTAAACAGCGCGGCATCACCAATTTAAAGGTAGTGACATCGGATATTAATGTATTTACCATTGATGATACTTTTGACAGGGTAGTATCTGTTGAGATGTTTGAGCATATGCGCAATTACCAATTGCTGATGGCTAAAGTGGCTTCGTTTTTAAAACCGGATGGGAAATTATTCATTCACATATTTACACACAAAGAGTATGCTTACTTGTTTGAGGTTAAAGATGAAACCGATTGGATGAGCAAATACTTTTTTACCGGCGGCATTATGCCGAGCGACGATTTGATGTCATACTTTAATGATGACCTGGTGGTGGAGAAGCACTGGCACGTGAGCGGTACGCATTACGCCCAAACATCGGAAGCTTGGCTGACTAATATGGATAAGCATAAAGCCGAAATTATGCCGCTATTTGAAAATACTTACGGTAAAACAGAAGCCGTAAAATGGTGGGTTTATTGGCGTTTATTTTACATGGCCTGCGCCGAACTATGGAACTATAACGAAGGTAACGAGTGGATTGTGAGCCACTATTTATTTCATAAAACGCATAAATGATTAGAGTAGGATTTATCTGGTTTTTGTTTTTGCTATCACTTTTAACAGTGTTTAAAGCGCCGGCTTATTATTTGTGGCTGGTATCCATTGTGATAACCGAGTTTCCGTGGGTGTTTATCGTGATCACGCTGTTTTTATTAGTGTGGGGAATGGGTGTAAACAAGTACCAGTTAGCAGGCGCCATACCAGGCGTTATCGCCCTAATATTATTTTGTACACCTATTGTGCGCGCCTACAATGTAGCCAGTACTTTAAAGCCAGACTTTGAAGCTGTGTTTGGCCCCGGTAGCACTAAGGTGACCAATAAATCGATCAAGGAGCCGTTCCGGTTTTTTAAGATGCTGGCGGGTATAGGCGAAAAGCTGGCACCGCCAGAAATTTTAACGTATGACACCCAGCACGATTTAAAATTGGATTACTATCATACCAAAGCACCGGGGAAACAACCGTGCGTTGTGGTTGTTCATGGTGGCTCGTGGAGCAGCGGTAATAGCATGGAGTTGCCTGAGTTGAATACGCACTTGTATAAAGTGGGTTATAATGTGGCATCAATTAATTATCGCTTGGCGCCAAAGTTTCAGAACCCCGCCCCTGTTCAGGATGTGCATAACGCTATTGTTTACCTAAAGGCACATGCCGAAGAACTGGAAATTGACACAGCTAATTTTATATTGCTGGGCCGATCTGCTGGTGGGCAAATTGCTTTGCTTGCTGCCTATACTTTGAACGAGCCTGGTGTTAAGGGAGTGATAAGCTACTACGCTCCGGCGGATATGGTTTGGGGGTACTCTATCCCATCAAACCCATTAATTATGGATTCGCGCAAGGTGATGAGCGATTATTTGGGTGGGCCGTATGCTAGCGTGCCTAAGAATTATGAGGCCAGTTCGCCTATATTGGCCGTTAACAAAAACTCGATTCCCACTTTACTAATTCACGGGCAGAACGATGTGCTGGTTGCTTATGAACATAGCCGCCGACTGAACCTGAAACTACAGGAATTAGGCGTTAAACACTTTTTATTGACACTACCCTGGGCAACCCACGGTTGCGATTATACCCTGAACGGACCAAGCGGTCAGTTAGCCACTTATACTGTGGACAGGTTTATTAACCAGATGACAAAATAAACATGGAGAAGATAGCGATTATTGGTACCGGTATTGCCGGTATGGGTTGCGGGCATTTTTTACACCCCAATGCCGACCTAACTATTTACGAACAAGCCGACTATATAGGAGGCCATACCAATACTGTTATGGTTTATGAGGATGGTAAACCCGTGTATGTTGATACTGGTTTTATGGTGTTCAATTTCCACACTTACCCTAACCTGGTTAAGCTTTTTAAACAGATTGGCGCGCCTATCAAAAAAACCGACATGAGCTTTAGCGTGCAGCATGTACCCACCAATCTGGAATATAGCGGCAGTAGCGTGAACCATTTATTTGCACAGCGTAAAAATATCTTCAACATCAAATACATTAAAATGCTCCTGGAAATAGGCAGGTTTAATAAGGAAAGCGTTAAGATATTAGACGATCCTAAATATGCCAACCACTCGTTAGGGCAATATATTAAGGAGTTTAATTTCAGCGAGGATATGCTGTGGAAGTACCTGGTACCCATGAGCAGTGCGGTATGGAGTACGCCGATGGAGCAGATGCTTAATTTCCCGGCGGTGGCTTTGATCCGCTTTTTTAAGAACCATGGTTTTTTAGGTTTGGATACACAGCACCAATGGTACACACCTGTTAAGGGTAGCCAGAGTTATCGCGAGTTATTAATAAAACCATTCAGGGATAAGATACAGGTTGGCAACAAAGCCATTAAGGTATCCCGTGAAAACGGTAAAGCTGTAGTGCATGCGGCGGACGGAAGCACACAGGTTTTTGATAAGGTGATCATCGCTACCCATGGCGACCAGGCGCTGCAGTTGCTTCAAGCCCCAAGCGATGATGAGCAACGCTTGCTGAGCACCTTTAAATACCAGTACAACAAAGCCACCCTGCATACCGACGAAAGTATTATGCCGAAAACTAAACTGGCCTGGGCCAGTTGGAACTATCGCATCCAAATGCAGAATGGTAAATTATTGCCAAGTACCATTTACTGGATGAACAATTTGCAGGATTGCTCAAAAAACAAAAACTACTTTGTATCCATCAATCCGCATGATAATATTGACCCGAGGAAAATTATCAAAGAGATTGATTATGAGCACCCGCTATTCGATGTACCCGCTATACGCGCTCAGGAAGAATTATACAAGCTTAATGCCGACGGGCCTATTTACTATTGCGGCAGCTATTTTAAATATGGCTTTCACGAAGATGCTTTTGCCAGTGCGGTTAATTTGTGCTCGCAATTACTAGGGAGACCGATGTATGATGATAGTGTGCTGGCCGAGCCGGGGGATTAACCGGCTATTTCTAACTTATAACCCCGGCCGTGTATGTTGGTTAGCTTAATGGAACTATCATTATCTAGCTTTTTACGCAGTTTGGATATAAACACATCCAAACTACGGCCAACAATAACGCCTTCGTCTTCCCAAATCTCTTTTTGAAGCCGGTTTCGCTCAACTATCGTGTTTGGTGCTTGGGCCAGTATTAACAACAACTTATTTTCTTTCGCGGTAAGCTCAATAGTGAAATTATCGAAAAGCAGTTGTCGCTTACCGGGATCAAATAGTGTGTTGCCTATTTTTAAACCAGCCCGGTTAGTATTAGGTACTGATATCTGTTTTTTGCGGGTATCAACCGTACCAAATATCAAAAAGCCCACAAAAGCCAGTAATGGGATACCGCCAAGCATGTAAACCTTTTGGGTTGTGGTGATATGGGTATCCTCAAATTTTAAGTTAACCCGGTAACAGCTTTTGGGTTGCTTTCTGCCGGAGCAGGATGCGATGTCATCCTTGTCATTACCTAAGATGGCGTAACCAAAAACCACATCGGTACTGGTACAATTTAAAACGTTAATGATGTATTTACGGCTCAGTTTATTTTGCGCCAGCGAGCGTTTGATGATGCCTACTAAAGAATCGGGCTGGAAAGTAAATTCGTTTTCGAATGTGATCTGGTATTCGTTTTCACCGATCTTTTTTACCGGTAACACTCTCGATGTACTATCCCCTGATTGCAAAAGGATCTGATGACCAATTTTGCGAAGCATTACATCTTGCTTTGCTAAATCGAATTCATTATTATCAGTAATACTGAAAGCGCAGCACATAGCGGCTAACAATACGAAAGCTGCGCCCAGGCAATATTTGGATGTTGTTTTCAAGATGTTTTACAAGCCATTAATACCAAAGATACAAGATGTTTTATAAGCTATTAATACCAAAGATAGACGAATTTACAAAGTTTACATTTTATTTTACATTCCCAATTACAGCAACCCAAATGCAGGCATGTAAGTTTGCCGGCATGAAAAATCAACCCTTAATCATCCGCTTCATTACTGTATTATTATTGTTTACCGGCTATGACACAGTTTGCGCACAACAAAACCCAACTGGCCGCAATACAAGCTACCAGCTTGATACCAAGCAAAGCAAAATTTTATGGGGGTCGCTCAAAAACAATCATTATGGTTTTATATTGCTTAACTCGGGGTTGCTTAACGCTAATGCCGTGGGGCGTTTAACAGATGGTAGATTCAGTATCAACATGAACGAAATGCGAAGCACCGATCATAAAGATCAAAAAGAAAATGATGAGATTGACGAGCTATTGAGGAGTGACAAATATTTTTCGATAGCGAAATACCCTGTAGCCACTATGGTGGTTTCAACAATTATCCCAACTGCCAATCCGGTAGAATTTAAAGTATCGGGCAAGCTTACAATTAAAGGTACAACCAATCCTATTGACATTATTGCCATCATCAAACCAGTTAAAGGTGGGCTTAAAGCGACAGCCAGCTTAAAAATAGATCGGATGAAATGGCATATCACCGGTAAAACCGAGAACTTTGTTTATGGCTTACGTGATAATTTACAGGATGCTATGATCGTTGATGAAATCCCGATCAGGCTTGATCTTGTGTTTCATCAGCAATAACTTACTCCATTTTCCATTCAAAGCCGGGCATTTCACCATCCTGATATTGAAACCTGATGTGTGCGTTTTTAGCAGGCAGATCTGGTTTTACTTTTTGAAAAAAGTTGAGGGAGCAATTAGGATAATGGAGTACCTCATCTTCGTAAACCTGAATGTCGGTTGTGTAAACCAAATGTTTATCGGTTACGGGTGTGTAGTTGTACTCTGTTTCATCATAAACCCAGTCGGGCTTACCTGCCGACTGGGCTATAATTTTTTGATAGGTAGCTCTATTAAAACTATACAGGTTGGTTTGCTGATCGATCTGATCTCCCGTCCTGGTTTTGAAGGCCACACCAACAGTAATTTCCTCCGGGATGTAAATTACGTTATCGGGTAATTGGCTCACCATATTGAGCATAATACTTATCTGGGGTTCACGCTGCAGGGCACGCTCCATAGTTTCGCTGATCACGATATCGACTTCCTTATTCGGTGATTTCCATTGTGTAGCATCGCAAAGTTCAATAGCATTTATATAACTTTCAAGGTCTAAATTTTTTAATACCGACTGTAATTTAGTAAGGCTTTCGGGATTGATCTCGAGCATCGTAAATTGCACCTCGTGGGGTTCAAATTGTAACATCACCGGTAAAGCTAAAGTTGCAAACGGACCAGTACCTGCATAAACTACATGCACGGGCCGGGATGGTTGATTTGCTAATTTATATTGAATTGCCTTGTATAATGCTCTGCAAAACCGCTGGGTACGTGAAACCTGCCGGATGCATAATGCGGCCCAAAATGTACCTATAGCTCTGCCATGCTCTAAATGGATATGCTCCCTCGCTTCTTCGGATTGTGAATTTATGCCTGTTAAGTTGAAGAGTAAATCGGAGTAAGCCATTACGGCGGGAGCCAGCTTATTGTGAAAATCGCCGGGGGCTAATATATCCGCTCCCAATTTTCTCAAGTTATTTTTTAGTGAAACATAATCGCTGGTATCTAAAAGCAGGCTATTTGTCATAAATAATTCCAAATATTTACAAATGGAAATATAGAATAATAACATGATATAATACTAATAATTCCACTTGTAAACGGTTTACTAAAACCACCGCTTAATATTATTTCCACTTCTTTTTTAACCATGCTCTCACTGGTTCGTCGTAGTATCGTAAACTTAGGTAAGCAAATAATATCGATACAATAAAGGTTAATAGCCCGTACTCTAACTTTTGATCAAAGGCGGCTGTTTTATGATCGCTTACCCAGGCGGTGTAGATATAAATGAAAGCATAATGGGTGATGTAAATGGGGTACGATATATCTCCCAAAAACTTACATGTACTGTTTTGTTTATCCCCTTCAATACTGCCGCTGGCGCCAATATAAACAACAAGTGGAAATAGTAGGATGATACTAAGCGATTCGTATAGGCCATTCATCCAAACATGTTGTGCATCGCCAATGCGGGAAATAAAAAGTACTGCGGTAATTAATAAGCTACTCCATAAAAAAGAGTTGCGGATATTAGCGGGCTTTACTATCCGCGAAAGCAGCAATCCGGCAAAAAAGGGGTAAATGAGCCTGGTGAAACCAATGCGTAACTGTTCCTCGTTTAATGACCATCCCCCGGCAAGATTCCCTGATTTGGCAGTTACCGCATATTGTATCAATACCGTTCCTGCTATAATAACTACAATTGAAAGCGTCGTTTTTGAAAGTTTACGTACACCAATGGCGTATAGGATATTGGCGATGTACTCAAAAAACAGCGACCAGCCGGGTCCGTTTAACGGGTGCATTTCCTGCCAGCCACGTATATCCCACGAAACCGGAACAGGTAGAAGGGTAAACCCGATGAGCATGATCAAAAGCATTTTCCAAACCGGAACGGTATGTATCATGGGCCATAAAGACGAATCGCCGTAATAAAAACATACCGCACCAATAACCATACCCATAACTACCATAGGTTGCAGGCGTTGAATGCGGCGTTTAAAAAAGCCTCCGATACTTAGCTTTTCCCAACGATCATCATAAGCATAACCTATTACAAAACCGGATAGCAAAAAGAAAAAATCGACAGCAAGGTACCCGTGATTAATGATCTGATCAAACGCGCTTGTGGCATTAGCTTCGAAAATATGGAACGCGACCACGATGAGCGCTGCTACTCCACGTAAACCATCTAATATAGGATAATGTGGCTTGGAGGCGATGTTCTGCTGGCTGTGCATTCAGTATATAGTAGTACTTATTATTAAGCTAAACAACAAAGCCGGCAATAAGCCGGCTTTTAGAAGCAATGTAAATTACCAATCTGTAGTTGCGCCGCTATCCGACGAAGAATCACTATCCGAAAAACCACTGTCGTACGAATCGCTCGATGATGAACTATCGCTTGATCCCCAATCGCCAAAGCTACTGCTATCGCTAGTGTCTGACGATGAATAATCAGGATCGCTCGAACTTGTATAATGATCGTGTATAACTGTATTGTTCGACATATGATCTTGTGCGCTGCGGATGGCATAACCTGCCGCGGCACCAACAATAGCACCGGTAGCAAATGAACCAACTCCCGAACCTAGGCCCTGTTGCGGATAACCTACACCGTACCCTGGTTGGTTAGGGTAAACCCCGTTATTATAAACCACCGCATTTCGGCGTCGTGTAGCGCTATAACCTAACAAAAATATGAAGAGCACAAAAATGCCCACAACTGCTATAACACCAATGATGATATTCATGGTATCATTAGAATCATTGGCCACTACAGGCTTTTGTGCTTGCGGCACCGGCTGTGTATTTTGAATAGCAAGAGGCGCTAACTCGGTATTGAGTCTGCTAACCAGGGTTTGCAAACCGGCATAATAATTTTTAGCGGCATAATCTTCTTTCATCGAACTAAGTATATCGGTACTTTTCGCGTTGTTAAAAATGCTATCTAAATTACGGGCTACTTCAAGGCGTTGTTTACGTTGATTGATTGCGGCAACGTATACCAATCCTGTTTTTTGATTACCCACATGCCATTTACGGCCAATAAGCAAAGTGTAATCTTTTATATCATATTGGGCAGGTATTTTTTTAACTAATACCACAGCCAATTGTACCCCAGTGCTTTTTTCAACTGCAGATATCTGCTGATTCAGATCTTTAATTTGTTGTGTGGTTAGTACCCGGGCAAAATCGTTAACGTAGGTATTTTTTAAAGGTTTGGGTATTTGCCCAAAAGCGACAAAAGTAGTTACCAGTAAAACTAAAATTACAGCAATTTTTTTCATGTGATAGGTTTTATTTCCGACGTTAAAATATGAAAAAAATAGATTTAACAATAAGAAAAAAAATTTCCTTGTGGTAATTTACATCTGCTATATCTTTATAGTTGGAGCCCCCGGAGTGGTTGTTGGTTATAAAACAAAAAAAGCCGGTAAAACCGGCTTTTTTTGTTTATGAAGTAGCTAATTAAAGTTTACCAACTTCCTGAACCATATCGATCAGTTTGTTTGAGTAACCCCACTCGTTATCATACCATGATACCACTTTAGCAAAAGTATTACTTAGTGATATACCTGCTTTGGCATCAAATATTGATGTGCGGGTATCTCCTTTAAAATCTTCTGATACAACCTCATCTTCCGTATAACCTAAAATGCCTTTCAATTCACCTTCACTGGCTTCTTTCATGGCGGCTTTGATATCTTCGTAAGTAGCCGGGTTTTTCAAACGTACAGTTAAATCAACTACAGATACATCGGCAACCGGAACACGGAAGCTCATACCTGTTAATTTACCTTTTAACTCAGGCAAAACCAAACCAACAGCTTTAGCAGCACCGGTTGATGATGGGATGATGTTTTGGTAAGCGCCACGGCCACCTCTCCAGTCTTTAGCTGATGGGCTATCTACTGTTTTTTGAGTTGCGGTTACCGCGTGGATAGTACTCATCAAACCTTCTTCGATTCCGAATTTATCGTTCAAAACCTTAGCGATAGGTGCTAAACAGTTGGTGGTACATGATGCGTTTGATATAATGGTATCGGTAGCTTTTAATAATTTATGGTTAACACCCATTACAAAAGTTGGGGTATCATCTTTAGCTGGCGCGCTCATTACTACTTTTTTAGCACCGGCATCAATGTGTTTTTGAGCCGACTCAATAGTCAAGAACAAACCGGTTGATTCGATGATCACTTCGGCACCAATTTCACCCCATTTTAAGTTTGCAGGATCTTTTTCTGCAGTTACACGGATGGTTTTGCCGTTTACAACCAAATTTCCGCCTTCAACAGCGATGGTTCCTTTGAACTGGCCATGGGTTGAATCATATTTTAACATATAAGCCATGTAATCAGGGTCAACCAAGTCGTTAATACCAACAATTTCAATATCTGATCTGTCAACTGCGGCTCTGAAAGCTAAACGACCAATACGGCCAAATCCGTTAATTCCTATTTTCATGATTTTTCTAATTTTTATTTGAGTAGTATTTTAATAAGTTATTGATAGGTTCTTTTATAATGTTACTGATATTAATGTTAAGTTCTGATGCTGTTTCCATTAAGTTATCCTGAAAGGCTGCCGAAATAGTTCCGAGGAAATATACCGGGGTATTCGGATTATCTTTAAGTAAAGGATTAACGTAGGTAGTCATGAATTTTTTGAAACCCGTTTTGATGGTATTTTTAATGTAAACATCGTCCAAATTATCAGTAAAAAACTCGGTGAACGATGTGAGGAACAAAGCCGGATACGGGTTACGATACACTTTCTCTAATATCTGTTTCCTATCGTAATCATAACGTTTAACAAACTTTTTTGTTATGCCGGCGGGCATGGTCTCGTTCATATAATCTTTCAAAAGCATACGGCCAAGCCAGTTTGCAGAGCCTTCATCAGCCAATACATAACCTAAACCGTAATTATTTGATTTTATCCTTTTACCGTCATAAAAAGCGGCGTTGCTACCACTGCCTAATATGCAAACTATACCTTTTTTCTCTTTACAGGTTGCAATGGCCGCGCCCAATACATCGTGCTCAACAAATACCTTCGCATTTTTAAAAAATGCCGATAAACCGTCGGTTACTATTTTTTGCCTGGCAGGAGATGATGCACCTGCTGTAAAAAAGTAGATCTTTTTGATCTCTTCGGCGTGGTGAATCAGGTTGATGTTTTTGTTGAGTAACTGGAGAATGTATTTCTCGTCGTTAAGGTAAGGGTTGATTCCTTGTGTTTTAAATGTAGCAACGGTTTTATCCTTAATGGCAAGGCGCCAATCAGCAAAATTTGAACCGCTATATACTACTGCTATCATTAATTTAGATTGATAATACTTTCATCATTTGCATCAGGTCGTCTTCCAGCTTAAACTCGTGGTTGGTTAGTGCCTCCTCCAGATCGGTTAATACGATGCCATTTCCCCTCAGGCCAACCATTTTGCGGCTTTCGCCGGCCAGTAATGCGTTAACTGCTGCAAAACCCATCCGGCTACCCAAAATACGATCAAACGCACTTGGGCTGCCCCCACGTTGCAGGTGGCCTAATATAGTAACTTTAGTGTGATATGACTTGATCCTGTCTTTAACAATTTTAGCGATATCGTAAGCGCCGCCATGCTTATCTCCCTCTGCCACAATTACAATGGATGATGATTTATTAGGCGAGCCTTCCAGATCACGGATCAGATCGTCGAGCGCGGTTTCGGTTTCGGGCAACATGATCGCTTCGGCACCACCGGCAACACCGGCACGCAAAGCGATACAGCCTGAATCGCGACCCATAACTTCTACAAAGAATAAACGATCATGAGAATCGGCAGTATCGCGAATTTTATCCAAAGCCTCGATAACCGTGTTTGTTGCAGTATCAAAACCCAGGGTATAATCAGATCCATAAAGGTCATTATCTATGGTTCCGGGTACACCGATTACGGCGATATCCGGATAGTTTTTTGAGAAACGTAGCGCACCTGTAAAAGTACCATCGCCACCTATACAAACCAAGGCGTCGATTTCACGATCCTTTAAGTTTTTGTAAGCTTGAGCCTGGCCCTCATCTGTTTTGAAAGGCATACAACGGGCAGTTTTCAAAATCGTCCCGCCAAGGTGAAGCGTGTTACTTACTGAGCGCCTGTTCATATCGAACATATCGTTATCAATAAGTCCCTGATAACCCTTCATTACGCCTACAGCTTCTTTACCATTGTAAATTGCTGTGCGCACCACTGCACGGATGCAAGGGTTCATACCAGGAGCATCTCCTCCAGAAGTTAAAACGGCAATTTTTCTAATATCCTGCATGGGCGGCATAGGTGTTATTTTGGAGACACGAATATACTGTGTAATTTTTACACTAACTAAATTATTTTTTTATTTTTTTTAATGGAATAACCTCTATATTTATGCATAATTATAAACCATACATCGTTTGGAAACACTGTTACCTAATTTTGATTCGGCATTTTCTATTGATTGCGTAATTTTTGGATTTGAAGCAGGCGAGCTGAAAGTTTTATTAATTGAACGTAACGAAGACCCGTTTAAGGATTGGTGGGCATTACCCGGCAACCTGGTTGAGAAAGATGAGAGCATTGAAGATGCCGCCACGCGAATTTTATATGAGCTTACCGGCTTACGTGATATGCATATGGAACAATTCCATACGTTTGGCGCGGTAAAAAGGCACCCTTTGGGCCGCGTTATCACGGTTGCTTATTACGCACTGATCAGAATTATAGGGCAAAAAGAGGTTAAGCCGGTTACCAAATACGCCAAAAACGCGGCATGGCGTTCTATAAATGACCTGCCAAAACTGGCTTATGACCATAGTGAGATCTTTGAAACCAGTATCCAAAAACTGCGCCGCAGGTTAGCCTATCAGCCTATAGCTTTTGAGCTGTTGCCAGAGAAATTTACGCTTACCCAATTACAATTACTTTACGAAGCGATATTAAATAAGAAGCTTGATAAGCGCAACTTCCGTAAAAAAATGCTGAGCTATGGCTTTTTGAAGGAATTGGATGAAAAGCAAAAAGGTGTATCATACCGGGCGGCTAAGCTGTATAAATTTGATAGACGCAAGTATTTTAAGATATTCCAGAACGATTTGACGCCGGAGGGGTAGTTTTATTAGGGAGTTAGTTGTGCTGTAATTCGCGATTGACATGTATGCAGATATAATTGGCGCTACATGCTTGAGCAGAAGATTTTGCTTCGCAAGAGAATAGTTTCTCTCTTCGTTAATTGAGCAAAAGCTCAATTTTACCTCGCTCGAAATGACGTTTTTTTAAATAATTAAAAAAGGCGATGTGATTTTAAATCCATCGCCTTTTTCTTTGCTATAATTGGCTTAAATTATTTAGCCGCAAATTGCTCAATGTGATATTTCACAAGGTTATCTATTGGTGAACGTATAATGTTACCCATTTGCATTCCGTTTTCTTTAACCACTTCTTCTAATACATTGCGGAAGTTATAGCCTACCGAACCGATACAGTTAAAGGTGTATTTTTGGTAATCGGGATAGTGAGTTACCAGGTTACGGAAAAAATCGTCGAACGAGCTTTTTACCAGGTTACGTGAGTATTCGATGTTTACTGTATTATCGTACACAAATTTACTAAAGCCCGCGCAAAAACGGTTAGCCAAAGGTTTGGTGTAAACAATATCGATCACTTCATCGGGTGTAAGTTTGTAGGTTTCCCAGAATAACTCACGTACAGCTTCGGGCATGTAACCGCGAACGTAATCGCCAAGCAACTTTTTGCCGATATAACAGCCACTGCCTTCGTCGCCCAAAATGTAAGCTAATGAGTCGATGTTATTGGTGATCTCTTTACCATTATACAAACAAGTATTAGTACCTGTACCTAATATGGCTGCAAAGCCTTCGTTTGTGCCTAAAACAGCACGCGCGGCGGCCAGTAAATCATGACCAATGTTTACCGTGGCACTAGTAAAAACGGCTTGCATGGCATCGTGTACAATTTTCTTTTTATCATCAACAGAGCAGCCCGCACCGTAGTAGTTAACTTCGGTAATTTTATCAATCTGTAAATCGGTTGGTAAACCCTCTTTTAACGAGTTAATGATATATTCTTCGCTAACGAAGTATGGGTTATACCCTTCGGTATTAAAATAAATCTTTTTTTGTTCATCGGTGACCAGGCACCAGTTAGTTTTAGTTGAGCCACCGTCGGCAATGATGATCATATAATTTTACAGTTTAATATTGACCCTAAAAGTATGCTTTTACAAAGTGTAAAAGAAACACTTAGGTAATTAATTTTAACATGAAATTATCATTATTTTATTGGATGGAACAATCACAAAACCATCAAAACATAACTTATTGATTATCAAATAATAAATTAAAAAATGTTTGTTTTACATTTATTAGTTAAAGGTAAGTTATAACGGGTATCACCAATCAGGTTGTGGTGTAAAATACCCGATTTGTGCACGCAATGTAGATTATAATCTACTCGTTTTTTTGTAAAAGTGCTATTAGAGTGTCACAAAGCTGTTATAGGATGCTAATGATGAAATTAATTTATTCGCAGTAATTCGACGGGTTTAATGCAAAAATAAGTTACAACATTTAATACCATTATATTTTTGGATATGTATTGTGCATATTGATGATATTTTCACATTTGTGGATAAGGCCGGAACCTCTATAATGGTTATAGTTTATAAACTAAGGTATATATTTTGCCGTTATTATACCATAAACCAAAGAAAGGATATCACCATGATAGAGTTAATTGTAGTGTTGATCGCGGTCAACATATTTTTCGCAATATATCGTGCAGATGAGCGGAAACGTTTGCACTACTAAATAGTAAGGCACATGATAGCTCATGTGCCTTTTTAGTTTTTGGCTGTTTGCAAAGTATCTGTCATATCAAAAGACAGCGTAGTTTTGTGAGGCTTTGGTAACTGATTATATGCCGAAAAGTAGATATACTTTTTACCCTGATCTATCCCCAAAAACATTTTCCCGATCGCTTTTTTAATGTTATCATTCTCCTTTTTGAGCGCTGTGGTATCGTTAACATTAATATCCGAAACATAACGAATCACCGGGAAGGTGCCCTCCTTATCGGTTTGGAAAGACACCTCGAATATTTTAGGTTTGGTTGGTACCTGATCAACAACCAGAGGATAAGTGTAGCCGTTGATGATATTGTTTATTTTATCATCAAAAGCCATGATGCCCTTAGCTTCGGGGTAGTGCCAAAAGTTACTGGGTTGAATGCATTTATTTACCATCCGCATGCTTAGATAGGCATCAACCAAATACCCTTTACTAAACTGATCCATCGCGATTAAACTTAACTGGGCTGCGTTTTTACCGTTTACGGTGTAAGGTTTAAAATTTAGATTGCTTAACCGCCAGCCGTAGCTGTATTTGTAATAAACGGCGGTAAGCAAGTATTTATCGCCTTTGGTTTTAGGCACTATGAAGGCGATGTATGTTTCGCCTTTGGTAGGGAAATAGCGGAGCGCGTATTTGGTTCCGTCGGTAGCGGTTGTGGTTAAAGGCTTCTCAACCAAAACTGAATCGTTGCGTATATAATACTCATCGAGTATGGTGTATGAAGCTGATGGACTGTTCAGGCTCACTAAGTCAATGGTTCTTCGGTTACCATCAGTTTCTAATAATTCTTTCGACATCATGGCTTCTACATCTAAGGGTTTGTTGGCCCTAAGCGCTTTAAACAAGCGTGCATTCAGCTCATTAAAAAGTTGATGTTTGTCGGCACTGATGTGTTCGTTTTTGTAAATGCCGGGAGCAATATCGGTATCGCAGCTTTGTAATAGAGCGATAACACCTAAAAATGCAAGGAATTTTAGTTTAAGGGATTTCATTTACTCTATAATAACGCGTCCGGCATAAGGTTTAATTCGTAGCTGATTTAATACAGGTTTATCTATCCCGATCATGGTATCCTGAACAGTATCAAGCAACTCAAACACCTCGATGTGATTAGTGCCTATTTTAAGCCACTCGGCAGGTAAATATAAGGTTTGCTGTGGTCCTACATACCAATATTTACCCAGATTATGCCCGTTTACCCAAACTACACCTTTTCCCCAGCCACGCATATCCAGATAGGTATCACCAACTTTATCAAGGTTAAAGGTACCGTCCCTTATGACAGGAATGTCTCCACTCAAAACCCCCTCTTTGTGTGTTAGATTAGGTTCCTTATTAAAGGGCAAATTATACATTGTCCAATTGCTTAGTTTTTCGCCAGCGAAAGTTACATCGCCGGTAATGCCTTTTTTGTTTTGCAGCAAGTATTTACCGTAGTTAATGCGCCCCATGTTTTCGACCCAGATGCTGAGCGATACGTGCCCCGGCGGTAAGGTTATTTTCAGGCTATCATGGTTTAAGCTCCTATCTATAATACCTACTCTTTTGTTATTTACTAATACTACGGCATAATCGCGTAAGCCATTTATTTTAATTATACCTGTTCTGTTTCCTTCAATTATGGTGTTGTATGATACGTAACCGTAATCCTGTCCCATATGCTCAAAAGTTAACGGCGTTTTACTTGATACAGGTTTTGGTAAAAGCGAACCACTTAAACTTGCACCATACATTTTAATGGCAGGGAGTGTAATTGCAGGTTTAGTCGCTGGTACAGTCGGCAACTCTACCTCTGCCGGTAAATGTTTTTTGATCACATCGCGGAAGGCTATAAACTTTGGTGTGGGATTGCCGGCCTCATCTAAAGGCGCATCATAATCGTAGCTGCTGATCTGCGGTTCGTAAGGTTTTTTATCGTTATAGTTGGCCCCATTCATAAAACCCCGGGTGGTGCCTCCGTGAAACATGTACATATTAATGGAGATACCGGCTGCCAGTACTGCATCAAGCCTGGGCGTATAATTTGCCGCCGGTACGGTATGGTGCTGCGTTCCCCACCAATCAAACCAGGCCGGGTACCATTCGGCTATGTAATACGGGCCCTTACCATTGTGGTGAGCATTGATGAGCCATTTTACTTTGGCAGGATCATCCAGACCGTTTACGGCAGGCATCAGTCCCGGAAGGTAACCTCGCTCTAACTCTTTCGCGCCATCACAGGTGTAAAGCAGGCCATCGAAACCGGCTTCTTTAAACATTTTTTGATTGATAGCCAGATAATCTTTATCACTATCGTATGATCCGTATTCGTTTTCTATCTGGACCATTAAGATGTTGCCACCGTGGTTTATTTGTAATGGGGCCAGTTGCTTGCCAACTTCTTTAATATAGGTTTCGTACTCTTTAAGGTAGGTGGCTTCTTTGCTGCGTACCACCAGTCCCTTTTCGTTTTGCAGCCAGTATGGGTAGCCACCAAACTCCCACTCGGCACAAACGTATGGGCTGGGGCGAAGAATTACCCAAAGGCCTTCCTGTTGGGCTATTTTTACAAATTCGGCAACATTGTTATTTCCGGTAAAATCGAATTTACCTTTTTGTGGCTCGTGCAAATTCCAGAAAACGTAGGTACCAATGGTGTTGAGGCCCATCGCTTTAGCCATTTTCATTCGGGCGCGCCATGCTTCGCGTGGAACACGTGGGTAGTGCATTTCCCCGGAGATCATCTGGAAGGGTTTATTATCTAACAGAAAGGTAGAATCGCCCAGGGCAAAGGAATGCTTAGGTTGCGCTTGCGCCTTGTTGATGGTTAAAAACACGACAGCGATAAACAGGCACCATTTTAGTTTCATTACGGTTTGGATTGGATAAACAATAATAACTAAAAATATAGTAATCAGGAGATGTAATACTGACATTTATTACATCTCGTGCTGCTAAATATCGAATATGCTTTTGGCTTTATTGATGGTGGTTTCCAGATCGATGCCTTTACCGAGTACGCCTTTGAATAGATCGCCTTCGGTTTTAAGCCTATCTACAGAGTTAAAGATGGTGAAATGCTTCATGGTGAGGCCGGGTTTAACCTCGTCCCAATGTAACGGCATGGATACCGTTGCGCCTACTTTCGGTCGTAATGAGTATGGGCCGGCTATGGTTGCGCAGGGTCGATTTTGTAACAAATCA
>Ga0116227_10001534_pt1 | contig 51746 bp, 30 predicted proteins | sample S1TSphgellanicum_FD_89693 | JGI IMG/M metagenome (GOLD analysis project Ga0116227, IMG submission 89693) | Host-associated microbial communities from peat moss isolated from Minnesota, USA - S1T2_Fb - Sphagnum magellanicum MG | ecosystem: Host-associated > Plants > Peat moss > Unclassified...
AAATCTAGCTTTTTGGAGGATGTGAAATCAAAGGACAATATCAATGATGTCATAAAACAACTCCTACATGATTTGTGTGGCAAAAGGTTATGCAAGGATGAAAATGTGAATAAAAAAGACCTTAACAAAATTAGGCAATGTATAATATCAGAGAAAGTGTTAGTGGTGGTGGATGATGTTGGTAAAGTGGAAAACCTTACATCCTTGCAACTTCTCATTGATAAGGATGACAAAAATGCAACTTCTATAGAAGGTGGGAGGGGTCAAAATGAAGAAAAATGAAAAAAAAACACATTTTACAATTTGAAAAAATGTATTATCTTTACAACTTTTTTTTGGCTAGTCCCTTGACTTTACATTTCAAAGATGATTTGTAAAACTTGAAAAGGTGATTCTATAACATTTTATATCATTCAAAACATAGAAGACAATTAGTTGCAACATAGTTGTTGCGTTAGTGGCACATTTACAACAATTCTAAAATAGTTGTTACTTGCAACTATAGTGCAACTCCTTCAAAAGTTGAACACAGTTGACTACAAATGTATATATGTTATACAAATTATCATATAGAAAAACCATTTTCAATTCACTTACAACTATAATACAACTAACTGATTTTCTAATGTGACAATTTATTTATTAATACCCTCTATTTCCAAAAGGATAGTTGCATATTAGTTATAATACCTAAAGGGCAATTGCACAATAGTTGTATATGAATCTTTTCTTGACTTTAGTTACAAGGTATGTGGTTTCAATAGACCCAATTTTTCATAGTGTTATCACATTTTAAATTGATATATGATGATTAAAAACATGTTGATGAATGAATTGCATGCATTATTGACAAAACATATATGTTCATGGATGAATTGAATCAATAAACTACAAACTAAACTATATAAATCATCCAAGGATGTTATGAACATTGGGGTTTTTGGGTATCATCTAAGGTGAAAACATGGTTAGGTGATTCAATTTCAATTTCATGAGAAACCATTTTTAACACTAATTAACATTACACATAATCTTGTCCATTTTAACCCATGTGTTTGTGACTTTTGTCCAAATCAACCATTTTTGTGACCATAGATGTGATTGTGTTTACATTATTTGTAATTGCATAAACAACTACAAAGTGATTTGTAGTTGCATATGCAACTTATACTTGCAACTTTAATGTCCATTTAGATGAAAATAAAGGTGAAAAAATATTTATATCATCTATTTTTAGTGGCATTCCCAAAATAGATGAAATGTATTTGTTTATGTGACTTGGAAAGTGGTTCATAGGCCATTGGACACCACATGACATCTTTTCAACTTGATTTGCAACTATAAATCCTAGTTGCAAATGCACATGTAATGAAATGTGAAAAAAAAAAGTTGGCCAATGAAATTGCTAGATTTAATGGTCTAATTGTTTATCCTTAACTCTTTTCAATAAACTAACCATTAAATGTGTAATAGGGTTTGGTGGGTTTGTGAAAATATTAGGGGACCCATGGCAATTAATGGTAGAAATAGGGCTAGGTAATAAGTAATATGTATGTGGCTAAATAGTAAATAGTATGTAAGTAGACTATTTATTAATAGGTATTTCATTGTGTTGAATGAAATAATGTTATGATTAATTAATTAATTAATTAGGTTAGGTTATTAATCAATTAGTGAGTTGTAAGGTAGTTAATAATAAGTAATATGTATGTGGGTTAAGTAGTTATAAGTATTTTATCATGTTGAAATGTGATTTTTTTGAATTAATTACTTAATTAGGTAGACAAGAAAATAATTATTGAATAGGCTTAGTAGTAAGAGGAATTTATGACCCATTTAGAAACACTATATAGTGAATACATTATATATCATACATCTAAATTTATTTTTTTGGGTACAATTATGATTTATTATAAGCAAAATTGTATAATATAACTTTTAAAATCAAATAATGAGATGTGAAATTACATAATTTATTTTTACATACAATTTTTATCATTATTAAATTCTTGTGCATATAGACCAATGAAGCTTTTCAAAACAAAATAAAGAATAATCAAGCATAACAATTTGAAGTTCACAATCAACTTTGGAGTTGTTGAAGCTCTCCAAGAATTTGATGCAAACAACAAGAACATTCTTTAGAAGGCCTTAGAGCCCTATAAGGTGAAACATTCAAATATATAGAACTTTACTTTCATACATTAATGTTGGTTGGTTTTGAAAGACATCTCACATTGGGTTGACATGCACATGGAAGCTATAAAAATCATTCCCTTGAAACAAAAGGGATGTGTTTTATCCATGTTAGAAGTTGATGCAAGTGAAGCCAAAATGATTGAAGCACTAATAGTTTTCTAAGTTTTGCAACAAGATGCCCATAAGGTGTGAAAGTTGCCAAAAACAACTTGTAGATGGCCAAAAACAAAAAAATTGTGATGAAAATGCATGTTTGAACCATAGTAAACATGGCCACAACAACATTGAGAAGGTGAACACCCTTGAGGAGCAAAGTGCAATGACATTGTTCACAATGTTCACAAATGAATTACTCTTGAAAGAAACCTTTAAATACTTCAAGTTTCAAAGGCAATAAGAGTTGTCAAAGTTGAAAGTGGGATTACAAAGTGCCACAACATTCACTATAATTCCACCAAACATCACAATTGGAGTTTCATTGTAATTTTGCACCCTTGCAACTATCCACAAAAATGAGATGATAGATGTTGTCAAATTATTTGATAATAATGTAAACTTGTTGAAGTTGTAAGAGAATTAATTGAATCAATTGAAATAGATGCAATTGTCATCATACAAATCTGAACAAGTTTGAATGATGTTTGTCTTTTGTAAAGCGATGCACATTTTTCTTGAAGAAATCATGGCTAAAATGGTTCCCATAGTGATTTAGGTTAATGAATTGCACCCTATTTTTGTAGTAGTGCTATTGAATAAAATCTAAAAAATTCAAGAGTCCTTACCACATGTAAATGGGGTGTAATGTACATGACATCTAAAACAAAGTTGTAGTTTATGAAAAAATAAAATAAAGCATTAAATATTAGTATGTTTTCATAAAATTTGAAATTAAGATAATTTTTCAAAATGAAATGCAAAATTTGGTAGGATATGTACACTTTGAAAAAATTAATAATTATTCATGAAAAGTTAATACAAAAAGGTGGTGTATTGAAAAAAAAATGTATTTTTAGTAACATATTGCAAAAGATTTCATCCCAAAAGTCCTTTCTATGAGAAAATGAAAATGACCACAAAAAGGATTGTAGTTGTTGAATCCCTCATCACCAAAGGTTCATTTGATTGTGATTGCACCCACTACACATGGGTAAAAATGTATTGAAAGAAGCCACTTGCCCCCTTTTTTTGGGCCCTTTTTAGGACTTTCTTTGACCCAATTTATGATTGTATAAATAAATATGTTTTGATTACATTTTAATCAAAAAAAATTTAATTAATTAAAATATGGGAATATTTATATTAAATAAATAAATATTTATAAATATGAAAATATTATTATATATGTATATTGTGGACAATTATATATATATATATAATTAATTTTTTTAAATTTTTTTTTTGGTATGTGAAAAGGACATGGATCCATTGGAACATACCAATGAATAAGTTTTGTGAAAAAACACCCCCAAAATTCAAAATATTAAAAATGAAAAGCAATTTTGAAGCAAATATCATTAAATAAAATTACACCACAAAAAAACACTTGTCCACACAAATGTTCTAAGTCCTTAAATCATATAAATAGATTCTTGATACATAATGGATTAATGTCAAAATTTGTGGGTTGAAACTTTGGTTATAATGGAACCTATTCCAAAAAACAAATTGAATTTTCAAGTTTTTATTTTCTTATGGTGCTTTTCCAAATGTATAGAGGTGCATTTTATTTGGGTGTCCATGCCCACCGTGGCTCCTTTTAGTGCATTTTTACCCATATACCACAAATAGACCATTATTCCTTGAATTTAATCTTTTAAATTGATTTCTAAAAAATATTAATATTAAATAACAATAACATTGTGAAAATAAAAATATAAAGCCCAAACACCAAAAATGAAACCCAAAATTAAATGCAACATCTTTTGCAGGTGTATACTTTATGCATGTGTCATAAAATTACCCAAAACCAATCATGTACTAATAAAATCAATTTTCAAATAAAAAGATAATTACACACTAAGGTGGATCAATTTTGGCACATGTGGAATTCCCAAAACATCCAAAAACTATTTTTAAAATATGTTTTTAACAAGGATTATGAAACAATACACATGACAAGGTGTTATTGGACAAAGTTTGGCAACTTTAGTTTAATGTATAGAGTTTTATATTTTGAATATGAATTAAGTTATTAATTTAATTGTACATAAACCTTGACTTTATTTTTTTAAATCCAAAAATCAGCTTGTACATTTCGATATTTTGATCTTTGGATTTCAACATACTTCCAAAAAGTCCTTTCTTATGTCATTGCCACCAAACCATATTTTGGATGCCAAAATATTGACTAATTTGGGCATTGCATGAAAACATATTTAGTCCATATTCATATATTAAGGAGTTTTATTGGGTTTCTTAGATCACTTTTTAAATTAATCTTATAATGAAATGCTAACATTTTAACAAATTTTTATATTTGTTGTACAAGTATTATAGATTTCTTAAATGAGTTCCTTCCAAATATTTCCATCCATATTCCAATTCATATTGTATTAGAAGCTTACCCTTACTCTTATGGAAATTATCATTGTGACACCAAAAAATGGATTTTTTAGTGTGCAATCATTCAACAAATGAAAAGTGGAAGATTGTATTAAAAGGGAAGTCCAAAGGTGGTTAAACTCATCATAAGCAAAAAGTAAGAATAGACAACATTAACATCCTTTGAAGTGTTGTGGAAATTTTTGAATGTTTGCATAAAAATGAAAAAAATCATCTTTTTTTGCTCACAAACAACTAAAGACATTTATTACTAATGAGAGACATTGGTTACCTAGATGTTAATCCTATTAATTTATTTCTTTTGTTCACATTGTTTTTATACTTGTAAAGCTTCATGTGAAGGTTGAGTGGGTATGTTTTTGTTGGATCAGCCATGAACTTAGAACAATAATGACATGCGCAATAGTTTATATTTCATTTTTGCAAGAAATGATGTTAATATTTTTATGACCAATGTAAAGGATGGATTAAGAAACTGCATGCACATTTAAATTTAGATTCATGGTGCATTGATCGCTACACTAATACAAAATGGGGTGTAGTGCACTAGTCTAAATCACCATGGGGTCTTCAAATTGAAATAAATTGATCTTACCCTAGTCATTTCACCTTGGTTAAAGTTATGTCACATCTATGGGGCCACTATGTAATTATCGTGTTAATTATTTGAATTGATTCATTATTAATTGAATTAATTCACTATAATAGATTGGTTTTTTATTTATGTTGTTACTAGTTACATTGGATCTAACTAAAGAAAGGTAAGTAGGTAGGTTGGTTTTATGTTCTTACATACATAGGTAATAGGTAGATGTGTAAGTACATCACAAATTTATCAAACTTCATAGGTTTGTATAATTTTTTTGTGAAATGTGATTTTCATACGTTCATAAAAAAATTGCATATTTTTATGCAAAATTATATCATAATAATTACATGGATTTAGTTAAAATGTAAATAATATGTAATTCACATCAAAACATCATAAATAAAAAATACAAGTCACTTATATAGAAATAATATATACACATTATTAGTGTCATTTTTACATTTTGAAGCCCACAAATTTTGTAGACATATTGTTTTATAAATTTTGCACAAATTCTATTAAAACTTTGTGATATAATTTTTTTGTGATGTAGGTAAATCGACATCCTTCAAGTAGTCCCTACAAAATCCATGGCTTCAAAGTGAATGGCTTATGGATGCGAAATACGTATGATTTACATTTAGACTAAATTTATGCAATTAATCAAGGTGAAATGATTTTGAAAAGAGGCATAATCATTCAAAAATAATGTTTCATCCATTTGAATATTTAAAATATTGAATATGTACAAACATTGTTCATATTAACCACATCATGGAATTCATGCAATTTTTACATGAATTTATTAAAAGCAAAATTTTCACGAAATTTGTATGAACCTATGAAGCTTAATAAGTTTGGGATGTGACCTTTTTCACCATGGTAAATTTGTCCAAATTCATTCAAAATCTAGTGAAACACAAAGTGACCTTGATCACATATTATATTAATGTAAAAGTGGATTTCCATTAGGTTGATGGGTTGAATATAGACATAATGAATAATGTCAGGCAACCAAAGATCAAAAGGACTATTTGAAAGATTGATGTTGATGTCAAATATGAGGTGGGTGAAAGTAAGGGAAAAAAAACCAAACATTGTGTGGATAGTCCTTAAAAACTATTCTTTGAAAATTTGAACAATCACCATGTGAACATTACAAATCAAAAAAATTGTCTTAATTTTGAAATAAGGTTTTGTACTTTCAAAGTTACAACTACAACATTTTCATGAAAATTCACCATGTTTCAAGAGACTTTTTATGTGTTTAAAGCATTCAAGAAAAACATGTGGACAATGTGGTTTTTTTGTATCAAAAGGTTTTTCCCTTTATTAAATGTTCACCAAATTGTTTCAATTTTTTTGTGAACTTTAATATATTCCACAAAAAGGGATCTATGTGTTCAAAACATTCAAAAAATAATTATACATATACCTTTTTAGATTTTAATACTCGAATGTCCTTTTACATTATTATAGTTTTGAATTTGTAATCATGGTTCAAAGTAAAGTTATAGATTTGACTATAATGTAACATTTGATGCAAAAACAATTGAGTTTTTATCAAGTTATATGTCACTTTTGGCTTCAAATGTGATATTTAAAAAATTGAATGAAAAATGTAATATAAACCAATAGAAAATTGCCATGTGGAAAATGTAGTCCTTGGAAAGGACTTTAACCTTGGCACAATTGGCTCCTTTTTCATGCTTTCACCTAGGTAGGCAATATTAACTATGTTTTTAGTCATGTGTTCATGAGCATTTTCATGTTAAAGAATACCACAAGGGATGTCATGCATGAATGTAATTTTATTACACATGACAACCAAAAAAACTCTAGATTATTGATCAATTATCAAGATAAATTATTAAAATGAAATATTACATTATTTAAGTATATACCAATGGTCAATAATTAATAAAATTCACAGTGTTACATGTCATAAATTTATAGTTACAAAGTCTTTAAGTAAGTAAAAGCACTTTTGTCATAGCCAAAAAAGGATTCTATTTTCCCCAATTTATTACATATGTTTAATTTTTAAAATAAAAATATGGCTTCAATTCTTTCTTCAAAGTTCAACATGCTTTTCCAAAAGTCTTATTTGGAACTCCTCATGGGGGCTTATCTTTGGCATGAAGATGCCTAAAAACATAAAATTATGCAAATTCAATGGAATTTAAATAACTCATTAAAAAGAATGTTGGATATATGTTAGTTGGACTTTCTTACATGTGCATTTCCCACAAAAAAAGGTCTTTGGGTTCTTGTCATTCCATCGAATTATACCAAGTACATGGCTAACTAGAACCATGTGCATTTTTAATTGTATTATAGTTCTACACATACTTTTTATGGAAGATTAGTAATAGGGCTATACATTTCTCCACCAAAACCCTCTTCCCAATTATGTACCACACACATATCTATATGAGATAATCTTCTGTTCAAAACCTATTATGTTGTAAAATGAAAAATCAAGAATCCTACTTTCCATATTTGTAGAATATCAAACATGTGCACAACCACCCACACACATACACACATGTACACAACATTGCATTATGCATATTATAACTTTTTCATGATCGTCATTGTTTTAATGGAACATTACAAAATCAAAATGATGGTCATCCATTTCAAGATCCCAATCCTTTTAAAAAGTTTGTTTTCCCGCTTTTATATTCTCAATGTAACAATTTCATTCCTTTAATAAACTTCTAACAAATTCTAACCATTTCTTGTAACTAATTACCATTATTGGTTTGGCTAGTTGTCGGCTTGCTAAGGGGTGAGGTAGCTATGCATGCCAACTTGCCATATGAGTTTGCTTATGTTAGTAAGCTATTTCTATGCATATCTATTTGCTATATAGATAAATACCTTCTTTATCTTGATTTGGCACATCTTGATTCTTGGCAAGCCATTTCTCTCTGTGTTGATTTGCATGCAAACTTGCTACATGTTATACTTCTCCATGTCTTACCTACCTTGACATTCCTTCTATTTATTTCTTACATACATTAAAGGTAAAGCACCAATTGACCTTCTTTTTGCATGTCAATTTAGAGACTTTTATGTTCTTTTAAAAAAAAAATTCCAACAGTTTTGACATTACATCCATGGCTTAAGGTTGTTCAAATCCAAAAGTGTGAAATGGCAAAAAAAGATTACAAGGTGATTTCATGCCAAAGGAAAATTATTAAAAAAATAAGCTTTGATGCACAATTGTAGAATCATATTTCATAAATTATTGCATAAATACTTAGGTAATATCAATGGAGGCAATGATTTGTTTGGGAAAATTTCATCAAAATGTAACCAAAGTTTTTTTTGTAGCAACCTCTAGTATAAAGGAAATGTTAATAAAAAATTGTATTTTTTCCAAATTGGTTTTTTTGAAAAAGTGATTTCATTCCTTGCTCACATAGACATTGACAAGTGTTGTGCAAGTAGAACAACATTAATACCTCTTGTTGTCAAATGGGTATGGCATGAGGATTCATCCACTTAAAGTTTTCCTTTAGTATGATCATGACCATTAGATTTGCCAAACTAGCTCCGTCCTAAAGATTGAGTTTGCCTAAATCTAATACCTAATGGAATATTGATAAGCCTAACAATCACTATTTTTTGGTCCTTCAAGCTTTAAGGTTGAATGTTGTTGCAAGGCCCACATGTGGGATTTTGGGAATTATGAGTTGTGGTTTGAAAAGAATTCAAAATAACACCTCATGAACTTGAACTCAATTCTTTTTGAAGCTTCATCATTCTTGAAGTTTTGAACCTCTCTAGTTCTATTTGTCATTATGTTGAAGGAGTTGGAATAGTGAGCTTGGCACTTGAAACTGAAACCTTGCACTTTGCAACTCATGTGTTGGTGCAATAGAGAAATAGTAGAGACCTACAAATGAATCATTGAATAGAGCTCTTGTAGTGGACTAATTTCAAATGCACCCATTTGGGTGAAAGCACATTATGGTGACCCCCTTTGGGGTGTCACATTTTACTACTTTCCAGGGATGTGCATGTTTGAGTGTATCCCACTTCAAACTTTTGAAAGATTTTCACAATATTTTTGCATATTATTTTAAATTTAACCTAGGCAAAAGATTAAAAAAGAAATTATTTCATTTCATTTTATAAAGTGGGAGATTAGAGTATATTTGTGGAAATGAATGTAATGTACTTGTGTACTCAAAAACACAAATATACTCCAAAAATAATTTAATGATTTTTGGTATTTATGAAAGTTGAAGGTATATTGAACCATGTCATTTGACATAATATGAACTATGCTTGGATACCATGTAACTAATTTGAAAATTTTCATATCAAAAAATGAAGTTTTTCAACAAGGATGCGATAAATGTGTGGTAAATTGAAATTTTGACAAGTAATCACATCCACATAGAAGATGACAAGCATAGTTAGATGGGCCTTTTTTTTATTTCAATAAAATTGATTATTTTAATGACTAATGGAGTTCTAAAATTAATGCAATCAAATGAAACTATTGTCCTATTATACCAATGTATATTATAAATATATTCATGGATCTTTCAATATAAATAATGAAATTTATTTTTATTTTAAAAATAATATTACATAAAATTAGTTTTGTAAAAATAATTACCATAGGGCCCGAAAACAAAAATTGATTCCCAAAATTAAATGTATCATGCTTTTGGAACAATTATATTGTATGTACTATAATACTAAACCCAAAAGTGTTCCAAATGGGGTCATCGTAGTGTGCTTTGACCCATCTAAAGTCACATTGCATGTCTTTTTAAATTTAAATAAGTCATCTCATCAATATGATGATGAACATTGACATATTAGGATTTCTTTTTTCTTTTTTTCTAAAGGACAATGATGTGCCAAACTTGTCATTGTCCTCTTGCTTTTTGTTTTTGAATTTGAAATTGTAGATGATGAAAAAAATTAGTTTTTAATCTAGGTGTTGGTTCACCCTACCCTTATATGGCATGCCATCTAGTGATTATAAGTCTTAGAATTGAAACTTTATTAACAATCAATGAAGTTTTTAGCCTTTACATAATGGATGCACTTATTCATTATTTGATGATGCACTCCCCATGTTGGCAATTTTGTACCTTTGCTTATGTCAACAAATTTTCTTTTGCAAAGACCCTATCACAATGAAGTTAACATTAAATAATGCATTAAAAAAAAAGTAGTTCGTGTAAATTTGGGTAAAATTTTAAATGATAATTTTTATCTTTTAAGTTTTGTTATTTTTCTAATATTGTGGCAACAATGCAAGTCATGATAGGGGAGGCTAGGTGTGTGGACTGACACCATCGTCATGCAAGTATTTTAATTGAAGTAAATCACAATGCTACAAATATGAGTGGTGTTGGGTACATTCACAATCAAAGGAATTAGTTAGTATAAGGTCCGAGTGTTTTGAAAGGACTACGATTTATCACATTTGAAACATGGTTTACATACTTTGATTGGGGCTTGTTGTACATAAGATGATAACGTCAACTTCAAAAATTTAATCCATTGTATGTTTCCATAAATATTCAAACCATATGTAATTGAATGTATTAATTGAATGTAAATTCTATAGATAAATCAAATGTGTGCATTTCAACAAAAGTAAACATCTTAACATTTAAAATATATATTTGTGTTTAAAACCTTCAATGATATATTATACATCAAATTTATCAAGATTGAGTTTTTTCAACAACATTCTAAATATAACAGTTCATATTCACCAAAAAAAAAAATAATCCCACAGAACACATCCAATCTTCATGAAAATGCACCCTTGCCCTTGCTTACATGACAAAAAACATTTTGTCTTCGAATAAGTCTTTCAAATATGTAGTTTTAGTGGTCAAAAGCACGTTCAATACTAAGAAAGGACTATAGTGAATGACCATATTAGATGGTATATTCAAAATTTTATCACTGCTAGGCCTTCATAATCATTAATATATGGCCATTGATAAATTTTTAGAATTAATGGTTTAAATTTACATAAGATAAAGGATGTTAAAAGTTTCAATTCCCATTCAACATCTGACTATGCATTGCTTACAATTCATTTTATGACCAATGAAACATCTTAGAATTACATTAAAAAAATTTAGATGAAAATTTAGAAGTTTAAAAATATTATGCACTTGATTTCATTATATTCCAATCATTAAAACTTTTTCAATGATTTTTGAAAGTTAGGAGGGTGTAAGATTTTATTGCACTCAACACCATCCTTGGGTCCTTGTATCGTGACTACACCCTATTGCATTTTTTAGTTTTAAAAAAATAAAATGCAATTTATTGATGGTACATGTTCGAGTTTTCGAGTTCATTGTTGAGTTTGTAGTGTGCACATGGGTGGGTGTAAACATTTTACCTTTGGGCACAACCATTGCACTTTGTAGGATAAGATTCAATTTTATTTGTGGAATCAAACTTAGTTTGTAAGACTTGATGAAACCTTCAAACATTGCCATTATTTGTTGCATCATCATGGCTTACATTGTAGGACCATAGAATTTTTCTTTCAATGATGAAAATGAAAATTGCAACATACAAAAACACAACTAAACTAGATTAATTTACAGAAATATTTAGAATTAGAGTGTACATTTTTGTTAATTTGTAGAGTGATTAATTTATTTCTTTTTCATGGAGGAATTGCTTACAAAACATCAAATTTAAAGACTTAAAAATTGGCAATAAGTTTTTATGGAGGAATCATTTTGCAAATTTTAAATTTTAAGTGAAGTATGTTATAGGTTATTTTACAATTTGACCTAGGTTTTACATTAATTTTGTGCTATTACTATATACAAGTTTTGTTGTCTTTGTATTTTGAAGTTCATTAGTGTATCATGGCCCATTGAAACCTCCATGATTGAAGTGGAGTTGTTTAGTTCTAGGCTTTTTGCTTTTCCTCCTATTGAAGATTTTACCCAAATGAATATTCTCTCCCTGAAACACTTTAGTATGCATAATCTATTGATCCTAATGTTGAACTTCATTAAACAATGCATAAATTTTTTTTACAAATTTCATATATTTGGAGCAAGAACCTAGACTCCCAAACCCTACTATTAAAAAGTGGAAGTATGTGTTTGGCCGAAATTTGAAGATGTTTGGGCATAATTGCCATGGGCATAATTAATTATTGACAAGGATGGTCTAATGACCTCTATGGGGTGCAAAGTTTGTCCCATTGAAGGCAAAGAAAAATTATTGATTCGAGCAAAACTTGAATTCTTGTTGAAACATGCACTTGGAGGAAAGTCGGTTTTGAACTATGCCAAAGGCAAATTCTATATGAGCAAAAAGTATGCACATGTAAAAAATGCAATTTTGTGCCCAAATCCCTCATAATTCTATTTTTTTGCCTCTTGTTAATCAAGCTTTGGTGTCAATACACCAAAAAATTACATTTGTGATTTAGACACTCTTGTGATCTTATGATTAATTTTTCATCATGTAGTCATGTCATTAGCCATGTAACACAACTTAGTTACATTTATGACTACATAATTAGGTCATGTCATGAGGCTCACAAATATATGACTAAGGCACATGGTTTGATTTGAAAACCATGTTTCATCAAATAATAAAATGTATTAGACACGTAACATAATTGGGAAAAAATTATATGAAATTTTTTTATTGGTTTGAAGCATGCATTAAGAAACAATATGTTCATACTTATATGATATATGAAAGGAAAAGTAAAAAAAATGTAAAAAATCAAAATCAAAAGAAACTTAACTCAAAAAAAGTTTATGGACTTTTGAATATTTTAAAATGGACTTTATTTGCAAAAGTTCATATCATAATCATTTATTGATGGATTTTTATTTTTTTCTTTTAACATGTATGTTAAAGAATCATATAGTTGGTATTTTATCCACATAATAATATTAGTTCATTAACCAATTTTAATGCGCCATTTAAGTAATGATATCATAGTAGACTACAATTTTTAAGACTATCAATGGACTTTTATGGACTTTATTGGCTACCAAAATTGTTCCACTTAATCTTACAACCACCCCATTGCTACTTCTTGATGAAGTTGAAGGTTTGACATTGTGAACTTCAATGACCACTTGTTATCATGTTATTTTGAAAGTGCTACTATAGAAATCTTTCTACAATCTCATAGATATGTTTGAAGGTTTAGTTACATAATGAATTTGAATGCAATGATTGATGCTTATCATGTATAAAAAATCATATACTAAACATGTTTTCTACAACAATAGGTCAATGAGATATGGAAAAAATAAAAAATGGAATAGATGCCGACAAAGTCTGATTCAAAATGTTACTTCGTATTTTGAAATCACTTTGTTGGGTTGTATAATTTATTATAAAATATTTTGCTCTCTATTGATAAATTTAATTAAATGGAAATTTCAAATCCTACATACTTCAAAAAATCATGGAAGAAGTTGTAAGGATGGTGTGCATTGTGAGGCTATTTTAATTTGGTATTAATTATGTCAACAAACATAGCGATGTTCAACATGTTGATCACAAATTTAAAAAGCTTCATGAAGTTCCTTTCTCAAGGAATCTTTTGGCTTTGAAGATCACCAAAAGCCCTCCAAAGGAAAATGAATCAAGACCTATGGCTTATGATGAAGTGCAAACATGCATAATGAAGGTCTTTACCTACCTCTTTAGTTATCCTTAGCTATAGACCTACCTATTTTATGTGTAGGATAAAGCACTAAGGGTAGTTCTTTATAGGAATAAAGGCTTCATGAAGTAAAGCCAAAGGCAAGCCCAAATTATCATAAAAACTCACCTTGAGGACTTTAAATGGCAGGTGAAAGCATGGTAAAGTGTACAATTAAAAATACTTGCTAGTCTACTTATCAAGTGAACAAAAAGTAGGACCACAACCCATCACAAAATTGTTAGACATTCAAATTTTTTAGTTGAATGATAAATAACAAGATACTTTTTCATTATTACACATTAACTTTTTAATTTTTCATTGTAAAAGTAGGTTTCAATTAGACTTTTCTACATGCAAGTAGCTTTTAAAACCTATTTTCTACAATGTAAAATTTGATTCAAGTATGTGTTAAATATATTCTACCAAAGATAAAGTAGATTTTGGTGATGTTGTAACTTGATGTAGTTAAACTATTACCTATGTAATTCTTTAATGGGTATGTTTAGTGATTTAGTTGTTAATAGGATTTCATGATTTAATTTGGTCACGGTACATTGAATTTCACATATTAATTTGTGTGAAAGTGATGTGAAATCACACGGGGAACCATGTGATAGACTTTAAGAAATTTCTTGTTTAGTTTCCTTATGAATAGTTTATGTAAAATCACATGGGGAGCCATGTGATTTCTAGTTTAGTTTCTTTTTGGAATATTTTATGTGAAATCACATGGGGAGCCATGTGATTTCTAGTTTAGTTTCTTTTTGGAATATTTTATGTGAAATCACATGGGGAGCCATGTGATGTATAAATTTTAGGAAATTTTTTGTTTAATTTCCTTTTGGATAGTATATAAATGGGTGTTTGTGGCCTTTAGAAACACCTTCACTTGAGAGAAAGAAGTTGTTGTATGAATGTAAAGTTTCATGGAATAGAATTGTGAAGGAATTGAGGTTTTAGTTTTGAAGGGTTTTGGTGTTATTTATGTGTAATTCATGTGTAGTTCATGGTAGGAAAATGGTGAGACATATTAATTATACATAGACAATAGAAATGTGAGAAAATATTTATGCAACCAAGAACATAGATTTTCATAACTATGTAATAAACATACATAGTTTCAATCCTAAACCCATTTGTGATCTACATCTTTTTGTTCCGTTGTTGGGATCCAAATTTATGTTCTTTTTGTTGTGGGATTTAATTTTGTTGTTGAAAGTTTGGTAGGAAGAAGAAATAATAATAATAATAATTTGTTTTGTTTTAGAACGAGAGATGTAAGGTGATTTGTTTATCCCCAAATCATGGAAAAAAGTGATAACATGGGTGGAGGAGATTCAACTTGTGGCAATGGAGATTACAAAAGGCAAACCAAGTCGAGTTTGGTGCACGATTGGACGCATAAAGCAATATCATGAAGACCATAAACACGAATCATGGTTTTGAAAAAATAACCTATTTTCAAAGTTGAGGTTTTACGAAAATAACCTATTTTCAAATTGAAAAGCTTTGCAAAGAAAAGTTATAGGTAAGAAGGGTTAATAAGCTACAAGCAAGAAACCTTAACAACTTTTCTTTACGAAGCTTTTCAAACTCCCACAAATTCAACTTTAGTTCGTGCCTAGGAGTATAAGTAAAATCCAAAAGCAAACTTGGGGTCAAACATAATGACTTGTGTTTTATGATCTTCATGATGTTGCTTTATGCATCTAAAAGATATAGATCACAAACGGGTTTAAGACTGAAACTATGTATATTTATTACATAGCTATGGAAATCTATGTTCTTGGTTGCATAAATATTTTCTCACCTTTCTATTGTCTATGTATAACTAATATGCCTCACCATTATCCTACCATGAACTACACATGAACTACACATAAATAACACCAAAACCCTTCAAAACTAAAATCTTGATTCCTTCACAATTCTATTCCATGAAACTTTACATTCATACAACAATTTCTTTTTCTCAAGTGAAGGTGTTTCTAAAGGCCACAAACACCCACTTATATATTATCCAAAAGGAAACTAAACAAGAAATTTCCTAAAGTTTACATATCACATGGCTCCCCATGTGATTTCACATAAAACAATCCAAAAAGAAACTAAACTAGAAGTCACATGGCTCCCCATGTGATTTTACATAAAATATTCATAAGGAAACTAAACAAGAAATTTCTTAAAGTCTATCACATGGTTCCTCGTGTGATTTCACATCACTTTCACACAAATTAATATGTGAAATTCAATGTACCGTGACCAAATTAAATCATGAAATCCTATTAACAAGTAAATCATTAAACATACCCATTAAACAATTACATAGGTAATAATTTAATTACATCAAGTTATAATGCCCTCAAATATATAATGATATTTATGCTATAACTTCATACATGTCTATTTTATTAAATTTTCTAATGAAAAAATAGGTTTGAACACCATTTTGACTAGTCAATTTCAAACGTACTTATTCCCTACTTTTATCATAATGAAAATTTGAAATTTTGTAGTTGATTTACAATAAACCCAATTGAGGGCTTAATAGTTTCAAAAGGAAACACAAGTAAAATTTGAATCTACTTTCTTGTGTTTTTGTGAAAAACTATTTATTTTAAAACTTGATATTTTTTCGTCAACTTTTTATATATATTTTACCATGCTTTCACCTTGGCATAAAAACATATTGCAGTTTTTTTTAAAAACATTGGCCATTTTGCTTATGACAAAGCCCGTCAGTGTCAAAACTTTTATTATGTTCTATAAATGTGACTTCAAATACATTAATAAAATTGCATTAGGTTTTTTTTAAGGTCGGTAGGAACAATGGGCTAGAAGGCCATGCTTGCTTAAAGCCAATAAATGAATGCCATATCATTTCCTTAAACTTTAGTAGATTAATTATTGAAAATTGAATGTGAAATTAAATTTTTGTGAAATGTATTATAGCCTATTTTGACATGTTATGAAACCACTTTTGTGCAATTGTGTATGGAGGTGCGATTTGATAGATTTTATGCCTACCTACCACTTTACCCACATGTCTCATGTATAGGAAGAAGGGTAGGTTTCTCCAAAAAGGTCCACAAAGATCCCAATGTGATTTTTATCTTTTATAATTTTCATTTGCTAGCTTTTCTACATATTATAACAAAGACCTATAAGATGCTTGCAACCCTAGGGAAGAAAGGTTTACTGTGTGAAGTACATCTAAATTCAAACAAAAAATGAGGTTGAGTTTGTACATTTCCATTCAAAATGGTGTTATTCACACACAAGCACGTGCATGAGTTGACTTGGTAACACCATGCACAATTCATTTTACTTTCTCTAGCTCAAGGGAGGTTGGGTGGGGAAAGGGGAGTCCATACATCATTAACACCCCATCACATGGGGATTGATGACATGTTTTTGGACTCTTTTGAATGCCATACAATTCTAATGGAATATATAAAGAAAAAACCCATTTGTCACTACATGGCTTTGGAAATGGCTTTGGACACTTTGACGCCATGCAACAATGAACAAGATATGATGGGCAACATTACCTTTCATAAAAAGCTGCTATGTAAGTATTCCACAAAATCTAGCCATCTTAATAATGGAATCGGTTGAAAATTTCCTTGAACTTGGGGTTGATAAATTAGATTTATCTTCAACATATAAAGCCAAGCCAAGATTAATTTATGTTATATGGCATTGAACATATAAGCCATATGTTTACACATGAGTTATCATATCTAGTAAGAAAATTGATTTCCAATACAAACCTGCATATATGTCTATTTCATCCATTTGTCTTATTTTTTTTCAAATCTATGATTGTAATCAAATTTGGCATATGGCTACTTTTGCATATGTGAAAGAATATTTTCAAAAAAAACCTACCCTTCTTAGAAATAATTCTTAATTGAAAATAATCTTTCACATGTGTGTTTGTACTTGCTAAAGTTTAAAATTCCATTGCAATTTGCTACATGCTTGAACACTATCCTTCATCCTCATTGGTTGATTTTTTTTTGTTAAAGCTATGTACATATTTGGGTCAAAACATGACATATGTAAAATGTTGAAAAGACTTCCAAGGTTTCACATTAAAGTACCTTGATATAACATTGAGATATTGTCATAATTTGTAATTCTCATTGGTGGAACAAATGGTTAATCATCGTCCAATGTTTTTTAGTTGAGACTTGAAACATGCAAAATGAAGTGTGTTCACAAAAATCTAAGGTTTACATTACAATTTGGTTCAAAGCACCAAAATGGTCTTCAAGATTTCAAATCCTTAATAATGCATTCCTATAAAATTGTCAAGTTATTTTGGTCAAAAATATGGTTACATAACTTTTGCACCATTGAATAGTTTTATATTACAAAATCATTCATTGAAACATTGGATTGGTTTTCCTTGAATCATCAATCTGATTCTTTGTATCCTTAAAAATTACCCATCAAGATATTTAATGTATAGTCTATGGATACCGACATTTTGGCTCAAATCTTGGTTACTGATAACACCACCTTCAAATTGTGCTCCAAGAAAATAGTCTATAAATATAAGTTAAGTGTGTTGGAAAGCCCCATAACCTTACCCCCCAAATTTATCACAATTTGAGAAAAGGTTGACTACCATTTTAAAAATGTTTTGGCCACATTTTTCAATGCCAATAGGCCCAAGAATAAAGATGCTTTAAGAAAGTAGTTCACATCTTTCATATCCACATTAAAACTTATCCAAAGGTTTTTTGAACACCTTTATCTCTAACAATTGATTCCTATGGGCTCTATGGTAAGTTGAAAATAAAGTAATTCCTTGCACCCAAAAGATTCTAGCATCTAGAATTGAGAACAATATCTTTCCCATACAAAAAAAGTTTCACCAAGGGTTTTTAGGGAGAATTTAGAAGTGAGGGCTAGATTGTAAAGATACCCACATTTTTCACTCCCAAATTATTCGGCAAACCATTCCAAGTTTCATCATGACAAAAATATTCTCGAAGTTTCACCTTTCACGTGGGGGTGGGGAAACTGACCAAATGAGGAGAAAGGAACATGAAATTTGAAACTCATATGTGCAATAGCCCTTTAATTTGATTCATTGCTTTTAGACATATTACATACCTACAATGTAATGTTTTCCCTACATATTTGTAAGTGTTACCTCAGCTAGCATCATCTCCTTCACACATCATTTAGGTGCCTCTAGGAAGCCATATTCAAATTTTGTGGGGGCTAAAACACTAGCTTTGGCTAGTCCCTTATTTTTAAAGAACCTTCAATCTTGGTTTTGATTTTTTTTAAAAAAAATTTTGATATAATATTTGAGTAAGGTTTTCTACCATTAAAAAGTATTTGATAACCTTTGGATAAGGTTTTTTTTCCCATTCGAAAACAAAATGATGATCAATTATAGTGAGTTAGAAAAAAAAGAAAAAAAATGGTTCCAATTATAGTTTGGTTTTACGTTTATTAATTAAGATTCCATTTTTAAAAAAAAGATTATTATTGCAAGTATGTTTTCAAAAAAATAAAAAATGTTCTATTGAAATAGTTATCCATTTGCATATAGCCATTCAATTTTCAACAAATCAAGGAAGTCATGAACACAAATTGACTTTCTCAATCATCCCTAAAAATGTTTAGTGCTAATAGGTTGGCCCAAGGATTCCAAGTAGTTAGTTCTAATCATGGTTCCTTATACATTTGAAGAAGATAATTAAAAATGTGATCACAAGGAAATCAAGATCAAAATCAAACATGAAATCATAATGTAAACAAAAACATTTGGGGGTGCTTCACTTTTACAACATACCCAAAGTATTGCAAGGTTTGATATTTGGGCAAATATAGTGATTTGTAACTCATGCCCCTTAAATCACATATTCCTTTTCTCACATATTTTACTTTGCAATCACATTTGCTTAGATGCAGTTAAGATTCATCACCTTCATATTGTGTTCCAAAAGTCCATGAGGGGCTTACACAACCAAATAACATCAAAACTATTAAAGTGCATCAAAATATATGTACAAATCAATGAAAGAATAAAATAAAATATGTAAACCTATTCAAAAAACAAAAAATAAAAATGCCAAATACAAAAAAAGAAAAGAAAAAGATTGGTGCAAAACACATAAACAAATATAAAAGGATATTGATTACATGCACAAAAAATGATCTATTTTGAATCTTCCTTAAACAACTTTTAAAATAAAAAATAAAAAACTTGTGTTCGGGCTAATCATATCCTCCTCAAAAGCCAAACAATCAAAAATATTTATTATTTATTAGTTTAATACCAACATAAACATAAGAAGGCCAATTCTTGATAATCAAAATCACATGATCGAAATTTCAATTCTGAGCTTGAAATAATCGTTTGAAACAATTTTCCCAAAGAATGTATCATCAATACACTTGCAATAAAAAAAAATAATCAATTTAATATCATACTTTGCAACAATTTGAATTGCAACAAATTACCTACATAATGGTGTATAACATTCCTTCATGTTTTTGAACCATGGGTCAAGCACGATAGCCAACATGTTGTGGGCTTTGGCATGAATGTAGGATTTTGAAAATGCTAATAAATGGGCAAAGACATTGTAAACTTGTGTCATCATCCTTAATTTGAGCTCATATAATTTTTAATCAAAGTCACATCAAATCAAAGGTTGATTCACAACTTGAATTATGGTTTGAACATTTTTCATGGTAATGCATAATGTGAAGGTACAAGTGCATCAAACAACAACCAATAGGCTTGGCTTTGGTTGAAGACGCATTACTTGACAATTGACAATAAGGTGCCAAAAACAACTTCAACAATAGCCCAAGTTTGGCACATTGGCACACTAGATGAAAGATGTAGAATTTGTTATCACCCATAACAAATTGAGAATTCATTTTTATACTCAAGAGTTTCTTGGAACAAGATGACTCATGAGGCAAACAATGTTTTCATAGGAGTTTTGAACATCCACATTGGTAGGCCTACTATGATACAAAAATCCTTCCATTCTTGCCTCCCCTTCCCTCATTGTTGTTTTTTACAATGATGTTTGGACAACTTTCAAGCTCACCTCTAAAAATCCACTACGCACTTTAATGTCACCAATATTGTATTGGGTTTGCCTTTGACATGGCATGTCCAAAACATGAGCCACTAAAGGGACATGATAATGGAAGGGGAGAACAACAACCCACACAAATGTCAATGCATTTGTTAAGGTTGAAAGATTTGGATCTTCATCTTTAACATAAGCAAGCACTTTGTCATGAAGAAGCCCAAAAAACCTAATAAAAATTGTACTTGGTTTGCCATGATTGTGTTTGCAATATTATGCACTTCAAATATACCATGTGTGGATTGCTAGGAATTGATAATGGAACTCATAACCATGGAAAATGTGTCACATTTGCCATGAAACATCCAAAGATCAAATGAGGTTGTGCAAGGTGAAGCATGGTTAGGTGGCTCAAAAATGGCATTTGAGAGTCCATAATCTAATTCTAGCGATTTTTTAAAAAGTTTTAATAATTATCAAACCATAAATCCTATAATTATCCCCTATGCTTTTAATCATGAGTACTAATAAACCAACCTATGAATATCCCTAAACATGTGATTGATAAAAAATCCAAGAAAAAGATTAAATTTTTTTAATGTGAAATGGATTTTCAAGGATGCAACTTAACAATGATCACGTGATTTAATTCTTACATATATATTAGGAAAGTTTCAATGCACTTCACTAATAAAATTTTCATTTGATGATGCTTTATTTTTTAATTATTATTTTTACAATACTTTGACACTTTTTTGAGTCCACATTTTTCATTTTTTTTGTGTGACAAATGTAGTGTTATCATTTCAAAAGTCCATTATAAGTCCATAATCTTTTTTAAATTCATCCAAAAACTTTATGATGATTCTAATTAAAGTACATGACAATAACAATAGTTAAAAAATTAAAAATGTTAATTTTGAATATGGTTTTAAATTTTACGTTTGTATGTAATTTAGAAAAATTCCAAGTGTGATAGTCCAAAATGTCCACCTATTCATGCTTTCACCCTACATGTAACACATGATGCAAGATAATGTAGAAAATATTTCTCCTTGGTTTTCCCACAACATTTGGGAAAATTTCAACCACTAATTGGTGTCAAAAAAAAACATAACATGAGCACATTGTCATAAAACCATGTGTTTTAGCCATGAATTTTCAATAGAAGATAAAGGTCAATATCCATTTGCAATGTACAATACTAAATCTTCAAGAAATGCCTTTGAATGAGATATAACTTGCCATAAGGTTAATTGTTGCTGGATTTTTTGGAGTGAAAACATAGTTAGGTGGATAGTTTGGATTATCAAAATTATAATTTTCCTAAATTATAGATGAATTTAAATTTAAATACATATTGAATGTTAACATTGCGAATTTCTAATTATCCATGTTGCAATAAATTTTTAGTGGGAACCATATTTAAAATTGCAAATGATTTTTAAGAAAAAAATGAACTCAATGTATGCCATAATAGTGTCAAAATAAAAATTTAAAAATAGGACGCATTGAAACTTTCCCAATATAATAAATTTTCATTTGAAAAATTAAATGCCATGAATTTTTTCATTTTTTTTTTTTCATTTCATATTGAATAACCAAGCTTTCACATGGATTTTTTAACTAGTCACATGTCTAGGGATATTTATAGGGCATGTTGTCAATATTTTTTATCAAAATCATAAGGGATAATTATAGGATTTATAATTTGATAATTATTATAATTGCAAGAACTAAACTTAATGTAAGATGTGTAGGCTCCAAAATGTCAAAAATGAACCATTTAACCATGTTTTTACCCTTTATGATCTAAGGAGGAACATATTTTCCTTTTCATTGATGCTTGTTAGAAAAACATTAAAAAAGAGACTTTGGAGGAAATGAATATGAAATGGATTTACTAGACATTTGAAAAGCTAAAGGAGGTTTTTTTAATTTCAACTTTCCAAACGCATCCTAATACCAAAACCCGGTAAAGTGAAAAAACAGCCCTTAACCATGGTTTTGTCATTTTCTACACCAATAACAATCCCCACCTCTTATATTTCTATGTGTTCATTAGTAACATGTTTTTTTCAAAAAACTTGTATCACATTCTTTGTTGTAGTTCATAAGACCCTTGCTCAAATCCCATCGAATTTTTTTCTAAAATCAACATCCATTTGAACAACATGGCACACAACACATTGCATGGTTTGGGGATTGCATGAATTGATCTTTTCACTATCATGAACAACAACAAAAAAATTAATGTTACCTTACGCTTGATACAAAAAGAATTTTTGATTTTTTGATTGGCCACAAGTTGTGCAGCAAAAACACCCAAGCTACATCCACTTCCACATTGGATGTTTGATGTGATCTAATAGCTTTAGTTGTAGACAAGAAGTCATTGCCATCTTCATCAATGTTGTCATCAATTACAATTGATATTATATTGTGAGTAGCACTCGATGATGCCATCAACAGTAGAAATAACATAAGCTACATAGATGCAACATATAATAGTAAGAAAACAACAACATAAGAAAAAAAATCAAAAGAAAAAAAGAAACATACACAACACCTTCAAACAAACAAACGTAAACATTGGATGTTCTTGGAAATATAAAATTTAACTATTGCTACCATGAGGTTTGGTAGATTAGAAGGGTGTTTGCACACTATAGTGACTTTATATGGATGTCACAATGATAGTTTTTCATGTATTCCTTATATATAAGAAAATAAATAAAATAAAATTCATTGAAAAAATAAAAAAATGGATTCACTTATTAAAAGCTATTATAATCAACCTTACAAGAATGAAAAAATCAAATCAAAATCATGGATAGCTAATAAGTAATGGACTTTTGAATTTTGCCCACACTTTTTGTCACACTTGCAAAATTCATGGATGTGGGCTTTTCTCTTACAATGTGTTAGTCTTATGTGTTTAAAACTTTGGGATATTAGATGAAACATGTTTAAGAAACTAAAGATCCATTGAATGAATGGAATGTGATTTTAATTTATTATGTTATGGACTTTTTAAAATCCCAAAAATTGTAATTTTTCAAAAATCCCTTTTAAGCATTTAAAAAATATATATTTTTATAAAAAAAAATTGTGATATTTTTTATATGTCTTACAACATCATGATTTGAAATTGGAAATGGAAAATAATGTTACTTTCAATATCATCTAAATATTCATAAGCCAATTTTCAACTACATTAGAAAATAACTTTGAAAAGGGATTTTAATCCACCAAAATTGTGACACCTTAATGTGCTTTTGTTAGAAAGAATTTGTTACAAAATGACTCACAATATTTCGAGGTTAGTCAAGTTTGACAAAAAAAGAGGTAGGGGGTGAAAGCACATTAGGGGGTGTTGACTTGGGCAATTTCATGACATTTTCAAAATGTGTTGTATTTAATTTTGGGTGTCACTTTTAGTGTTTGGGCTTTATATTGTGATTTTCACAAAGTTAATGTTATCTAATATTATTTAAAATAAATAAATAAATCTAGAAGTTTAAATTTAAGGAATAATTGGTATATTTGTGGTATATGTAGAATAATAGAGCCCAATTATTCTTTTAATTGCACTAGGTTTTGATTTAAATTAATCAAGCAAAAAAATTTGAAATGGAATTTTAAAAAATGGACCACAATGGACCACCTCACATTTTTTGTCATCTTCCATTTGAAAGTGTTTGTTTGTTGAACACATATTCATGTGCATTGTCCTAAAAGAACCCATTTATGAGGGTCCATTCACAATTGGGGTACACAAAAAGAATGTCTCACCCCAAAATCACTCTCAAAACATTGCTTTGAATGACCATTACATTTACAAGATAATTTATTTAGTAGATTTTTTTTTCATTGGATATTCACATACTTCTTGATTAAAATGGTGGTATTTTTTGTGATTTGGATGTTTAAAACATGTCTTTAAGTGTCTTGAAAGATGGCTCAGGAACCATGCCCCATTGTGTAATTTTGTCAAAAAAAGACTCAACAAGACTAACAACATTTGTTCAAATTTCCCCATGTTTACCCACAAATAGAATAAAGTATGTTCTATATGATGGAATACATTTTTAATATGATCAATCACTAAATTTTGTGGAATTAATGTTAAAATCTTAATTTTTTTCATAAAATAGATGCGTTAATGAAGATAATCAAATTAATTTTGTTAGTTAAAAATTTACATTCCAAAGGTTTAAAAAGAAGTATAGGAGATGTGGGTGCAAAAAAAAGACATAATTTGATATTTTTAATAGGGTTTTGGCACTCCAAATGAAAGTATGTGATTATGAAATGTCTACATAGTCCTGCATTCCCTTTTGGTTGATACTTGAATAGGACATTCAAAATTTGTTTAATTGATTTGAATCATTCATTGTAACATTCATTGGTTGAAAGCCTAGACACACATATCCCCTTTCATTGTTTAGCATACCAGAACATTCATTTCGCTAAGTCTTTAGTTTAAAACTTAGGACACAAGACAAATGGGCGTCATGGTTCTTGTTGTGGTACCCCAATTGTGAATGCATCCATGATATGATAATTATCAAACTTTTCACATGGCTCACAAACTTATTCAAGTCATATAAAATCATAATGCTTAATAGATACAATAAATTTCAAAAAGATTAAAAATCATTTCAATCATTTTTTGAATATATTTACATTTTTTAGTAGTATGATGTGACGTATATTTCTTTTGCACAAATATACTCTAACATCACATCATATGAAATAAAAAAGTGTAATTTTTTTTTGCATTTGACTTCTTTGGGTTTTGACCTATTATAATATGCAAAACATTATGAAAATATTTCATAATAATGACATGGTTGGAGTTCGAACATGGGGCCCCTAAAAAATAATACAATGTGACAATAATCTTAGGCCCCCCATAGTGTGCTTTCACCCTAGGTTGCCATTTAGCTAATTACTTTTTAAATTCATGCAAAGAAAATGAATATGTACCATCACATCCCATTTCAAAACATCATAAAATGAGAAAGAAGAACAAAACATTATAGTTGTTTCCAATCTCTATAAACACTTAACAACATGATCTCCAATATTAGAAGAAATTTTAAATCATTAACTTCAAATACAATATCTTGAAAATGATATAATTATTATTATTATTATGTTGTGCAAAACATTAACAAGGTTACGACATTGACCTTCCGTCCTATCTTCCAAGACAACCTTGTGATGTAAAAATGTAAATTCTACATATAACTCTGTTACATTGGCACCAACACAAAAAAACACCCAATTAGTCCTAAATGCAAGGATCCCCACCACTTGCATTCTAATTCGTCAATTGTGGTGGTTGTTGCAAGTCCACATATAATGTTGTCAATGCAATCATTGCCTAGTAACAAAGGCACAATTCAAACAAAAATTTTCAATTTAAGTACTTGTTAATGAAAATAACTAGGTTCATCACCCAACAAAATAGTGTAATATGATACAATTACAACAAACCTTTCACACATCTATTGTTGCAAGCATAATCAATCTTCACAAGAGACATTTAACGACAACACACAATGAGTGCGATTATAATTCATAATCTCATGAGAATTTTCATCACAAAATGTTGAACCATCACCTTTTTGAATGCGAATCATAACAATGATTACATTCGAAAATTTTGTGTAGCTTGGAAGACTATATTGTTTGGAAGAGTTGCACAACTAATTGTCTTTACAACAAGAAGAGGAAAAAAAGATCTTGTAGGCAAACAATAGGGATGAAAACTCCAACGAACCTTGTTATTAAGCAATATTATTATTATTTGTGAAATACAACAAGGACTAAAGGAAATAATCTAATGGAATTTCTTGGCTAGCTAGTCACATGTCACTGGCAAGCTAGTGTCGCAAACATGCTAGTCATTCTCTTTGATTTGCACAATCTTTCATTCACCTTGATTTGCCTTCAACCATTGCCAATGTCTCTTATTACATGATAATCATGACCCTTTCCTTTTTCAACAACAATTGTAGATTTGGACATGGGCAAATTCTAAAAGCAATAGTGAAAAATGCAACAACAAAAAACACAAAAGTGGAAGAAAGAAGGAAGAAGATGATGAAGCTAGGCATGCAAGAAGTGCAATGGCTGAAGGCGATGTTCAAAGAGCGAAAAACAAAGGGTTTGCAACAAAAGAAAAACTTTAAACCTTGATGGAAAAAATGTCAGGAGATGGGTTAAGGTCCATACCCTCACCTAGATAGAGGTGGGTACAAGGTTCTGATCTTTTAGCCATTTCAAATATAGAGGCGAGTACAAAGGTGGATACAAGGTTGAAGATCTTCATATTTGGACCCAGACCCACTGGTTCTAAATAGCCCATGTGGATAAGCTTCCAACTTTGGTCCCTACATGTTCCCAAAGTAAGGTGCCCAGAACAATTCAACAACCAAGTCTAGCACCCATTTTGAGAATGTTCTCCGACTGGTGGTGTTCCCCATGGTGGTTTGGAGTTTGGACATAGTTCTTAGTCTGGAGCTGCTTTTCACTCTTGACAAGCTTTCTAATGCCTATGGTAATATGCTGCAATCATACTTCATGGCAAGTGCATGCATAATACTTTCAAAGTTAAGCATGAGGCATTTTTTCCACCAATTCAGACCAGCAATTTGCTAACTAGCACCAAAAATAACATGGCTACCCATGTGGCAGCTGGTGAGGAAAGCATCAAAGGTTGCATTTAAATTGTGGGGTCAAGCCCTACTACAAGGACATTAGCATAAGAAGGGACCCGCCACGATTCTGATAATGTCCTTATTTGAGGGCCTTTCCCAATGTGAAGATCATGCCACAAAATTTAGACAAATGTAATTGAAAGATCTTCCTAAAAATGGAAGATCCCTCCAAAAGTGGAAGAACCCTCCACCAAGAAACAAAATTTTGCCTAGGTAGAATTCCATTTTAGAACTTGCCCTCCCCGTAGCACCAGACAAATTTTGGCAGCTTTCAAGCATTCAAATTGTTCTTGAGAAGATTCCTAGATTGCCATGCATCCCTTCACCCACAATCCATAAAGCCTTCCAAGAAATTTTGGGAATGCATTTGGAGGACACCTTACATAATGAATATCACACCTAGAAAAGAGAAGGGATATTACACCTACTCCTTAAGATTGGAGGAATCCAATATAAATAAGGAAGTTACATTTATAAAGTAGGTGCAAGATCCCCTTCCACTCCTAAGGAGTAGACATAATAGAGTTTTCCTTAAAGTCACCCTGTCTTCACCCTCTCTTTGGGCCTCCTTTTACCCCCTATCCCCTCTTTCAGTGAGTTCCACAAAGTAAGGAAGTTTTAAATCTGGGTATGAAATGCTGAAACTCAGCATTCAATGCACATGGTTCGAGGTAATGATCATAGTTGTACAGGTAGGAGCAGTGAAAATATATGCAGCAGCAATGGAGGCACTCAGATAAAAGGAAAGAGGGGGTCAAAACAGGATGAAACTCATTTTACCACCCAAAAAACCCAAATTTTATCACATAAACACATAAATTTTATCAATTTGTTTTCTATTCAGAAATAGATTTTTAATTTAGATATGTGAGAAAATAAAAATTGAAAAGAATTATTATTGATGGTTTCAATATGATGGAATGACCAAAAATAATTCTCAGAATATGTATTATAATTTAAAAGTTTCAATTCTAGAATCCAATAGTGTAAATCATTCGAAATTTAATTTCGTTTCAACATATTTGAGACAACATGTTTTCTAGAAAATTGCTACTTAACTACTAAATGATGAATATTAATAAGTCATGTCAAGATGATTATAATTGAACTCATTAAAAATTCCTGCCATAGTACAAAAAACAATTTTAGTAGACTTGGAAATGTTGAATTAAGATTGAATGTGCATCTAATGAAATTTGATCTGTTTATACTTAAGATTAGATACACAAATCATATGCTTCTAGAATATTAATTAAGGTTTTTTTTTTTAGTGGTACATTGTCTTAAATTTGGCAATAATGTTTCTTTTCCACAATTGAGGAAAAACATAGTTTGTTTCTTTTTTTTTGGTGTGGTAACCAGCCAACCCTCTCTTGACACCTAGTTCATGCAATTTTGTGAAAATTTCATGGTGCTTGATCCAGGATTTAGATAATGGAAGCTCTTAGAGAAAAAGTTGTGGCTCAATCACATTTTCTTGTAACATTTTTAAAATATTCAATATGAGTATTGGCTAGTATGTTCAAAAGTTGATACCCACCCAACACTAGTTTATTCCAAATTTGCATGAGCTTTAATGTTGCTCGTTATCTAATGATCATTTTGCCAAGAGAATAATATAAGTTATGCAGCTAGCATTGCAATTTCTAAGTATAATTCTGGTTTTTAACTAGGTTGAACAACCTTAAGATTTTACTCTAAAAATTCGAAAAAAACTTTTAGATTTTACTTTAGATTTCTTCCTAATGGTGAATAGTTATAGACTAGGTATTCTACACCTCCAAGTCTGGACTAGGTCAATTCATGTTCTCAAGCTTTGTCAAAAACCTCAACACTATGAACCCGTACTACTTAGCTTCAACTTGGAGCATAACTTACCTTCAGATAACAAAATTGGGGCCCAGCTGATGTCTTCATTGGGGAAGGGGGAAATACTATGAGAGCATGGTAAGCCTAGTTAGTACATATGGAATATTGGAATACAACAAACACAAAACGACAAGTTACCTAATTTGGCAAGCAATTGTGGAATAAATTTTTGACACCATCAAAAGGAGAAAATATCAAGGATTTCATGAAGATTTGGTTTAGGGAACCATATAACTTTTGTTTTTCTTGTTGTTTTCTATGGCTAGATGGGACCATTGGCCCCAGCACTTACAGCTTGCATTGGAATAGCCTTTCATGAAATTGGGGATGCAAGAATTTGTCTTATTATCCTTTGCTTGGATGGATAAAGTGGAATATAACAAAGGACATGATATGGGTGGGGCTAGGTGGTTCCCCCCCCTTCCCTCCTCACTCCCTTGAAGCATTTCATAGGGTTCAAACTCCTCCCAGGTTGAACTTGGACTACTTCAGGTTTGTGCTTTTGTACATGAAAATGCAACCCACAAGGGTGGGATCCGAGCAAGCCAATCAATGAGATACATATCACACCACCGAGTCAAATATCATGGATCCTTACTTACTTACTTCCTTACCAGTCTTTTATTTTGGGAATTTTTTTGCACAAATGAGAAAAAAATAAAAATAAAAATTTACTCACATACTTACTAAGTAAGTACATAATGAGATGTTTTGAACACCAAAACTTGGCACAAAATGATAGCCATTTTGAACACCATAATATATATATATAGGTAAGTTAGGTGTACTCTAATTAAAACAAAATTATAGCCATTTTCAAGACCATATTATATACCTAACTTAGGTGTACTCTAATAAAATTCTCCTTCAAAAAAATATGCTGATTACAATATTGGATTTCATCTCCCCCTTTAAAAAAAAAACCTTCACAAAACTTGCCTGGTGTTTTGGTACATTCACATGTGGAGAAAAAGCTTTGTGAAATATAACTGAAATAAGTTATATTTAAAGTTGAGTTATGAATAATAAACCAATGCATGAATCAAATCATGGAGGAAATTATCATGGTATTTTATTTTCAAGGAAAATAAAATAAAATAAAACTTTGAATTGGAGTTTATTTTATTGAAAATGGAGTTCTTGTTAATAATCTAGAAAGTTTAGAAATCAAGGAGAAATGATCATGAAATGTCAAGGAAAATGAAGAAAATAATAATAAAAATTGGAAATGCACAAAACAATGAAAATGTAGTAAATTATAAAATTGAATGTTTGAAAATAAGTGAGTTTTTTTTACATATGAAACCTTGGAGGTGTTGTTGAAGAGCTGAAGATATCAACAACATTAGTAGTGCCTTTTAGGATGGATCACATGTTCTGGGCAAGCCTAACTTATGTAAAGAGTGGATTTTAATTTTTATTTCATTATTACAAAATGTGGGTGCATTTCATTAATCTTGTTCATTAAATTAGTGAATTCACTATTTTTTTCATTGGTCCCCATTCATTACAACCAATGAATTCACTCCAAATCTAATGAAATCACTATAAGGCATTCATTACAACCAATGAATACACTCAAAATCCAACGAAATCACTTGGCATCATTCATTGCAACGAATGAATTCACTTAAAATCTGATGAAATCATTTTACATCGCTCATTACAACTAATGAATTCACTCAAAATCCAATGAAATCATTTGGCGTCATTCATTACAACCAATAAATTCATTCAAAATTCAATGAAATCACTTGATGTATAAAAACACCTTTTGTTATAGTGTTTTTATTTTTAAAAATATATATATTTTGAAGACTAAAAATCTCATTGCAAAACCCAAAAAAAACATCGAAATTGAGTTTTATTGAGGTTTTGATGACCTAAAAAAAAAACCAAGATTTCACCCAAAACAAACAAAACAAAGTTGAAACATTATTATAATAATAAAATCATTCAAAGTATTTTGTCATGTGCAGTTATTTTGTATTCATTCTCTTAGGGGGTTGGAATTCCCAAATTAGAAAACTGAGCTGAAAAGATTGTCCCATGACGACTGTTGAGTCGAGATCTGTAAATCCTCTTCTCTTGATCTGTAATCTTCCTTCTTCTTGAGCCAAAAGAAGAAGAAGAAGAACAAAAACAACATTGTCGAGATTGAAATTTTTTTTATAAAAAACCGACCTTCCTCCTCCTCCTCGTCGTCCTGTAACAAAATCAATAGAAATCTGACAGTAAATCTTGCACCCTGGAAAAAATCCATTAAAAAAAAATGAAATCATCCTTATGCACAAAAATCGATACAAAAAAATCAAAAAAATTTGACCTTTCTTGTGCAGAAATCGAGAGAAATGCGATCGATCTTCCTTTCACAGGAATCGATAAAAGAATACTTGAACCTTCTGTTTTTTTTGCAGTGAAGGAATGAAGATCATGGATTGATGCAGCACTTGGGTTTGGTAAGCAAAGCTGCAGCAGCTAGTTGTGTAGCAAGCTGCAGCAACAACGCAAGAGCAGCTGTGGAAGAAAGTATTATACCCATAGTTCCAAGCCTTTCGTCGTAGGATTACACACCAAGATACCAGCACTCGGGATCTAGCAAGTACTGATGATCCCAGTACGAGCGATTGATCATCATCATCACCATCATCCCCGCCTGCGGGACGCCTTGAGATCGATCACAATGAACCAATCCACTGCAGCTAGCTTGCTTGCTTGCTAGTTGATGATCAATATAGCCAGAGCTGTTGCTGCTGCTGTTGCAGTGGATTCGTTCTTCTTCTTCTACATCGAGTCATGATAAGATCGTGTGTAATCCTATGACAAAGGCTTGGAAGTGGTACACTGTAAAATTGATATCATTCATTAATCCTCCTCCTCTGCAAAGCTCCTGATCCTGTTGGATCCTGTTTGTTTCAAGAGTCAGTCCAGCTAGCTTCATCATCTGCAAGATCGATCCTAGTCCTCCTACTATCTGACAAAAACTTAAAGAAAATGAAAAAAAAAAAAAAAACTGTTTGTTATAATGACGGACAAATATTTACTCTTGCTGAGATCTCCAAAGTCAAACACTAGCTTGATCAAGTTTCATTGCTGCAACTCATCATGATCGATCATGTAGTAGGCTGTTGCCTTGGAACTAGCACTAGTACAAAAAGAATGATGGGTGGTAACTGCTTCGGCGTCTAGAGGACTCTAGCTGCTAGACGAAAGACTAGACGGAGCACTACTACTACAATTCTCTAGACAAGAATTCCACCATGGGAGACAGTAGTATAAACAATTTACTGTTGAAAACCCTGGCTCCCTGCCCTCTCCTTTATACTCTCATGGAATGGGACAGGGGCGACGCGTGTCGAAGGAAGGATATACATACCGATAAAACAATTGACCTGGAACTAACTAGGTACCTGGAATCTAGACAATAGTTATATGAAGCTGGTCATCATGATCAAGTCCAATGGCATCAGCAGCTTTATATTCTCGAGTAGCTTTAAGACTTTTTGTACACGAGTTCTTCGTAAAGAATATGATGATCAGCAAGCAGCAGCTGCAAGTCTAGCTCACGTTGCAGATCATCATGGGTCGTGCCTCATGGGATCATCTGTACGTCTGTGGAATTTCTTGGATGATGATTCTCTGAGCTCAACAACTATATATATACATAATTTTCCGGCCGACGCGTGGCCAGTTGGAGGTCAGATGCTGCAATTCTGCAGATCAAGACACATATATCCGGCCAGTTGTAGAGATCAGACAATTGTTGCAAATCTTTTGGATGCTGCTGCTGCAGGCTCATCACTAGCGGATGTATATCCTACTTGTACTTTCTTTCTTAAGTTCATGGTATCTTGGAGCAGGGCGACGTTGGGCACGCGCGAGGCCATGTGCTTGAAAGGAATCAGTCAGGACTAGTGAGGATAAAAAGAGACACTGAACCTGGCCAATGAGAACTAGCTCAAATCTTGAAAAAGTTGGGGTTATGGGCTAGTCAGAAATTGTGCAGGTGAAAATCCAGATTGTTTTTTTGGGAGCTTAAGTGTAAGAATCCATGATGACTCGTGTTTTGCAGCACATGCAGTAGTAGCAGCAGGTAGCAGCTATTCCTAACTTGTGGACGAATTAGGGATGGACAGCGACCAGCTGCTTTACAGAATTAGCAGCAGCTGCTAATTGCTCAGCACAAGACTCCAAACTGGAACTTAGTCATGCATGCGTCCATGCTCCTCCTCCTCCTCATCCTCGTCGCTGGAGCCATTCACGTGTTGGTTTCATTATTCGATATCGCATGTCACGTGTGTTATACTTGCTTCACCTTTAGAATATATCACAAAGCTGTTTTCTTACCGTACTTCTCAGATCCATTCTAATTATTTACATCAATCAATCGAGCAATCAATCACTCAATCAATCAAGCAGAAATATAACTCAGACTAGCCCCAGATGATCTCACAAAACTTGAAATTATTAGCAGCTGCACTCATGAATGTGTTGATCTATATCTCTAAAGTGGGGATTGCATTATTGCAGAAGCTGCTGCAACTGGCCTTTCCATGATGAGTGCCTTGCAGCAAGCTAGCTGCATAATCTGGTTAAGGATGACAACAACCACCACCACCACCACCACCACCACCAGCCAGTTTAGAAATCCGCACAAGCTGCTGTTGATCTGGAATATAATTTCTATTCAATAAATTGCAGGTCTACAACACCTTGATTATGATCTAGATCTGCAGCAGAACTAATTCAGCATCAATTGTTATTAGATCATGCATAATTAATGAGGTGCAAGACTTAAATTGTTTGTAGATTAATAAGTTGAATCAAATGAATAAATTGAGATCAAAAGAAGCTGTGATCTGGAGATGATCACATGAACAGAAAACCACCAAGACTTATAAATTGTGCTGGTTTCGCCAGATTGCTTTTAAAGGCCTGCACCCCAGCCCAGCTCAGTGTAGACCCGATATTGTGCAAGTTTGACAAATTGATGAATGCAATAATAATGGTGCACATGATTATAACTTGTTACTAGTGTTGTGAATTTAAGGAAACAAAATCCTGAGCCTCTGGGCTGCATGCTGCTGCATCTCCTCATTGTCTGAGCAGGATTTTGATTCTTAAATTTGTTGGCCACCATTTTTGATGTCTTGTTCATGTTATAACTTATACTAGTCGCCTGCCTGCCTGCCTGCCTGCCTGCCTGCAGCAGCAGCAGCCCCTGAACAACTAACTCGTCATGTATGTGCAAGGGATAATTAGGTGAACAAGTTCTCAACTGGTGTATACATATATGAGCACCATCATGGAACAAGTCTATTCTCAAGTTTAGGAAGAGGAGCTGGAATGTAAGGTAGGGGAGCTCCACTAGTGTGCAGACAGAGTTCATAGGAGGAGTTGACATACATGGGTCATGAATGTCTTGAAAAGAGTACAAACAAGATTTTTAACTGTGCATTAAAAATTAAACAGATAGCTCCACAGAGAGAGAGAGAGTGTGTGTGTGTGTGTGAATAAAAATAAGGAACTTGTGCATAGGGGATAGACAAAGGCCTAGTTGAGGAGGACATGAGTTTTCTCCAATTAACTTAGGTTGTTTTGTTTGTTTTATTTAATGAGCATGACTAGAGGCATAGTTTTGGATAGATTAAGGCAAAACCAAATTTTCTCCAAAATTGGTCCCCTACCCCCAAAAAAAAGCTCATGGGCTTCTCCAAAACTATGCCCATGAGCTTTTTGGGAGGGGGGAAGAGGGGGGGAGGAGGACGAATTTTGTTTGATTTTCTGACCAAAACATTAGGAATTTTTTGAATTTTTGAGTGTAAATTCAACTTTTTTTCTTTTTTTTGGAAAAAAGTTGCCAAGCTTTAATAGAACTCTATTTCTCAAATTAAGCTCAAATTAAGCGCAACAATTTGAGCTTGTGGTTGGATAGCACTTTACTTGTGCCTTGAAAACTTGTCAATGTTCATTGCTTTTTCAGAAGAGACATATATACATATACAAGTCGTTTCAACAGCCTAATGTTTAAGAGGGAAATTGTTGTACCCAAGAATCATCATGTTTACAGAAAATAAGATCAAAACCTTATATGAAGATATTCCACATTTTTTAAATAAATCTTGTTCAAGACCCTTACTCAAAGTTTTGATGGAGAGCATTGTTCCTTACCGTTGTCTTTTGGTATGTGAAAAATATCATAAGCAAATTATCATTAAAATTCATGTTTTAATTTTTTTGTAATATCAAGCCAATAGTGTTACAAATTAAAATTGTATTTCAATTAGTAATTGAATTGTTCATATGTGCATCAATTTCACAATATAATGGTAGATCAAGATGTAAACATTATTAATTACAAATTTTCATCATAAAACCTTTTTTAAATATTCATCATAATGCATCAAATTTAAGAATTATGAAACCACTATGTTGTGATAATTTTTTGTGTACACCATAACATGAATTCACTCTATGATTACTTGGTTAGGAAACCTTTGTGCCCACTTGGATATGTCAAGAAAATGATTCTCAACGCAAAGCCACTCCATTGAAATAGGCTCTTTGATTACAAGTGAAATCAAAGCATGTATGTAAAAACAAAAAACAAAACAAAACTCTTAGAGAAGTGCAATACCTAAAGCTTTTTTTTCTTTTAAAATTTTTTTTTGCCAATTATCATTTAAGCTTCATCATATTGAGATCTATCAAGCACCTCCTTAAAGAACTATGCGTAATTAATGAAGTCCATGCCTATACATTTTTTCCGAACAAGGACAACAGACTAATAATGCAAGGGAATACTCTAGTTAACCTCCCAAAGATTGGCAAATATTAAATAGCTAGACTAATTGTGTGTTTGTGCCATAATGCTTCAAGGGAAGGTTTCTTTTCCACATAGGATAAGGTTGGTGCATAAACATCATGGTTCACACAACAATTTCAAACTCAAAATAATGAGGAATCTTCACATTGTCAATTTGAAGTCCTTAAAACACACACACACACACACACACACAAGTCAATCAGCACAACTTGTCACAATTGCCAAGACTTTCAAACCATACCACATAAGCATATTCATTACTTTTTTCAATTTTCCTCAGGATCTGACATTTTGTTTTATTACTCTAATTGTGAATGTACCCAATCGGTAGGTCTATTAGAACTTGCTATATATGAGACCCCAACCCAATTGCTATAAGATTGTTATTCTCAGCCGACACGATCCACTCGTGGTGGCTTTTTGAGCCAACTTGGACCCATAATCAAGTCTATTGTAGCAATCCAAATCTTCCATCCAAGAAGAGAATCAATCTTGATGTACAAGTCTCTATTCCTCCCTCCTTTCTTCACATCTTAAAACCCGATTTCCATCCAATGGCTATGGTTGAAGACAATATGGAAACTAAAGTCCAATTCTTGGTTTCCTATTTCATGAGTCAGCTTGAAAACTCAACATCAAAATAATGCCATATAGTTGGCCACGTCTCACACACACTCATCTTTCCCTTGTTCACAATGAACCACATGATTAACAATATTTCTCCCCAACAACACCTCATCCCTACGCCCCGACCCCAGCTTTCCACAAATGACTAAAACCAATCCCAAATCTAGCTTGACCAGTGTCCACCACTTCTTTACCCACCCATCAATAGAGGGACTTGGGAGACCTCAAAATCTCCCACATGGGCAATTGTTGCAAACATCTCTTTTCATTGTACTTTTTACCATTTTCCATTGCGTTGGCTTGTGGGATTAGTTGACTTTCGAATTGATCCCATTATGTGTCCTTGACTACTTGCATTGCTTTTGTACCAAGTACCAACTCTCCACGGTCCTAAACCCCCTCACCTAAGCCCAAATATTCTCCTACTAGATCACCTTCCCACAATGCCACATCTCCCTATGCTTGTACCCCCTTGCCCAAGTCCAATGATTCTCATATTAGATCAGATCACCTTCCCACCCAAATGCTCCTCTCCCAACTACCCATGGGCCACATACCTTCAATCCACTTTCAAATCATTGACTTCCCGTATCACTATGATTGATTTCTTCAAAGTGGTGTCTTTTGAAAAACTGCAATGAACAACCTTCCTGTATGCACCAGCCACTTGCATGGATGACCGATCAATCCCCTCATTGTCCTCACCACCAAACAAAGAGAAAATGTCCACTTTCACACAACCAATTCTTTACCGTCTAGATTCCAAGTCCCTACATCCCACTTCACCAATCTTCAAATCCAATGGCACTTTACTTCCATCCACTCCATTTCCACCATCAACCTGTATGCACCATCCACTTGCATGGATGAACAATCAATCCCCTCATTGTTCTCACCACCAAACAAAGAGGAAATGTCCACTTTCACACAACCAATTCTTTAAAGTCTAGATTCCAAGTCCCTACATCCCACTTCACCAATCTTCAAATCCAATGACACTTTACTTCCATGCACTCCCTTTCCACCATCAACCTTAACAAGAAAACACTCAAATCCCAACCTAAGAGCTCCCAACCCAAACCACTCAAAGATCCCATTCCCTTCACCAAGATCCACCCCTTAGCCTTCCCCCTTCCCCATGGTTGAACTCCCATTCTACACCTCCCCAAAAACAACCCCTTCACATTTCACATTCACATAGCACACACATATTCTTTGGGTACTCAGGGTTGGCACTTTACCTCAGTCCACATAGCTGGTTGCAGGGATGTCAAGCAACTTCTACAGAATACAGAGTGTACAATTGAGTTTGGAGCTTGCAAACTAGCGAGGATTTTTTGGACTCTTCTAAGGGGAAGCCAATAAAGAACTCAATGCTATTTCAGCTCTACATTGAGGCAACATAGAAGTCACTATGAACAGCCTGATGCTCCAGATATTTGTTACAAACTGCCACTGGCACCTCCCTCAGGAGCTTGCTGCTTCAACTGTGATACCAAATTGGGTGAAAGGGAGCACTTAATTGTGAAGAAATCTTGTGATCACAAGGAGTACAATTATCATACTCTGCACACCAAGCTAATGCAAGGCCACCCAAACACATGATCCTGATATTTACAAGGGTCTGAAAGCAAGACTTGAATACTTGATACTTCAACCTGTGTTCTGATCTCCTATGTTGCACATCACCAGTGGAGAAAACAGTTCACTGGATTGTGAGAAAAATTATGTGGTGCCTGTACATTGACATCTTGCTCACAACCAAGACAGGGTACAAACACACCCATCTTAGGCCATTAAAGATGCTGTTCCAACAAGAAGTTCAAAAGCTCCAGTGTGTGGCCCTGGAGTTGTGTGGTCCCTGGAGGTGTGCGGTCATCAATCTCCAGTGTGAGGCCCTGGAGTTGTCAGTGCCATGAGGCACTTCTCTGTCCTGGCTGCACTTGACCACCAACTACTGATCTGACTTCCAGTGTACAACTTACCTCCATGATATTGGCAGTCAGATCATCAGATCTGTCAAAGAGCGATTTCTTCCTCATCCTCAAAATCCACCTCCCGAGTATCCTCTTGGTCAGAAATTTCTTCACCTTCCACTCTTTCAGTGCTGTGGACCTCACTTGACATACTAAGAAGCTTGTCTTTGATTGCCTTGAACAATGTATCAGAAAACTCTTTGTGCTCCCTTAAGTACTTCTTTGCATTATCCTTCCCATTTGCAAAGTTCTTCTCCTCATAGGAGTACCATGAACCTGAAAGCTTCAAAAGATGATGCTTCACACCTAGGTCCAGAATTTCACCTTCACGTGAAATACCTTTGCCAAACTCAATGTCAAACTCTGCTGTCTTGAAAGGAGGTGCTACTTTGTTCTTCACCACTTTGACAGTGACTTCATTTCCGTACGCCTGCATGCCACTATGTCTTCACTTAGCTTTTGAGGTATACCCAGAAAAGAGGAAAAAAGAACTTGGACAATATCCATACATATCCAGAATTGTACCTCATCACCATGTTTCAACTGGGATTTTCTCTTGATGTTCAAACGCACTGATGCATAGAACTTGAGAGCATTGCCTCCTGATGTAATTTCAGATGGCATCCCACCAAATGTGTTCAATTTTTGTCGAGTCTGTTGCACCCAAGCACATGCCTCAATCAGTAAATAGCAACTGCACTTCATGCCTCTGCATCCTGGTCCTTCTAATGTTGGAAAGTTGCATGTGGCACAACATCAAATAGCAATCAAATATCTACGAGCTGTAACTATCTCATCAATCACCTGCATAATCTAGAGGGATGTCATTACCTGGTTGAGAAAGATGAGAATTGTCTGAGCTGAGTTAAGAGAATGAGTAAGCTTGCGGAGAGCTTTGCTCATGAGACGTGCCTGCAGCGCCATTTGGGAATCCCCCATCTCCCCCTCCAGCTCTGCTTTTGGTACCAGTGCTGCAACCTGCCAGTCTCAGAAAACCCATTACTAATGATCCACCAACAAATCTGAACTCCAGAGATAATTACAATTGTCAAAATCTAAGGATACAACAAGGTAACTAACTTCAACTAACGAAGCTGTTGTGATGTGAATATTACTTAAGCTGCAACCATATTCCAGAATCACTGAATTGTACAGACTTCCCACCAACAACCTTGCAAGTCAAAAAAGTAGGCAACAGAGGGGGAGTGGACTATATACACTGTCAATGACAATGACATCAAAGGTGCCTGATCGCACAAAAGTGTCAACAGTTTCCAGAGCTTGCTCAGCTGCATCAGGTTGCACAAACAGAAGGTCTCGAGTATTGACACCAATGCCCTCTGCAAACTGCAGGTCCAGTGCATGCTCCGCATCAACAAAGAGACAGAAGCCTGAAGTCACAACATCCCAGGTGGAGGGAAACTGTTGTAAAATGAGTCCATTCAATGCTGATGAGGCTATAGGCACCCTTGCCACTCCTACTTCATTCTACACATCCTCAGAACCCTGACTCCTACATCTAGACCTCTGCAAGGAATCAGGTCAAGATACCATCAGATGTATTCAGTACATTTGCCATAATCTACTACTCCTGGGCAAAGGGAAAGATGTGCAGAACCTACAGAACTGAACAGAAAATGGGTGCATAGTCATCAAGATGCTGCACCCAGAAGAAGTAAGTGCTGAAATCATTAACCATTTACATACCCTTCCCTAACTTTTGAGCTTCAGCAATGACATGAAGAGCAAGAGTTGTTTTCCCTGAAGCTTCAGGCCCATAAATCTCTACCACACGCCCCTGTCAAGCAAGATCGCAATTTCAGTGTTTCAAACCCAATTCATGTGCTTAAAGTCCACCTCACTCTAGAAATTTGATGCATCTCCAGTAACTCAAGCATAGCTATATGCCTTCTGCAAGCATAGACAATCCAACATGTTTTTCACTACAGGAACTTTTCACCACAGGAAGCTGAAGTAATCTTCATCACAGTTCAAACCATATAGCTTATTCTTCATCCAAAAGAGTTCATGTTTTACACAGACAAAGAACTCCATAACCTCTTAGATGTAGTCAGAGAGAAGCATTTCTGAAATTCAAGAGCAGCTTGATAGAGAATCAATTCTTCATGGCATCTGAAACCATCTACTGCTAAATCATTCTGCTCCTGTGACAAAACCGTACCTTGGGTAGACCACCAACACCAAGAGCAATATCAAGTGTCAGAGATCCAGTAGAAATGACATCCACATGCACATGCTGGTTGCGGCCAAGCCACATAACTGATTCCTTGCCATACTGTTTGGTAACTTGAGCAATCGCTGCTTGCAGCAACTGATGTTTCCTTTCGTCACTTTCCACCACATGATTATTAGATCCCTCAGATTGAGACTCTACTTGCTGTTGCTTTTGTCGACCCTTGCCTGCAAACATCCAACCATTAAGCAGACTACCTTTATTAGAACATATAAATTCTTCCAATATATTGTTGCTGGGAAGTCTTTCTTCTTCAGCCCAGAGTATTGAACCTGCAAGCTTATTCAGCAAACAGGAGAAAACCACTGAATAGAATAAACTGCCATCAAAACTTTCCAAAGCCAAATGGGGGAAAAACAGAGAAAAGAAGAAAAGAAAAGAAAAGAGAGCAACACAAAAACACACCTTTCTTTGTACTTGTGCTGAAATCCACAACACTGTTGATGAAGAATGTGGGTCTGCAAATTCCCACAGCGTCCTGGCAAGGAAGCAAGTAACCCCATTATCCCCATTCCACCAATAGGACGCTTGAGTCCAAAGACACACATGGAGAGAAGGAGAGAGTTTGAAGACATACAAAACCTCCTCACCACATCCACAGAAACAAAGTTAGAAAAAAACATCGTAGACACGAACCCTAGAAGATCCTTCTCTCACCATCACATCCACAGAAACAAAAGTTAGAAATATCATCATACACACAAACCCTAGAAGACCTTCTCTCACCATCACATCCACAGAAACAAAGTTAGAAATATCATCATACACAAAAACCCTAGTAGATCCTTCTCTCACCATCTTTGTTAGTCAGAGGGTGGAACCTCGTCCTCCTCCTCCTTCTTCTTCTTGGACACATTCATGCAGACATTCCAGGGCTTGTCCAGAGGGGGGAAAGGGGGAAGAAGAGTAGGAGAAAAAAAAACTGGGGAGAAAGGGCTTACCAATCTGTAGGAGACAAACGGATGTGAATTAGGATTTTTTACGCAAATTCCATACAATCCTCGAGAGAAGAAGGGGCAAAACCGAGCTCGCAGCACACGCGCCATCCTAGGCTTACAGTTATGAATATAGATTGCGCATTCCTCCACCCGCTGATTTTGTTGTTTCCTACCTCGACCTCCAGTATACTGCAAACCTTAAACCCTAAACCCTTTTGAACATAGGGAGTTGATATCTGAAGTGAATTTTGCCCAGCAAAACCCAAATCTGCAACAATTTTTCTTTTGTTTGGGGTTTATAATGAAAGAGTTGCATACTCTGGGTTTCGACAATCCATGCCTGTTATGTGCACGAAAGAGTTGCACTTGTTGGAGTGGGAATTCGCAGTCGGTCGAGGAGAAGAAGAAGAAGGCCAAGAGCTAGAAGCTCCATTCGAGTAGGGTTTTTGGCTGATACCAGAGAGAGGGAGGGAGTAGCTAGGGTTTAGTACTAGGGAGTTTAGGGTTTTTAGGGTTTAGTACTAGGGGAGTTTAGGGTTAGTCTAGGGTTTTTAGGGTTTAGTACTAGGGGAGTTTTAGGGTTAGTCTAGGGTTTTTAGGGTTTAGTACTAGGGGAGTTTTAGGGTTAGTCTAGGGTTTTCAGGGTTTAGTACTAGGGGAGTTTAGGGTTAGTCTAGGGTTTTTGGCCTAACACCAGAAGTGGCGAGCTGTGTAGTGATTGGTCATGATTGATGTTTTGCCTACCCCAATCTCAGTAGTAGCCAAAACTATTTATTAATTAATAATTAATTGTAAGAGCAGTCTTAATTAATTAATACTTAAAGGCAGCCAGTCTTTAGGCCCACTTTAGTTTGGGGTCCAGGAGGGTCCAAATTCCTAGGAACCAATTTAGACTCATCTGAAGCAAATTGAATCCTTGAGTTAAACCATGCCTTGGACCCTAGCTCAAATCTTGGTTCTCCAAATCATAAGCTTTCTCCCTTGAGCTCTTTTCTTTGGTTTGAACCAATTTGATTTTCTCTCCAAAATGTGCCATCTAGGTTTTTAGCTTTGATTTGTTGCTTTTTGGTCTTGAAACCTCATCTGAAAGTTGTGAGCCTCATGGTGTTACTAAACATGAGGAAAACCCATTAATATAAGAACCTCCATGCACATAATTATGGGAATGCAAGAACATTTAGAAATGGGAGGAACTCTCCTTGGCATAATGCTTTAAGGTTCTTTTCTTGAGGTGTTCTTGAACATGAGGAAAACCCACTAATATTAAAACCTCCATGCATGTAGTTATGGGAATGCAATAACATTAAAAATTAGGAGGATCTCCCCTTGGCATAATGCTTTGAGGTTCTTCTCTTAGAGGAGATTTTTCAAATACACAAAGAAAACATCTATATATCAATTTGTGTTTGTAAATATAAATGATTTTTAATTAGTCTTCTTGTGCATGCATGTAAATGATGTGTAAATAGTCATATGTAATTGTGACTTTGATTTAATGTTGTGCTTGTAAATGTAAATGAATTATAAATAATAATGTTGGGCAAGCCCATCCTTTGGTGGTACATCACATCTTGATTTTCCTGAACCCATTAAACTTTGAAAAATCATAAGAAACACTTAAATAAATATATATATTTTTTAATGAATACATTTATTAAGTTTCATAAATTTTTAATATTATCAAAAATATTGTGTATTTGGATGTTCCTAATGCATTTAGAAAAAGTTTTAAAAATGTAATGTTAGTTCCTTTCCTTGAATTTTTTGATCAAAAACTTAAATTTGAAACATAATTTGTGATTTTTTTTGAGATTTTTTTCCCTAAGGTAATTTGAAAGTCATTTTTTTTTCAGATTTTTATTAAGTAACTAATTGAGTAAATATAATTTAATTATGAATTTCCAAAGTTAAAATTATTGCATGCACTAATATATGGCTTGAAATTTATTTTGAAATAAAAGAATCAAAAATTGTTACAAACTTGTATTCCTAATTCTATTTGCTAGATTAGGTCACAATTATTGGCCCATGTGGTGGCATCTAAATGATTCCTCACTTTATGATGTCCAATACTTCATGTTCACAAGTGAAGATGAGAAAATAACTTTCACATTATTTGTATGTCATAGACTCTAGTAGAGGCCCACATAACAAGTATGGGTGGACATCATAAGAAGGCATATAGAAACATTTATGATGTTCTTTATTTTAGGAGGCATGTATAAGACCATTGATGTGAGCTTGCTTAGTAGCAATAAGAGAAAGGTATATGACTTGCTTTTGGATAAAAAGAAGGGGACTTGAAAGACATCTTAGCCATGAATTTGAAAAATAAAATAAAATCTCAAAACTTGCAATGTAAGTATTATTGTGACCACGAAGCATACATCTAATTGAAGACCAACATTCATGTGGCTTATGAAGCAATTGATGTCTTATGGATATGTCAATGTAGCATTATTCCTTTAAAGGCTAGCAAGGAGCTCACGATATCACATACAAGCAAAGAGTGGAGATGCTCTTACAAAGTTATTGTCCATGTGGGAGGTTTAAAAATCGATAGATCCATGCTTTAAGATCAAATGCTATTCCCACCTTTGAAAAGATTAGAGATCTGTTGAGTAACAATTCAGACAAAAAAGGATATAACCCAAAACTCCCACTACTACTTTCTCATCTTATTCATTCCTTCATGATGGATTGGCACTCTTTGTACATTTGAACAAGAACCTTCACTAATCTTGAAAGCTCAATGTGTAACATCTGGCACTATTGACCAGCTATTCAACTAATGGAATACATACTAGGACTACTAGGACTACAAGTTGTATTCTAACACTACTATAAGTAGTAGTACTGAAGAAGACAGTATGAAATCTTTCAAGATCGAGAAGGTGAAGATGATGCACAAAAGACAGTGCATACATCATTTACATGACACAGATCAGTGGCAACTAACATGTAATTCACAAGTGGTGAGAATGTGGTATTGCAACCAGAGGTAACAGAAGCTGCAGAGATCTAATAAAGAAAACCCGAAACCCTAAAACCCACAGGTCATCCTTCTACAAACTACTTCTCATGGTGTCAGGAGTTGCAAACAGGATCATGGTTTTTAAGGTCCCGTGTTTGAAACTTGGCAATAAGATCCTGGCTGAAATGACTCCTTGTTTTTGTCAAAGTTTACAAACTCTAAATGCAGACCGTTCCCCAAGACCTTTTCTCTTTGAAAGGGAATTTGACAACATAGTTATCTTTTTGGGGGAAAAAAAAAAAGAGTTAGGGTTGGAGCAAAAAACCTCTCTATGATGACTGGTTTTCTTGTTCAAGGTACATCTTTCGTTCCAACATGTATTGGTACAATGGTGGCTCGTTATTTTGCAACATTTTTGGATCCTCAGCAAAGCAGACATAGTATGCAGCCACGCCACTTTCTGGAACCACCATGTTCAGGTACATCTGCACACATGATATGAGATATGTAAGTGTGTGGATTGGACATGGCAATTACAGAGTTTCGCAATTCTTAAACCCTAAAACCTATTCTCTCTCTCTCTCTCTCTCTCTCTCTCTCTCTCTCTCTCTCTCTCTCTCTCTCTCTCTCTCTCTCAGTTTCTTGGTGTTAGGTCTCTCCAACCCATCCTGTGACTATGCTGTAATCATGTGTTTGGCTCTCTTCTTAACAACACTTGAAACACCATGTGAACTATTTTACACTAATCCAAAACTATCTCCAATTTCATCCTAGATTTTCTTGGCAAAAAACTGAACTCTGTCGAGGGTGGTTTCCAGCATTCTTCTTACCAACAAGAAACCAATGAAGAAGGAGATAATAGATATGCCAACTGTGAGGTCCCGGTGGGTTGCAAAGGTCCAGCAACCACCCACAAGGGCTGTGAAAACACCACCAACGACACAGCTGGTGAATAGGACCACACCCGTCAAATCATCATTGATCAATATATCCACACGTTGGATTCGAAACATATCCCATGTGTCCCTTGCTGCCCTCACAAAACTCTTGCCATGAACTGCCACCTGCCAAATGAATGTTTGGAGGAATAAGATTTGGAGATTGTCCCTTCCATCTCCAGACTAAATAGGTATGTGAGGTTTTTTCTTTTTGGCAACAGCTAGTGTCTCTTAACCACACAAAGCAAAGCCCTAAATGTACCATGTAGAGAAGAAACTCAAAATATTTTACCTGAACAAATGCCCACTTGTTGAAGTATTGTATCAAGTTGTCAAGAATCCCAAGAAAGCAATTCACACATGAGAAGAGAAACTCATGTCCTCGTTGCTCATTCGCTATACATTGTGCCTGGAAGCATTTCAAGAGGAACCCAATAATACTATCATTACTCAAAGCACCATCAAATACCGTAGAAACCAACATTCCAAGTTCAATGGATCACACACCCTCACCAACAGAAGTCTAATCAAGTCTCATGGCTTGCAGTTCTACAGCTGCAGATTTTATTCTGCTACAAACTCAATAGACAAAAATCAAATGAAAGAAATTGAGAAGAATAGAATCTCCCAGACCTAAACGTATTATTTCACAACTCAAGCTCTAAGGAGGGTTTAGGGTTTAGAGTTTAGGGCTTGCAAACTTAAGATCAGCATTTCAGCTTGTTGCCAGTCACTTACTATGGCATGTAAAGTCTGCACAATGGACACAAACAATGATCCCACGCAAATACTCCCAAATGAGATCGTGCAAGCACGAATCAGAGCACGTAGGGTTGGGTGCCGGGGCATGGCATGTTCCTGCATATATATATATACACACACACAAATTTTTTTGTCAGCCTCTGATGGTTAGGAGGAGAAATAACATCTGTGCTACACTACATCATGAAGACTTCCTACAAAATCTGCATGATTGTTATCTCACAAAATAACAATGTGACAGTAACCTCATCATTTGACATACTAGGGCACAGTTTTGGTTTATATATACAAAGGGGGCTTTCCTTGGTTGCTCTGATTAAGGGAATGCCACTTTGTCTTGTTTCAAAAAAAGAGAAGAATGTGTTGTCTTCACAAGACCATCAAAATTGCATGTGCCAAGAAAAGATAATCTGAATGCAAGAGGTTGGAACTTTGAGGAGGAGCATCCTAAACTCTAAACCCTAAACCCTGAACCCTTATACCTGAAAGTAGAAGGTTCCCACTGTGCCAGCAACTGTGACATTCACAATATTACGCAGCACTTCAATGGACCACGCAAGGCTTATTATCAACAGGGCGACATAATAACCCCCATATGGGAGGCTGACTGCTCCTGTTGCCCCAAATATCCAAACTGCAGTCCAGCACGCAGCGAGGAACACAGCACAGTATGAGACAAAATATAGCCCTGGGTACCGAGCTGTCACCAACAGCACCTTTGAGAGTATTATTGCTGCAAATGGGATCCTGCAATTTCATGCCCAAAAAAAAATCAAATTCATCATATATACTGTCAGCTTGAAGAAACAGACATTTTGAACAATCTCTCAGGTGGGTCCAAGATGTGCATGTTGTCCAATGTCTGAGAGAACACACTTCATATGTCCCAAAGTCTGCAATTTGGAAATTTCCATTAAAAAAATTGTTTTTACCTGTTCCTAACCAACTGGACAAAGAGAGCTTGAAACAACGCAGCAACAAGAAAGACAAGCCCCACAAGGCCTTTCACGTTTCCTGTAGAGAGCAAAATGATACCAAGCAGACCTATCATACCACCCACAAAAAAAAACGAGAACAACAACAAATCAAGTGAATGAGAACTCAATGCAAAAGTTTAAAAGGTGATAAAAATTTTCTTGTATCCAGAGAGTTTCAGCAACTGAATTTCTGAAATCATCCATAAGCCCATTTTCACCAAAGTACTGATGCATGACCTAATGGGAAATGCAGGGCACATCATGGAAACCCTAGAAAGAAGAGATATGAACTTTGGCTGATTTCTGTAGAACCCCTTTGGCCAGAATGCAAAAGATCTGTAGAACGAGAAAATGAGACTGAGAAAAGCAATCATTTCAGCACAATAGTTGTACCTGTTGCAACAGAACCTGTCACCAAGCATATGTATATCATAGTCTTGGGGAAAAGTCTCATCAGAGTTTGCCAAATGAAAGCAAAAACCAATGCAGAGCCTGCTGCGGTAGCCAACTGCGGTGCCCAATCCCATGTACTGTATGTCCCTGCAGGTGGTCGTTTGATGGCAGGCGATGGTGCCAATGATGAATTCAAAGAGTTGTTGAACAGAAAATGTTGAACAGTATCATGAGCTCGAATGGCATCATTGTGATTGGTCTTTCGAATGCCCTTCACACCAAGGTATATGCAAATACCTGTTACGGCCCAGAAATGTGTAACAAACAGAAATGCAGCCCAATAGTCTTGGCACCCACCGAATGCACTTCTCCAAATTTGTCCACTTGACTGAAATCCAGTCTATTTCCCAAAACAAACAGAAACTCAAATTCTTCAATCCTTTCCCAACTCCATCATGTGTCATGCATCCCACACTTCATAGATCAATTCTTATTGACAAAAAAGAATATGCCTGTTACTTTCCCCCAGAGAGAGAGAGTATTATTGACCATGGTGCTACACTTGTAACAAATGCAAATTAAATGCAGTCAGAATTAGGAGACAAAAAAGATTTTTACATACTAACCCAAAATTTGGATCTGAATCGTTGACCCTGTGGAGGAGGAGGATAACCACCAGATGTAGCAGCATTATAGGGGATGGCACCCTCTGGAAATGGACCCACCTGAACTGAAGGTCTAGGAGGAGGATAACCAGCATTAGCATCATATGGAAGAGGTGGAAATACAACGTTTTCATTGGCAGGAGGCTGTTGCATAGGTGGATACTCTGCAGGAGGTGGCCTCTGCTCACCTCGGGTTGGACTATATGGAAGAGGTGGAAATCCTTCAGCTGCATTGATTGTTCTTCCAGGTGGTGGATACACTTCAGGAGGTCCTCCGGGATAAGAATGATTTGGAGGTGGGTAAAGAACAGCACCAGCTGGTAAATGTTGTGGCATATAACCCGGGTGATTAGGGTTGTACAAGGAAGAACCAGGAGGCGGTGGGTATCCTCTATCAGCATCATAAGTGTTGGCACCACCACGTGGCTGATAACCTGGATGGGTTTCATATGTAGGAGGAGGAGGTCCAGCTCTTCCATAAGCAGGAGGCGGGTTGTAGCCTGAACCTCTCTCCATGTACTCAGCAGGTGGGTAATAGTCTGGGTGTCCCGAATTGCCATGTTGAGCAAGAGGTGGGTATCCTGATGGTGGAATGCCATGTGCTGCATGTGGTCTAGGGTTCGATGACCTTGGTGGGTAGCCTGTGGGGGAGTCGGGTGGGCGTCCATCTATATCTTCTGGATCCTGTGTTGCTCATGAAAAATTTCCCCCAATGTAAGATGGTGCAGCTTGACATGAAAATCAAAAAGTATGATCCGAGGACAAGAACAAACAAAGAAGGAGCAGCAGCAGCACCACTGGCATTTTCCTACATCTTTTAAATTTTTTTTCAAGTCCCTTGCTTTCAATAGGGTAAAGGAAGCTAGGGACAAAGAAGAAGAATCAGCTCCAACCCACAATCTGAGAATAACCAAGATGGGGATTTGATGCTTCTGCTGTTACCACTTATAGATGGGTCAAGGAGCTTTACCGATTCCTCGGAGTCGTCATCGTGGCTGTGGTCATGATGGTGATGATCATCATGGAAATGTGCCATTGCTGGTGAATCTGCTGCTGCAGCTTGTTTGGACTGCCAAAACCTTTAGTAAGGACCTTGCTCCATGAGCTAGTCACAATCCTCCTCCTCCTCCTCGCCCAACTCACATTCCCCACTCATCCATCCAGCCAGTCAGCCAGGCAGCCAGCTCCCAAAATCCCTTCACTCAAAAAACTGTCACTCTCTCACTCTCAATGTCTTTACTACTACTCCTTTTGTTAGACTCTGTCCCAATCCAATCAACAATCTCTGCCATGGGCACAGCTTTATCTGGATGATATTCAGAACTTCAAGTTCTGTTCCTAAAGATCCAAAGCAGCTGGTTTTTGCATCTGATCCTCCCCCCTTATTATATCAAGCTTTGTAATGAATGCTGCACACAACAACAACCTCAACTCCCACACCCATGAGAAGAAGAGATCCAGATTTCTAGTTTCCTCAGCTGGAACTTCCAGTCTACAAACCAAAAAAAAAACAGGGGTGCAACTTCAAACCCAAAACTTCCAAACACACAAAAACTTCTTCGTTTCTCTAATCTTCTGGTTTCTAAAGCCAAACCCCCAAAAAAATAATTAATTAGAAACAAAACAAAGGACAAAAGCTTGCAACAAGTACAGCAGCTGGATCATTTGCAACAACAACAACAACAACAGATCAAGCTTCTTCTTCTTTCCTTTCTCTCTTCTGCCTGGTTTCTAAAGTCCAACCAAAAACACACCCAAAAGAAAAAGGACAAAACTTGCAGCTACAAGTACTTACAGCTACAGGTGGATAAATAAAAAATTTGCAACAGATTTCTTCTTAGGCTTCTTTCTTTCTTTCTTTCTTTCTTTCTTGCTTTCCTTCTTCTCTCTTGTTACTGATTCCTAAAGCTGATGAAAAACAGAAAAATGACAAAAATGCTTGCAACAACAACAACAACAACAACAACACATGAATGGTGCAGATGGGTGGTGTTGGATTTTCTTTGTGTGTTTCCAATGGTGAAAACTGCAAACAAACTGACCACACTGATTGCAAAGGATCAAACTTCATGGGTACAAAGTGGATGGAAATATATTGGATCCTCATGAGAGTGCTATACAGGTGCAGTGGCTATTATTATTATTATTATTATTTTTGTTGTTATGTAATTTAGCAGCTCTGCTTTTGTTGTGCAAAATCAAACATTTTCTCTGCATTTTTGAGCTTGTTGTGTAGGTAGTGGTGGTTCCTGCAGCTTGAAGGGGGGAGGATCTTGACCATGTCTTAAATGCATAACTCTTGTGTAGGTAGGTAGGTAGGTAGGTAAGTAGGTAGATAGGTAGGCAGGTAGTGGAATTTTTTTAAAAAATTTTTTTTTTTGGGGAGGGGTGGTGCTCTCTCTCTCTCCCTCTCTCATCAATTTGTTGGAAGAAGATGGGGGGAGGAATTATTTACATGATGATCATGTGTGTTTGTTTGTTTGATGTTTCAAGGATAAGTAGACACAGACCCCAATTTATTATTGCAAGCATCATGCAATCTTTGCCTCTAGCCTTTGAATCTTTACTATTCTTGAAGGGAATTTTGTTTTTGGGGGGGGGGGGGGGGGGGGGGGTTTGTTTGGAAATATTGGGTTTTTGGGGGGTTTAGGGGTCTCTCCTTTGGGGTGCAACATAAACCCTTATTTCAAAC
>Ga0116227_10001535_pt1 | contig 51741 bp, 50 predicted proteins | sample S1TSphgellanicum_FD_89693 | JGI IMG/M metagenome (GOLD analysis project Ga0116227, IMG submission 89693) | Host-associated microbial communities from peat moss isolated from Minnesota, USA - S1T2_Fb - Sphagnum magellanicum MG | ecosystem: Host-associated > Plants > Peat moss > Unclassified...
CGTCGACTTTCAGATCATCAACGTGCAGTCGGCGTTCACCGATCAGCAGATCGTGCTCGTGACCCGGACGCTGCTCGAAGCGATCCTCCTGACCGGCATCGCGATGGTGTTCTTTCTGCGCTCCTGGCGCAATGCGATCGTCGTCTGCATCTCGATCCCGACATCGCTCGCAATCGCGATTTCGTTCATGCGCGTCTTCAACTTTACGCTCGATACGATCTCGCTGCTCGGGATGTCGCTCGTGATCGGCATTCTCGTGGACGACTCGACGGTGGTCCTCGAGAACATCGAACGGCATTTCACCGAACTCCACGCGACGCCCGAACAAGCGGCGATCGAAGGCCGCGAAGAAATCGGCGCGGCCGCCGTCGTGATCACGATGGTCGACGTCGTCGTGTTCTTACCGATCGCCTTCATCGGTGGACAGGTCGGGCGCAATCTCGTCGAGTTCGCGCTCGTCGTCGTCATTTCGACGCTGACGTCGCTCTTCGTTTCCTTCACGGTAACGCCGACGTTGGCCGGCCTCTGGGCGCTGCGCTCGCACTGGAAGCCGCCCTTCTTCATCGACTGGTTCACGCGCGGCTTCGACCGGGTGCGCGACTGGTACCGCTTCACCGCACTCGAGTGGGGCCTTCGGTTCGGTCCGCTGGTCGCGGCCTTTTGCCTCGTGTCGTTCGTAGGCGCGATGCTGCTCGTACCGCTGCACGTCGTCGGCGAGGAGTTCATGCCCTCGACCGACCGTGGCCAAATCTACATTCAATCGACCTATCCCATCGGCACGCCCGTGTCCCAGGTGCGCGACAGCCTCTATAAACTCGAGAACGAGATCTTGAAAACGAGCGATCTTTCGGCGGAAGCGACGACGGCCGGCGGCTACTCCGCATCGTTCGGCGGCTACGTGATCCAAGGAAACGTCGGGCAGATTACGATCTATCTCAAAGACGACCGCCGTTATTCAACCGACGATTGGGTCGGCCGCTTCCGGACGCTCGCCAATCGCATCACGCCGCAAGCGGCCAACGTCGTCGTTCCGTCGACCGGCACGACCGGCGGCAACAAACAGCCGATCGACTTTCTCGTCTCCGACATCGCGGGCGGCGATCCGACGGCGTACGCGCAGAAGGCGCTCGCCCTGCTGCAAAAGACGCCGGGCGCCACGAGCGTCAACAGCACGGGCACGCAATTGGCCCCGGAAGTCTCGGTCGAATTCGACCGCACGAAAATGCAAGCCCTCGACGTGTCCCTCGGTACGGCCGCCGATGTGGCGGGCGCCGCCTTCGGCGGCGACGTGGCGACGCAATTCGAAACACCGCAGGGCCTCGAACAAGTCCAAGTGATCTATCCGCTCGCAGACCAGCACGCGCTTGCGAGCATCGCGGCGATCCCGCTGCGCTCGAACACGGGCAACGTGGTGCACCTCGGCGATTTTGCTTCGTTCACGAATACGCCGACGTCGCCGCTCATCACCCGGACCGACCGGGCCACCGTCATCCACGTTGACGCCAACTTCCTTCCGTCGTCGTCGCTATCAAACGTGCAGTCGGCTTTCATGAAAGAATTGCCGTCGCTCCATCTGCCGCCGACCGTGACGATCAAGCCGGCGCCGCTCGGCCAGCAAGACTTCATGAATCAGACGCTGCAGGGGCTCGGCGGGGGCCTGATCCTCTCCGTCATCCTCGTTTTCTTGCTGATGGTCGCGCTCTACAACAGCTACCGCGACCCGTTCATCATCCTGTTCTCGGTGCCGGTGGCAGCCGTCGGGGCCCTCGGAGCGCTCGCGCTCACCCACAAAACGCTCAACCTCTTTTCGCTGATCGGAACCATCCTGCTGGTCGGCATCGCGACCAAGAACGGCATCCTGATCGTCGATTACGCAAACACGCTCCGCACGCGGGGCATGGCGAAGCTGGAGGCGATTCGCGAGAGTTGCTTCACCCGCTTCCGGCCGATCGTGATGACGAGCGTCTCGGTCATGATCGGAAATCTGCCGCTCGCGCTCGCGCTCGACCCGGGTTCGGGCTCGCGCGCGAGCCTCGGCATCGTCATCATCGGCGGCGTCTTCAGCTCCCTCGTATTGACGCTCTTACTCGTCCCCAACGTGTACGTGTGGCTCGCGCCCGGCGACGCGTCGTTCCGCCGGCATTCCCCGCCGCCCCCGGCGGATGAGCGGCCGCAGCCGACGGCGAATCCGAACGCACGCCCCCCGTCGCCCGCTCTGCAACGAGGGGCGGCAGGCGACTAAGCTGCGCCTTTGGTCACAACGCGGGCCGACGCGGGTCATTCGGTACGCGGCGGGGAATGTTCGGGGTACAAGCCACCAGTCGTAGCGAGACTTCGGTCTCCCGGAGGTAGGACTGTGTCCGTCATCCAGAAGCCCCTGCTCTTTAGCGGTAATTCCAATATCGATCTCGCTCGCGAGATCGCCGCGAAAATGGACACCCGGCTCGGCAGCGCCCTCGTCGATAAGTTCAAGAACGAAGAATGCCGAATCGAAATCAAAGAAAACGTGCGCGGCGCTGAAGTTTTCGTGCTGCAATCGATCTGCCGCGCCCCGAACGGGAACTCGGTCAACGATTCGCTCATGGAACTGCTGTTGATGATCGACGCGTTGCGGCGCGCCTCGGCTTATCGCATCACGGCCGTCGTACCGTATTACGGTTACGCGAAGCAAGACAAGAAAACCAAAGGCCGCGAGCCGATCTCAGCCAAGCTCGTTGCCAATCTCATCGAAAAAGCGGGCGCCAAGCGCTTGGTTACGCTCGATCTCCATGCCGCGCAAATCCAAGGCTTCTTCGACCTGCCGGTCGATAATCTGGTCGCCACGCCCACCTTGTGCTCTTATCTCAAGACGCAGAACCTCGAGGGCAGCCGGATCGTCGTCGTCTCACCGGATGCCGGCGGCGTGCCGCGCGCCGAGAATTTCGCGAAGCGGCTGCGGGCCGATATCGCGATCGTCTTCAAGCGCCGCCCCGAACCGGACGTCTCCGAAGTGACCGAGATCGTGGGCGACGTCAGCGGCAAGATCGCCGTCGTGGTCGACGATATGATCTCGACGGGCGGCACGCTCGCGAAAGCGGCCGAAGCGTTGCTCAAACGCGGCGCGACGCAGGTCTACACCTGCGCGACGCACGGCATTTTCGCCGGCGACGCCGTGCGCGTCTTGCGCGAGTCGCCGATCGAAAAAGTGATCGTCACCAACACCCTGCCCAATTCGGAGAGCGTCCTCGGTGAAAAATTCAAGGTGCTCTCGATCGCGCAGATCTTAGCGGACGCGATCAAACGGATCACCGCGAATCGCTCCGTCTCGGAGCTCTTCGCCAAAGACGACGAACCGCCACCCGGCGCCACCGTCGTCGAACTCGCGCCCAAGAGCCTCATCGGGCTCGACGGCGTCCTTCAACCCGCCTCGTCAGCGACGGGGTAGAAACGGAATCATGGCTACCACCACGACCTCGCTCGCCGTAACGACGCGCGCGCACACCGGCACGACTGCGGCCCACGCGGTCCGGCACGCCGGAAAAGTTCCCGGCGTTCTCTTCGGACACGGCTCGCCGCCGGTCGCAATCGAACTCGACGCCAAAGCGTTCGACGAACTCTTGCACGCGGGCGGCAAGAACGTGCTGCTCGACATCCTGCTCGACGGCTCGAAGGGCGATACGGCCCTGATTCGCGAGGTTCAGCGCGATCCGATCACGCGGCGCGTGATCCATGCCGACCTGCAGCGCGTCGGCGCGACCGAGGAAATCTCGGCCTCGCTGCCCCTCGTCGCGGTCGGCGTCCCCGACGGCGTGAAAAACTCCGGCGGCGTCATGGATATCGTGCTCCATGCCGTCGACGTGCTGGCGCCGGCAAACGCGCTGCCGGAAACGATCGAGGCCGACGTGTCCGCGCTCGGAATCGGCGCACACGTGACCGCGGGCGACCTCAAGCTGCCGCCGAAGGTCAAACTCGACATGGATCCCCACACGATTCTCATCTCGGTCGAAGCATCGCGCACCGAAGCCGAAGCTTTGGAATCGGCACCGGTCGCAGCCGAGGTGCCGACCATCGCCGAATCCGAAACCGCCCCCGTCGCGAGCGAGGGCTAACTGACCGGAACGCGGATCGTCGCCGGGCTCGGCAACCCCGGTTCCAAGTACGAGCGGACGCGGCATAACGTGGGTTTCCGCGTCGTCGACGCCCTGGCCGAACGTCTCGCCGGCGGCACCGCGCGCTGGAAGAACAAAGACGGCGCAGCCCAGGCGCACATCGCGGCCAACGGGGTCGTCCTCGTCAAGCCGCTCTCGTTCATGAACGAAAGCGGCGAACCGCTCGGGCGCGTCGCGGGGTGGTGGAAAGCCGACCCCGCGGACGTGCTCGTCGTGAGCGACGATCTGGACTTGCCGTTCGGCCGGTTGCGGATGCGCGCCGGCGGTTCGAGCGGCGGCCACAACGGTCTCAAATCGATCATCGCGCGCTTCGGCGAGGGGTTTCCGCGCTTGCGCATCGGCATTGGCCGCGGCGTCAGCGAGACGATCGACTACGTTCTTTCAAATTTCAACGCCGCCGAAGAGCGCGAGCTCGGCGCTTTGATCGCAGTTGCGCTCGAGGGTATCGAGCGCTGGCTCGCGCGCGGACCGGTCGATGCGATCCAGTTCGTCAACGGCTGGCGGCCGCTCGAACCGCCGGGCAACGAGCGAGGACAAGACCCGCAAGCCGTGAACATCGACTGATGCCGCGCAGTTTCGCAGGCCGCACCTTCGTTTTGCGGATCGATCGTTCGCCACTCGAGGAGAACACGACGCTCGCGGGCGATCTCGCCTTCTTGATGCAACGCGACGTGCGCCCGATCGTCGTCGCCCCGACGCGCGAAACGGCCCGCTCCTACGTTCGCGCGCTCAATCGCCAGCGCAGCGTCGCCGTGGGACTCTGCGGCGCCGATGCGGCGCTGTTGCCCTCGGGCGGTCGCGATGCGATCGGTCGCGTCCAGACCGGCATCCTTGCGACCCTGACGGCGGCGGGCTACATTCCCGTGATCGAGCCGACGGCCTACGCGTTCGCAAGCGACGACGATCTCGAATTGAGCGCCGACGACGTCGCCGCCGCCGTTGCGGCCGCGACCGATGCCGTCCGGGCGATCTTTTTTCACACGGCCGGCGGCGTTTTCGATCCGCAAACGAGCGCCCTCGTCGACGAGCTCACGCCCGCGGAAGCGCTCGTACTCGCCGACCGCGACGACATCGATCCGGAGGTTCGCGTCGTGATTCGGGCCGCGGCGCACGTCGTGCGCGCGGGCGTGCGCGCCGCCCAAATCGTCGACGGCCGCGTCGCCCACGCCGCGATCGTCGAATTGCTGACCGAACGCCACATCGGCACGCAGGTCACGGGCTCCGTCTACCTCGGGGCGGCGTGAGGCGCATTCCGGCCGCCGTCATTGACACGGATCCACATGACCGCCAACCTTTGCGATCCGCGTTCCGATCGGCGGACTGTTGTAGAAATAGAGCCGCACCGGACGCGAGGGGCAGAAAGGCGCTAGCGTTTCATCGGCGATGCGCACGTAGGCCCGGATCGCCGAGGCGCGATCGTGCGTGAGCGCGACGGCATAGGCATCGGCGCGCGATTCGTTGTTGCGCGAATACGCGTTGTAGAGCGGCGTGACCGTAAGACCGAAGAGCCCGAGAAAGGCGAAGACCAGCGCTAACCGGGCGAGCGGATCGTCATCGCGCCGAAAGCCGACGCGATCCGCGCACACGACCGCAAGCGCCGTGCAAAGGATGAACAGGAACGTCCAGAGCAGCGAGAGCCGGAAGTCGTCGCCGTGCGCGTAGTGGCCGAGCTCGCGGGCGGTCAGGAACAGGATCTCACCCATCGTCGCGTGAGCGATCAATTCGTCGCCGAGCACGATTCGTTTGGTCGGTCCGAAGCCGGCGATATCCGCCCCGATCGACGTTCGCCGCCGCGAGATGTCGTCGACGTAAATGGGCGCTTCGCCAAGTCCGGCGCGTGCCGCGAGCGCCTCGAGCGGCGCCCGCACGGGAGCCACGCTCGAGAGCGGCGTGAACCGGTTGTAGAGCGGCGCGACGACGACCGGCTCCGCGAACGCGAGCAGCAGGGTCGCAACGAACAGGCCGGCCATCGCCGCGAGATACCAGACGCGCGTCCGGTCGACCAGCGCGAAGACGCACGCAACGATGAAGCCGACGACGCACGCGTCGATCGTCGCACTGGTCAGACCATCGACGTACCAGTTCGCGGCGCGCTCGTTCGTAAGGCCGTAGGCGTAATCGATCCGATAGCGCAGAAACGTCGCCGGAAACGCCGCGATTGCGGCCGCGTACGTCAGTAGCGCTCCGAACACGAAGCGCATCGCGAAGGTCGCGCGCAGGGCGCTTCGGACGACATCCCGCAAACGCGCGGCCAGCCCCGAATACCAGAGGTAAAAGAGGATGCCGATTTCTGAGAACGCCGCAAAGAAAAAGAGCGGCGGACCGTATGCCCGGAAGCGCCTCGCCGCATACTGCCGCCGCGAATCGGCTAAACGCAGCGGCGGTTCGGCGAGCAGGACGCCCGCCGGAATTGCGGTCACGCGCCGGTCGACTTCGGTCGGATAGGCGGTTGCCGCACGCGGCCCCGCGGCGAGGGCGGCGCACATTGCGAGCAAGATGAGGACCGCTCGAATCACCGATCGCGCCGCCCGTAACGGGATGCGCGCGAACATCGGCGGCTCCCCCTTTCGTCCGTCGTCTAGCCCGTGAATCCCCCGGAACCCTTGCCCGGCCGGGCGGGTTTGGTGGTTCATGCAGACGAGCGAACTGCGCGGACCGTTTTCTAACGACGAGTGTCCCTCGCAGAAAGCGATCGGAATGATCGCCGACAAATGGAAGCTGCTGATCCTGATGGAACTGTCGCGCGCGAACGTGCTGCGCTTCAAGGAATTGCAGCGCGTCCTCGGCACGGTCAGCCAGAAAGTGCTCACGGCAGCGCTCCGCGAACTCGAAGCCGACGGGCTCGTCGGACGGACCGCTTACGATGAGGTTCCGCCGCGAGTCGAATACCGGGCGACGGCGCGCGTCGCGAAGCTCCTGCCGATCCTGCGCCAGCTCGAAGACTGGGCGTCGGCGGAAGGCTAGCCAGCGAGCGCGGCCGCCTCGCGCTCGTCTTCCGTCAAGCCGGCGCGCCGGCGCGCCGCAACGGGATTTCGGATCGCAACGTAGCGCGGACAATCCGGGCCGTTGGGCTCGTTGCAGTAACCGCGCACGCAGGTGGCGCCTGAGTTCACGAAAAGTACGGGCGCGGCTCGCTTCGCCAAGCGAAGCATCGCGAAGGCGAGTTCGCGAATTTCCCACTGCGCGTTGTTGCAGGTGCGAAGCGTAAAGAAATCCAGGAGCGCCCGAGCGTTTGCCGTGACAACGATTTGCGTTTCCGCGGCGTTGGGCAACGCGAACCGCGCATCTTCGGCGGGCGTTCCGGCGGCGAGCGCTTCGGCGTAGAAATCTGCTACCTGCGCCATGAGCGCGTCGTATTTCGCTTTGATGTCCGGCCGCGCGGCGATCGAGGGAGGCGTGATGAAATCGAACTGGCCCTTCACCTTGATGTAGCGCTGACTCTTTTGCTCGTACGACATGTGACGATGGCGGACCAGTTGGTGCGTCAGCGCGCGCGAGACGCCCGACACGCCGAAGGTGAACATCGTATGCTCGAACGTCGAAAGATGGCCGGCATCACGCACCCGGGCAACCATCGCTTCGATCTCGCCCGATTTCCAATTCTCGTCGATCGACTCGACGTCGCGCGGGCTGTAACAGTTGCGGGCTGCCGTCGCAACCGAACGCTCGGGCTCCGGCGAATGCGAGAGCAGCACGACCTTCAACGCCATCCCGACGTCTTCGCCGCTCGCAAACGCGGCGCCCGCCCCGCCGCTCGGCTTACGCCGCCACTTCTTCGTCTCCGAGAACGCGTTCGATCGCGGTCACGATGCGATCGTAGCCCTTGTCGCCCGCTTGGAAGTGCCGCAGTTCGTGGTTGCGATTGAACACGTAGTAGGCCGGAACGAATTGGTTTTGGAAACGGTCGACCAGTTCGTGCTCGTTATCGACCGCACACGGCTGCGTGAGGCCCATCGCGCCGAGGGCGTCCGCTTGGACCTTCGCGAGGTCGAGCTCTTCGGGCCCGCGGGGTTGATGGATGGCGATCACTTCGAGCCCTGCGGCGCCGAACCGATCGCGCCACTCGGCGACTTGCTTGGCGACATCGTGGCAGATGTAGCAGCTAATCGACCAGAAGTGCACGAGCACCGGTTTGCCGTCGAGCGATTCCGGGCTCGGCATCGGGCCGTTGATCCAGGACGCTACACCGTCGAGCGACGGCAGCGGGCTTCGCATGCGCAGCGCCATCTCAGTTTACCGACAGCAACTTCTTGCCGGGCTTCCAATCGGCCGCGCAGAGGCCGCCGGTCTGAAGCGCCTGGAGCACGCGCAGGGTCTCGTCAACGCTGCGGCCGACGTTGTCGTTCGTAACGACCGCGTAACGCATGACGCCGTCGGGGTCGATGATGAAGAGTCCGCGCTGCGCGACGCCGCTGGCTTCGTCGAGCACCCCGTACGCGCGCGCCGTCTCTTTCTTGTAATCGGCCACGAGCGGATATTTTACGCCCGCGATGCCGTTCTTATCGAGCGGAGTATTGAGCCAAGCGAAATGACTGTGTACGGAATCCGTCGACGCGCCCAGAATATCCGCACCGAGCGCGGTGAATTCTTCGTAGCGGTCTGAAAGCGCGGTGATTTCCGTCGGGCAGACGAACGTGAAGTCCAGTGGATAGAAGAACAAAACGAGCCATTGCCCCGCGTAATCGGAGAGGGCGATCTCGCGACCGAGATTCTTTGCGCTCGTGGCGCCCTTGGTGCTCGGAAGCTTGAAGGTGGGAGCGGGCAGGCCGACTTGTGCCATGAGGTTGGGTAGCATCCTTTCGTGAGAGAAAATCTTCAGGGATCGTCTCAATAAATGAAACTGACGTTCACTTTCTCTTCTAGACTAGCACGCCGGCGCCGGGGAACGCTATGACTGATATGGCTCCCGCTCGCCACGGTGGCCGCAGTCACTCCTGACGCGCTTCGGCAAAGCGATACCGCAGGATGGCTTTCGCAGTCAAAAGAACGCGCTCCGAAACTGACCGTGCCGGGAGCTCGATTGAAACGGATCTCCGCCGAAACGCAAGACCGTCGATATCGTCCCGACATCGACGGCTTGCGCGCGATTGCGATCGTGACGGTCGTACTAAGTCACATGAATATTTCCGCGACCGCCGGCGGCTTCGTCGGCGTCGACATCTTTTTCGTCATTTCGGGTTACCTGCTGACCGGCAACATCGATCACGCCATTGCAGCGGGAAAGTTTTCGGTGGCCGGCTTTTACGAACGCCGCATCCGCCGAATCTTTCCGGCGCTCGTGGCCATGACGGCGATCACGAGCATCGCCGTGGCCGTCGTTTTCCCGCCGAAAGCGCTCGTCGTGTACGGCCTGTCGCTCTTAGCTGCGATCTTTTCGTATTCCAACTTTTTCTTCCTGACGCAGGCGGGCTATTTTTCCGTGACCTTCACGAAGGTCTTGCTGCACACGTGGTCGCTTGGCGTCGAGGAACAGTTTTATCTCGTCTTACCGGTGTGCATGGTCCTCGCCGCGCGGGGGCCGAAGAACGCGACGCGCTGGGTCGTCGCGATCCTCGGCGCCGTTTCGTTCGCGGCCGCGGTGTACCTGACGAACGTCGACCGATCCGTCGCCTTCTTCGTGCCCTGGACGCGCGGGTGGGAACTGCTCTTGGGCTCGGCGCTCGCGCTCGGCCTGTTCACCGCACCGGCCTCGCGTTTGCTGCGCGAGGCGATGGCCGCCGCGGCCCTGGCGCTCGTGCTCGGCTGTCTCTTTATCTATAAGGATTCGACGCCGTTTCCGGGACTCGCCGCCGTCCCGCCAACCTTGGCGGCCGCGCTCCTTATCGCCGTCGGCCATCGCGGCCGAACGGCGATGACGTCGTTCCTGTACTGGCGGCCGGTGGTTTTCATCGGCGCCATTTCGTACTCGCTCTACCTGTGGCACTGGCCCGTCATCGTATTTCTTCGCTTGGGCGTCGTGCCGAAACTCGACGTCGGCGCGGTCCCGCTGCTGGCCGTCGCGAAGATCGTCATATCGGTCGCACTGGGAGCGCTTTCGTGGCGCTTTATCGAGCGCCCGTTTCGGACCGGGACCTTCAAAACGGCCTCGCGCGAGCGAATCTTTGCCTGGGCAGCCCTCTCCGCCGCCGCGTTGTCGGCGGTCGCCGTCGTCTTCGTCGCGGGCCGAGGTTTACCGGGCCGCTTTCCCGCGCAGGCCGACCGCGTCGGAAACTACATTACTGAAGCAGCGCGGCCGCACGGGCCGCAATGTTTCGTCGAGAACCGCTTTTCGGACTTCGCTGCGAACTTTTGCTTGGCGCAGCGGCCGGGTAAGACCAATATCCTCCTCTTGGGCGATAGTCACGCGAACGCGCTCTGGCGCGGGCTCGCGCGTTCGATGCCCGATGCGAACGTGATGGAGGCCACCGGATCTTCCTGTCCGCCCATGCGCGGCAACTACGATCGCTCGATCTGCGGCGCGCTGCGGCGATTCGTGTACGACGACTATTTACCGGCACATCACGTCGACTCGGTCATCCTCACCGAAAACTGGAATTCGGCCGCCGATTTCGACGCGCTCGAATCCGCGCTCGGCTGGCTCCACGAACGCGGTATTCCGGTGCTCGTCATCGGGCCCGGCCCCGAATACAGCGCGCCGCTTCCCTTCCTTCTCGCTCTCGGGATCGTCTGGCACGATCCGGCGCTGGCGCAAGGGCGCCTCCTGCGCCGCATGGGCGAACTCGATCGGGAAATCGATTCCAAAGCGGCGGGCCGGCCGGGTTTGCGCTACGCGTCGCTCTGGCGCGCCGTGTGCCCGGCCGAGCGCTGCCTCGAGTACGCCGACCCCGCGAAGGGCATCCCGATGCTCTCGGACGACAATCATCTCACGATCGCGGGTGCGACCCTCGCGGTACGGCGGATGCAAGCGGCCGGCGAGATTGCGCGCTAAGAGCTTTTCGGGGGCAGGACGCGTGCGGGATTGCCGACGACGCGAGCGCCCGGCGCAACGTCGCGGGTGACGACGGCGGCGGCGCCGGTGAGCGCGCGGTCGCCGACGGTAACGGGCGCGACGAGCGACGTGTTCGAGCCGATGAAGACGTCCTTGCCAATCGTGGTCGCATGCTTGTTCGTGCCGTCGAAGTTACAGGTGATCGTGCCCGCGCCGACGTTCGTGCGCTCGCCGACCGTTGCATCGCCGAGATACGTGAGGTGTCCCGCCTTCACGCCGGGCCCGAGAGCCGATTTCTTGATCTCGACGAAGTTCCCGATGCGCGCACCCGTGCCGACGTCGCTTTGGTTGCGGACGTGCGCGTACGGTCCGACGAAGGCGAAGTCGCCGATCGTGCTGTCGACGATCACGCTTTCGGTCACGACGGCGTGCTTGCCGACGCGCGCGTTTTGCAGGCGCGCGTTCGGCCCAATCTCGCTATGTGCGCCGACCGCCGTCTTCCCGCCGAGCATCGTACCGGGCAAGAGGGTCGCGTCGGGGGCGAGCGTTACGCCGGGCTCGAGATAGGTCGTCGCCGGATCGACGATCGTGACGCCGGCCCGCATGTGCCGCTCGCACAGCCGCCGGTTCAGCAGCGCCGCCGCCGCGGCGAGTTCGACGCGATCGTTGACGCCGAGCACGCTGCGATAATCCGCGGCGACGACGGGCACGACGCGTTCGCCGTCGCGCGCGAAGCGCCCGATCGTATCGGTGAGATAGTATTCGCGTTGGGCGTTGTCGTTGCCGAGGCCGGGCGCGGCCGCGCGCAGCTTCGCCTCGTCGTAGGCGTACAGGCCGGCGTTCATCTCATCGAGCGCGAGCTCGGCATCCGAAGCGTCGCGCGCTTCGACGATGCGCCCGACGAACTCGCCGTCGCGCACGATCCGTCCGAATGCGGAGGGCAGCGGCATGCGCGCGGTCACAAGGGCCAACGCCTCGCCGCAGGCGCCGGCCGTGCGGAGCACGAGTTCGGCATCGACGAGCGGCATGTCGCCGTTGAGGACGAGCAGCGTGCCGGCGCCCGGTTCGAGGCCCGCGAGCGCAAGTTGCACGGCATGGCCCGTTCCGAGTTGCGGCTCCTGCAGCACGCTGCGCGCGCTAAGGATACCGGCGGACTCGGCGACGCTCGCGACGTGCGGCGCGAGTTCGCCGTTCGTCACGACCGTCACGTCTTCGATGGCCGCCTCGTGCAGGGCGCGCAGCACCCACCAGAGCATCGGCCGGCCGCACAACTCGTGCAAGACCTTCGGCCGCGTGCTCTTCATCCGCGTGCCTTTACCGGCCGCGAGCACGACGGCCCGTACCCGTCGCGCCACTAGGCAGCGCTTCCGTCGGCGACGGCGAGCGCCGGTCCGGCGAGCAGGCTGCGCCAGATCTCGCTCTCCGCATTCGTCGCGCCGCCGAGCCGCTCGAGCGCGAAGCGCAAACGTTCGCGAACGAGGTCCCGCCCGAGCAGCGCCATCGAATCGAAGAGCGGCACCGATTGCGCGCTGCCCGTCACCGCAACGTACAGGGGCCGGACCGCATCGCGCAGTTTCGCACCCGACGCCTCCGCCACCCGGCGCACCGCGCCTTCGATCGCGGCGACGTCCCAGTCCGGTAACGCTTCGAAGGCCGCGAGGGCGAGCACGAAGAGCCGGCGCGTCGCTTCGGCATCGAGCTTTCCACCGGCGAAGGAGTCCGCCGTAACGTCGAGCCGTCCGGCAAAAAAGAACGAGGTGAGAGCGCCGAGGTCGGAGAGGCGCTCGATGCGCTTTTGCGCGAGTCCGGCGATCGCGGCGACGTACGCCGGATCGAACGCCCAGGCGCGGATGCGCTCGACGAGCTGCGGCACGTCGAGCGTTTCGCGAAGGTAGCGGGCGTTGAGCCAATCGAGTTTCGTCACGTCGAACACGGGGCCGCCGAGCGAGATATGGGAGAGCCCGAACCCCGCCACGAGCGTGGCGAGATCCATCATCTCTTCACCGTCCTTGGGCGGCACGGCGAAGAGTCCGAGAAAATTGGCGAGCGCTTCGGGCAGATAGCCCATGCGCTTGTAAAAGAGAATGCTCGTCGGATTCTTGCGTTTACTGAGCTTCGAGCGATCCGCGTTCCGCAAGAGCGGGAGATGCGCGATCTCGGGCATCTCCCAGCCGAAGGCCCGATACAGCAACAGATGTTTTGGTGCCGAAGAAATCCATTCCTCACCGCGCATCACGTGGGTGATCTCCATGAGGTGATCGTCGACGACGTTGGCGAGGTGATACGTCGGCCACCCGTCGGATTTGACGAGCACTTGCATGTCGACGGCCGACCACTCGAATTCTATCGGGCCGCGCAAGAGATCGTGGACCGTCGCGTGGCCCTCGCGCGGCACCCGCAGCCGCACGACGTAATCGAGCCGCGCCGACTCGTTCGCGGCAACCTCCGCTTGCGTGAGCGCAAGACATCGCCCGTCGTAGGCGGGCGGAAGTTTGCGGGCCTGCTGCTCGCGCCGCATCTCGTCGAGCCGCGCCGGGGTGCAGAAACACTTGAACGCGCTGCCGTTCTCGAGGAGGATACGCGCGTGCTCCGCGTAGATCGGCAAGCGTTCGCTCTGGCGATACGGACCGTGCGGGCCGCCCCGATCGGGACCCTCATCCCACGCGATGCCGAGCCACGCAAGCGCTTCGAGAATGACGTTTTCGGAGGCCGCGGTGCTGCGATTGCGATCGGTGTCCTCGATGCGCAAGACGAAATCGCCGCCGTGTTGTTTCGCGAAACAATAGTTGATCAGCGCGACGTACGCCGTGCCGACGTGCGGATCACCCGTCGGCGACGGTGCGATGCGTGTCCGGACCCGCACCTAACCCACGAGCTCGCGGCGTTTGCCGCACTCGCGTTCGACGAACGAGACGATCCCCGCAAGCGGCGCGCCCGGCGTGAATATCTCACGCACGCCGAGCGCCTTGAGTTCGCGCGCGTCGTCGGCCGGAATCGTGCCTCCGCCGAAAAACACGACGTCGCCCGCACCCTGCGCGCGTAGTTGCTCGAGCACGGCGGGGAAGAGCGTCATGTGCGCGCCCGAGAGGATCGAGAGGCCGATGCCGTCGGCATCCTCCTGGATGGCGGTCTGCACGATCGCTTCGGGCGTTTGAAAGAGGCCGGTGTAGATGACTTCCATGCCGGCATCCCGGAGCGCGCGGGCGATCACTTTGGCGCCGCGGTCGTGGCCGTCGAGTCCGGCCTTCGCCACGATGACGCGGAGCGGTCTATCGGAAGACATATCGGTAGTGGGTTCGCCGCACGCGGCGGCGAGTCTTAGGAGCGCTCGGGAGGACTCTGTGGCGGCGGGGCGGCGACGAAGAAATGCGTGCCTTTTTCGTACACGACGTTCGTCGCGCGCGAAACGCCGAGCGCGATGCCGCCGGAGGCGGCCGGGGCGGTGATCGTGGCCACGTTGTGGTCGAGCGTGCTTGGAAGTTGGCCCGGTTCGAGGCCGACCTCGACCGGTTCGCCGTCCGGCGGATCGAGCGAACGGGCTGCGAGGTCTAAGGTTCCAGGTCGCGTCCCCCGCCCGGAGCGCGCCCCGAGCACCACGCCGTGGCCGTGCGTTTCGGCGGGTAAGAAGCGCCCGGCAATCAACACGCTCGAAACGGTATCGAAGTGAAAGATGTCGCCCGCTTTCGCGTCCTGTGACGAGATGCGCTCGGTGAGGCGAACCTCGATGCGGGTTGCGGCACCCTCATAAGATCCGTCGAGCGCGACGGCGGGAGCGCGCGACGCCCCGGCCGCGCCCAACAGGGCGCACCCCAAGGCGAGCGCCACTGCCGGCCGTGAAGCCGCAGCTACCGCGAGCACGCCTTAGCGCGTGTGCGGTGCAGGCGTTACGAGCCCCGTAACGACCGGCCCGGGCGAGGCGGCCAGCGGCGAAAGAGCGGGAGCGGGCGGGGCGTGCGCGGCGGCCGGAGCGGCCGGAGCGGGCGTTTTGAAAATGACCTGCGGTGTCGGCAGAGCGGGGCTCGGAGCCGGCGCGGCCGTCGGCGGGGGCGCCGGCGTTGCCGTCAGGAGCGGCGCCGGGATGCTTCGCGGCAGGATCGTGACGACCGTGAATGGGGTGCCCTGCTCGAGGATCATGTTTCCCGTCGTCGTCGTCGTCACCGAACCGCCGATGAGAATCGGGAGCGGCAAGAAGACGGCCCGATTGTGCTTGTCCGCGTAGTGGCCGTGGGGCGGCTTCGAGGGATCGATATTGACCCACACGGTGTTGCCGCCGGGCAGATCGAGGCTGTCGACCTGAAGCGCGAGCTCACCGTTGGTCTTCCCCTGCGCCGGCCGCACGTCGGCGAGCCGGCCGTGACCCGGGGTTCCCTTCGGGAGCGTGAGGGTCCCGAGCGTCACCGCTTTTGTCGTCGCGAACGTAAACGAGTCGCCGACGTGCGCGGTCGATGACGAGATTTGCTTCGTCAGGGCGACCGGGATGCGACTATCGAGCGGCACGTGCAGCGATGCTGCCGGGGCTCCGGCAACGCCGGCGAGGGCGTAGACGGCAAGCGCCACCGCCGGCCATACTTGCTTTAGGACCTTAGAACGCCGCGCGTTCGGTATACCTGCCATAGACCTCAACCATCGCTTGAACGATCTCGCCTTCCGTTGCGAGCGCCTGCACGGCCGCGATCAGCGGCGGCATGACGTTCTGAGTTTCGTTCGCGCACGCGCGCTTCAACTCTTCGAGTGCGCTCGTCACAACTGAACCGTCGCGCGACTCGCGCACCTTGCGCACGGATCCGGCTTGCGCCCGCTCGACCTCGAGCCCGATCTTGAGGAGCTCCATGTCATCGACGCTCTCGTCTTTGACGAAAGCGTTAACGCCGACGATGATTCGCTCTTTGGTTTCGAGCGAACGCTGATAACGATAGGACGCGTCGGCGATCTCGTGCTGAAAGAAGCCTTCCTCGATCGCTTCGACCACCCCGCCGAAGCCGGCGATCGCTTCGAAATAAACCTCGGCTTGACGTTCCAGTTCGGCGGTGAGCGCCTCGACGAAATACGAGCCGCCGAGCGGATCGACGACGGCCGTAACGCCGGTTTCGTAGGCCAGGACCTGCTGCGTGCGCAGCGCGATCTCGACCGATTTTTCCGTGGGTAACGCCATCACTTCGTCCATCGAGTTCGTGTGCAGCGATTGCGTGCCGCCGAGCACGGCCGCCATCGCCTCGTAGGCGACGCGCACGATGTTATTCTCAGGCTGCTGAGCCGTCGCGCTGCATCCGGCGGTCTGCGTGTGAAAGCGCAGCGTCCACGAACGCGGATCCTTCGCACCGAAGCGTTCGCGCATGTGCCGCGCGTAGATCCGTCGCGCCGCGCGAAACTTGCAGATCTCCTCGAAGAAATCGATATGGGAGTTGAAGAAAAACGAAAGCCGCGGCGCGAACGAATCGACGTCCATCCCGGCGGCGACCGCGGCTTCGACGTACGCGAAACCGTTGGCTAGCGTAAAAGCGAGTTCTTGCGCCGCCGTGGAGCCCGCCTCGCGGATGTGATAGCCGCTGATCGAGATCGTGTTCCACTTCGGCATTTCGGCCGTGCAGAATTTCATCATGTCGACGATCAAACGGACGTGCGGCCGCGGCGGAAAGATCCACTCTTTTTGCGCGATGTACTCTTTGAGGATGTCCGCTTGCAGCGTGCCGCCGAGCGCGGCCCGCGGAATGCCTTTGGCTTCCGCCGTGGCGATGTATTGCGCGAGAGCGATCGGTGCGGGACCGTTGATCGTCATCGACGTCGTGATCGCGCCGAGATCGATACCCTCGAAGAGCGTCTGCATGTCGCGCAGGGAGTCGATGGCCACGCCGCAGCGTCCCACTTCGCCGAGCGCCTGGGGCGAGTCCGAATCGAAACCCATGAGCGTCGGCATGTCGAAGGCGACCGACAGCCCCATCTGCCCCTGAGCGAGCAGAAAGTGATAGCGCTCGTTGGTCTGCTTGGCGTTGCCGAACCCGGCGAATTGGCGCATCGTCCAGAGCCGGTCGCGGTACCCGCCGGCATGGATGCTCCGCGTATATGGGTAGGCGCCGGGAAGCGAAAGATCGCGCGTGAGATCGAGTTCCGCGACGTCTTCGGGCCCGTACAGCGGCTTGAGCGGCACGTCCGAAATCGTCCGGTCGTTCGCGCCCGAACCCGGTTCCGAACGGCGCTTGCCGCGCGCAAATTCGGCCGACCAGCGCGCCTGCTGCTCGCGATACTCCGGCGTCGGTTCCGGCCCAAGTCCGCCGGCGCGATCGATCAACTTTGCCAAGTTCTCATCCTCTGAGGTCGGGCGGGGTCCGCTTCGCGCAGTCGCGCGCTCCGGTCCGGGCTTTCGACGCCGCCACGGACGGCTCCGCGCCCCGTGCGGCAGCGGATCCAACCCGATGGATTTGCTGCGCAGTTCAGACGCAGCAGCGGCTCCACGTCCGGAACCTTAGGTTGCCGCGCGGCGAGCCGATGTTGCCGAAGCGCGCACGAGCGCGACGATGGTCCGCTCGTCCAGGCCGGCTTCGGCGAGGACTTCGCGGGTGTGTTCGCCGAGGAGAGGTGCGGGTTTGCGCGGCGGGGGCGGGTTCGCGCCGAAGGCGGCGGGCGTTCCCAGCGTGAGCATTCGGCCTTCGCTTGGATGTTCGCGCTCTTGCAGAAAACCGGTGGCGCGAAGCTGCTCGTCCTCTTCGAGCGCGGCGATGTCGTTCATCGGCGCCACCGGGATGTCGGTAGCGCGCAGTTCGGCGAGCCAGTACGCCGTCGAGCGCGTCGCGATCACGCGCGCAATCTCGCCGTACGCGTGGTCGTAATGGCGCCCGCGTGTCGCCGCATCGTGCAACCGCGAGTCGTTCGCGTACGTCTCGCGCTCGCCGTTCATCGTGAAGAAACGTTCCCAATCCGTATCCTTATAAAGCATGACGCAGACGTATCCGTCGGCCGTCCGATACGGCCGCCGATTGCGTGAGATGATGCGCGCGTAGCCCGGCTCGCCCACGGGCGGCACGAACGTATCGCCGCCGAGGTGATCGGCGAGAACCAGTTCCGCCATCGTTTCGAACATCGGAACTTCGAGCGCTTGACCGCGACCCGTGCGCCCGCGTTCGACGAGCGCGGCGAGCACCGCGGCGGCGGCGGCGATTCCGACCGTTCGATCGACGACGAGAGCGGGCACGTATTGCGCTTCCCGGCCGCTCATGACGAAGGTCGAGGCGAGACCGCTCGCGCCTTGAATTAAGTCGTCGTATGCCGGCCGCGCCGCGTACGGGCCGCTTTGGCCGTAGCCGGCGAGGGTTGCGAAAATCAGCCGGGGGTTTGCGGGTGCGAGCGCCTCGTAGGTGAGTTCCAGACGTTCGAGTGCGGCGCGGCGGATGTTGTGAACCACGACGTCCGCCGTGGCCACGAGTTTGAGAAATGCAGCGCGCGCGAGCGGCGCCTTGAGGTCGAGCACGATACTGCGTTTGTTGCGTGCGCCGTGCATGAACGACGCGCCCATGCCGTCATTGCGTGATGCGCCCGCGCGCCGCATGACGTCCCCGCCAGGCGGTTCGACCAAAATGACGTCGGCACCGTAGTCCGCGAGCACGTGCGTCGCCCACGGACCCATGACGACCGAACTCAGATCGAGAACGCGTATACCCGCGAGCGGCCCCGGCATGAACGTGCGCGTTCGCTACCGCCGAACCGCCGACCGTCAGGTCTGCCGCCCGAGCCGGAGGATCGATCAAGCCACGCGGTTGCGCCCAGCCTGCTTTGCCGAATAAAGCCTGCTGTCCGCCAACTCGATGAGCCGCCTGGCGGTATAATCCGTGCTCGGCACGACGCTAGCAACGCCGAGACTGATCGTAACGGTTGCCCCGCCCGCGATCCCTTCGTGCTGCAAATTCATCGCGGCAACGGAGGCGCGAAGCCGTTCTGCGGCCGCCGCGGCCATTTCGATCGAGACGGCAGGTAGAATGACGGCAAATTCTTCGCCGCCGACCCGCGCCACGAGATCGCTCGCCCGGGCCGCGCCGTGTAATTGCGCCGCTACGAGGCGCAGACACTCGTCGCCGCCCTGGTGGCCGTAGAAATCGTTGAATTCCTTGAAATGATCCACGTCGATCATGATCAGCGCCAGGGACGACCCGGTGCGTTGCGCTTCCTGCCAGCTTGCGGCCAGCGTTTCATCAAAACAGCGGCGGTTCGCAACTCCGGTTAGCGCATCGGTCTGCGCTTCCCGGAGCAGTCCGCTATTCTGTTCGACGATCAGCGTGCGGCGCAACTGGTCGTTTAGGCTCAGGAGGAATACCCGCCGGTCGCGCCATTCGAGCCGCCGCGTGAACAGCAGGCTGGCAGCACAAATGGCGATGGCCGTCAGGATCATCGATCCGAGTTGCGCGCGCGGCACGATCGGGCATGCGATCTCGGCCCCGGCAAAGACCGCAGTGCTGAAGATCGCATTGACGGTGGCCGTCCGAGGCTTCAGACGCCAAACCATGCCCGTGGCGAGCAGAACCAGCGGCATCGCCTGTACGTCCGGCAGGCCGGCGGGGTCCCGGATCAGCGCCGACAGCAACGCTGCGATGGCGGCAGCCAAGATGGCCAGGAGGAAAAGAGACGGTTCGTAGAACCGCGATAGACGCCCGCGCCAATCGATGAGGATGATCGCCAGCGCAAGCGGCGTCGCGACGCCGAGCCGCAGCGCCGCCGAAAGCGGCACGAGCGATGGCACCGTGGCCATGTTCGTCAGCAGAAACAAGTCGAATAGCGTGATCGAGATGCCGACCGACAGGCGATTATACGGCTGTCTACCGGCATCTTGCGCCGTGTCGTACAGGGCCCTGAGCCTGGCATCCATCAGAGGGAAACGCTCGGAGTGGGCTAGCGCTTCCTCGATCGACGGGAGAAGCGCCGGATCCGGATCGGAAATCATTCAGCGCGCAGCCATTATCTGAATATGGCCCATCATGGCCACGACAGCCTGCGCCCAAAGAAACGAACGCTCCTAGTGCGTCGCTTCGAGATGCGCGTGCAATTCGTCGAGATCTTCGATCGTGTTGAGCGTGACCGCGTCCTTGATGTGCTCGTGATTATTGCCCGAGGCCCGGCGCATCTTGCCGGCGAGGTCGTCCGAGTGATTGTAGCCGCGGATCGCGGCGTTGTGCTTCTCGATATTCTCCTTGGGGACCGAGCCGCCGTTTTGGGCGACGACGTACGCTTCGAACTGCATGTACGTCGGATGCTTCTCGTTGACGTAGGCCATCGTCTTCGCGCGATCGAGCCCGAGTGCGTCGATGGTCATCTGATCGAAACCGGAACCGCAGAAATCGTAACCGTCGGGCAGCACGCCGTGCGCCTGCAACATGAGCTTCGCCCACAGCCGCGGGAGATGGACGGCGCCGAGCGGACCGGCAGTGCCCGAACTGACCAGCGGGACGATCTTCGTGGAAGTTGCGTTCATCGTGGTGCTTTCTCCATAGAGCGTGAGCGAAAAGTGAGTTCGGCGACACCCGACTTGTCGAGCTCGCCGAGACCGCGCGCGACCATGCGGTCGAATTGAGCGGCCGTGGCTTCGGAAACGGGAAGCGCGAGACCGCACTCGGCTCCGAGGGCGTTTGCGATGTGCGAGTCTTTCGCGGCGTGCGCCGCGGAAAAATAAACGTCGTGTTCGCGATTCTGCATATCGAGCCCGTCGGTCTCGAGCACGCGCGAAGCGGCGCCGGTCTGCGAAAAGACTTCGCGCAACGTGGTGAGGTCGAGCCCGAGCGCATCGCCGAGCCCGAGCCCTTCGGCCAGGCCCGCCGTGTTGATGTTCATCACCATATTGACGAGCGCTTTGACTTGCGCCGCCGTTCCCGCCGGGCCGATATAGCGCAGCGACGACGACAGCGATTCGAGGAGCGGCCGGACGCGGCCGAACGACTCGCGCTTCCCGCCGATCATCAGGTACAGCGTACCCTCACGCGCCTGCGTGATCGAACTCGCCATGCAGGCTTCGATCGATTCGGCGCCGCGCGCGTGCGCGCGACGTTCGACCTCGACGTGCACGGCGGGCGAAACGGTCGCCGTGTTGATGAAGATCTTTCCCTTGGCGCCGCCGAGCAGCGAATCGCCGGTCTCCGCATAGATCTCATACATCGCGGCGTCGTCGGTGACGACCGTGATGACGACCTCCGCAAGCGCCGGAATCTCCGCGAGCGTAGCGACCTGTCTTGCGCCCGTCTCGGCGGCCGATTTCGCCGCCGACTCGGCCCGGCGATCGTAGACGGCCGCAATCGTATAGCCCTTGTCTTTGAGCCGTAGCGCCATGTTCGCGCCCATGCGGCCGACGCCGACGACTGCGACCGTCGGCTTGGGGCCGCCGTTCCCGCTCAAAATCCGGCCGCCACGGCGCCCGGTGCGAACGCTTCGCGAGAGCACGCCGCCCGCGCGGCTGATGGAGCGAACCGAATAAGGGAAGTAGGCATAACGCGCGCTGATTCGGCCTAAACTTTCCCTCCGCCTACGACCCGCAGGCGGGGAGCGAAAAACCAGGAGATCTCCATCGAGCTGCGCGGAGCTCGACTTACCGCTCCGGCAGCGCTACGACTTCGTCTGCTGCATATCGAGTCCGATGTCGAGGGCGATGACGCTATGAGTCAACGCGCCTACCGAAATCACGTCGACGCCCGTTGCCGCAACCGCCGCCACGTTATCGAGCGTGATGCCGCCCGACGCTTCCAAAATGGCGCGTTTACGCGTCCGGCTCACCGCGCTCACAAGTGCTTCAATGGTGAAGTTATCGAGGAGGATGACGTCAGGGCAGCGCTCGTGCGCGAGGACCGCGTCGAGTTGTTCGAGCGTGTCGACCTCGATCTCGACTTTGACGAGATGGCCCGCTCGCACGTAAGCCCGATCCAAGGCCGCCGTAACGTCGCCCGCGAGCGCGATGTGATTGTCCTTGATGAGGATCGCGTCGTCGAGCCGAAAGCGATGGTTCGCGCCGCCGCCCGCGCGAACCGCATATTTCTGCAGACCGCGCAAACCCGGAAGCGTCTTACGCGTCTCGGTGATGACCGCAAAACCGCCTGCGGCCGCGACATAGCGCGCGGTCGCGGTTGCGATGCCGCTGAGGTGGGAAAGCACGTTGAGCGCGGTCCGCTCGGCGCCGAGCAGCGCGCGCGCATCGCACGCGATCCGGGCGATCGTCGTTCCAAATTCAAGCGGTTCGCCGTCGCGAACGAGCACGTCGCAGGCGACGCTCGGGTCGAGCATGCGAAAAGCTTCGCACGCGGCATCGAGTCCGGCGAGTACGCCCGGGGCCCGCGAGCGCAGCGCGGCTTCGGCCCGCAGCCCGGGCGGCACCGTCGCTTCCGACGTCAGGTCGCCGCCGAGACCGAGATCTTCGCGCAACGCGGCGCGCACGACGTCCGCGTAGAGCACGCGCGGCAACGGCTCGAGCGGCAGACTGCCGCCGCTCATGCGCTTTGCGCGCCCGAACTTACCCCACCGAGGGTCGAGAACGAGCGATGCCGCTCGGCCTCCGAGCCGTCCGGGAAATCGGAGCGGGCGTGGCTGCCGCGCGTTTCGCGCCGCCGGTACGCGGCCTCTGCGACGAGCGTTCCGACCGTTGCGGCGTCCTGCAACTCGCCGTCCGTCGAGTCTCGCGCCAGCACTTGCAGGCGTTCGAGCGCGGCTGAAAGTCCGGCCGCATCGCGCTCGACTCCCACGCCCGCGTACATAACGTCGCGCAGCGCCGACCATTGCGCCGGCGTTGCCGTCCCGGCGCTTGCGGTCGCGGCGCCGGCCTCCGGGCCCGCAGTCGCCGGCCGCGGCGGACGCCGGGACTCGGCTCCGGCAACGTCGCGAGCGATCCGCTCCGGATAAACGACCGATTCGAGAAGCGAATTGCTCGCGAGCCGATTCGCGCCATGGACTCCCGTCGCCGCGACTTCCCCGCAGGCGTAGAGGCCGGCGACGGAGGTGCGGCCGGCCAGATCGACAGCGACCCCGCCCATATGATAATGCGCCGCGGGAACGACCGGAATCGGCACGGCGCGCGGATCGATTCCAAAGCGCATGCAGGCCGCGAACACGGTCGGGAAGCGGGTGGCGAAGTCGCTCGACGCGACGTGGCGAGCATCGAGCGCGACGCGTTCGCCCGCGCGCCGCAGCGCGAAGATCCGCCGCGCCACGACGTCCCGCGGCGCGAGTTCGAGCGGCGCGCCCGCGGCCGTGGCGATGCGCTCGCCGGCCGCGTCCACGAGCAGGGCGCCCTCGCCGCGCAACGCCTCGGTGAGCAGGGGCAACGGGTCGCTCGGAACGTCGAGCGCAGTCGGATGAAATTGCACGAACTCGAGGTCGGCGAGCCGCGCTCCCGCCCGCGCGGCGAGTGCGATGCCGCTGCCGCGCGAGACGGTCGGGTTGGTCGTGTGCCGGTAGAGGCCGCCGAGACCGCCGGTTGCCAACACGACGACGGGCGAGCGGAGCGTCACGCACTCCCCGCCGCGTCGACGCACGGTCAGGCCCGCGACCGAGCCGTCGCCGGCGAGCGCCACGTCGAGCGCGCGAGTGTCTTCGAGAAGTGCGATGCCGGCGCTCGCGCGCACCGCGAGCGCGATCGCGCGCACGAGTTCGGCGCCGGTCGCGTCGCCGCCGGCACGCAGGATGCGACGGCGCGAATGGGCGCCCTCCCGGCCGAGCGCGTAGTGCGCGGGGTCGGCGCGATCGAACCGGACGCCGCGCGCGGCGATGCGCTCGATCGCGCGCGGCGCATCGGCGGCGAGGCGGGCCGCGACGCGCCGCTCGACGAGGCCGGCGCCCGCGGCGACCGTGTCCGCCGCGTGCAAGGCGGGCGAATCGTCGTCACCGACCGCGGCCGCGATGCCGCCTTGCGCCCAGGCGGACGACGTAAACTGACCGAGCGCCCCCGAGGAAACGAGCGCGACCGAACGCGGCTGCAGTTCGAGAGCCGTCAACATGCCGGCAAGGCCGCCGCCGACGACGACCGCATCGAAGTTCACGCTGCTAAACCCGGGTGGCATCTCGCCGGACCGCCGTCATGCGCTCGACCGCGAGCCGCGCGCGGCCGGCGAGCATCGGATCGACGTCGATGCGCGGTTCGAGCGTTTCGAGGGCGCGCAAGATCTTCGGCAGCGTGATGCGGCGCATGTGCGGACACAGGTTGCACGGTTGCATGAATTCGATTTCCGGAAATGCCTCGACGAGATTTCCCGCCATCGAACATTCCGTGATCATCGCGACGCGCGCCGGCCGGCGCTCTTTGATGTAACCGAGCATCGCCGTGGTCGAGCCGACGAAGTCGGCGCTCGCGAGGACGCCGGGCGGACATTCGGGATGCGCGAGTACGACGATCCCCGCGTGCATTTCGCGCAGCTCGGCGATCTCTTGCGCCGTAAAGCGTTCGTGCACTTCGCAGTGGCCGTGCCAGGTGACGATTTCGACGTTCGTCTTCGAGGCGACGTAAGCCGCCAGATATTCGTCGGGCAGAAAGATCACCTTCGGCACGCCCAGCGACTCGACGACCGCCACGGCGTTGGCCGAGGTACAGCAGACGTCGGATTCTGCTTTGACGGCGGCCGACGTGTTGACGTAGGTGACGACCGGGACGCCCGGATGCGCGGCACGCAGCGCGCGCACGTCGTCCGCGGTGATCGACTCCGCGAGCGAGCAGCCCGCTTCGAGGTCGGGCAGCAACACGATCTTTTGCGGGTTGAGGAGTTTTGCCGTTTCGGCCATGAAGTGCACGCCGCACATGACGATCACGTCGGCGTCGGTCCGGGCCGCCGCTTCGGCGAGGGCGAGCGAATCGCCGACGACGTCGGAAACGCAGCGATAGATTTCGGCGCTTTGATAGTGGTGCGCGAGGATCACCGCGTTCCTCTCACGCTTGAGCTCTTCGATGCGCGCCACGTACGGCGCGTAGAGTTCCCATTCGGCGCGCGTCACCGTGCGCGCGACCCGCGCGTACAGCGGTTCGGTGCGCCGCGCGACGTCGTCGGTGAAAGGCAAGTCGAGACGTTCCGGCAATGCGATCATGGTGAACGTAGAGACGCGCACGGGCCGACCCCGGTTTCGCCGTTACGCAGAAATAATAAGGCTTTTTGCGGTGAAACGATCGTTTCAAAAAAGCGCGCGCCGAATCGATCTCTGAAACGATCGTTTCACTCAAAAGATTCAGGAGCGCCGCCGGAGGATCGAAAGGCGACGATCGTCGTTCGCGTGGCCGTGCCGCGCAGGAGCACCCCGGCGGCCGGTCCCGCCGGAAGGTAGCGCGGCGGCTCGCGCGCGGGAGCCGGAAACTCAGAGACCTTTGACGGTAGAGCGGCTCCGGGCCGGAGCGTTGCGAACGGCGCTTTCCGGGAGGACGGCGCCGAGGGGTGCGACGATGGCCGCGGCGGCGTCGTAGGGATCTTCGCTCGCGTTGCCGGCGAAGTGAGCGTCGAGGCGCGCTTCGATGCGCGCGTCGACGCGGCGCTCGAGGTCGCCGAGGACGAGCGCGCGCACGCGATGCGCGAACGCGCTGCGGCGTTTGGCAACGAGCGCGCCGCCGGCGCGCAGATACGCGTCGTGCGCCTCGATCGCGCCCCACAGTTCGTCGATGCCTACGTTCTCGCGCGCGCGCGTGGCGACCAGACGCGGTATCCAGCCGGAGCCGAAGTCGAGCATCTCCATCATGCCGCGAATCTCGCGCTGCAACTGCAGCGCCATCGGATGATCCGCCTTGTTTACGACGAAAACGTCGGCGATCTCCAAGATTCCCGCTTTGAGAAGCTGAACGGAGTCGCCGCTTCCCGGCTGAAGTGCGACGAGCGTCGTATCGGCGAGTTCCGCGATCTCGATTTCCGATTGTCCGACCCCGACGGTCTCGACGATCACCACGTCTTTGCCGAACGCGTCCATAAATGCAACCGCATCGCCCGTCGCTCCGGCCAGGCCGCCGAGATGACCGCGACTCGCCATCGACCGGATGAAGACGTCGGGGTCGGTGAAATGTTCGTTCAAACGGATCCGGTCGCCGAGAATCGCGCCGTACGAAAACGGCGAACTCGGATCGACCGATACGACACCGACCGTTTTACCGCGCGCTCGCGCGAAGGCGATGAGACCCGCGCAGAGCGTCGATTTACCGACGCCGGGCGGCCCCGTGAGGCCGATGGTCATCGCGCGCCCGGTCCGCGCGAACAGCCGATGCATCAGCGCCGCGCCCCGTCCCGCTTCCGCTCGCGAGATCGCCCGCGCGAGCCCGCGCGGGTTCCTCGCCACGAAGAGTTCGAAGATCTCGGCGTCGGAATCGCTCACGGCAGCGACGCCTTCGGTGCGGCCGACACGCGCGCCGCGACGCGCCCGCGGTCGGCGAACGCGCGGCCGATACCGGCGAACGCGAGGAACGCGAAGGCGGTCGGTACGAGCGCGAGGAGCCCGAAGACCGCGGGCCAGACACCGCTCCCTCCGGAGCGGCCGAGGGCGCCCGCGACGAGCAACCAAAAAATTGCGGCGCAGAGCAGATTTCCCGCAATCATGAACGCGAGCCGGGCGATCTCCGAAAGGTTTGCGAGCCGCGCGCGGGCCGGGGCTTCGGCAACGATGTAATCGACGTAGCGCCGCCGATAATCGAAATATTTGTCGAGGAAATGATCTTTGAAACCGGACACAGCCGGTTGGTTCGACGGGCGACGCCCGAACGCCTAAAGTGCTCCAAAGCGGGGGCCCAAGGCGCTTGCGGCCAAGGTTCGCAGATGAGCCAGCCCGGGTATTACCGCTACGCCACGATCGCGGGCGATGCGATCGTCTTCGTGTGCGAAGACGACCTGTGGATCGTTTCGCGCTTCGGCGGCGTCGCGCGGCGGCTCACGGCGGGTTCGGGCGAGGTTGCGACGCCGCGATTTTCGCCGGACGGCTCGACGATCGCCTACGTGGCCCGCGACGAAGGCGGCCCGGAAATCTACACCATGCCGGCGGGTGGCGGGGTCGCGACGCGGCTCACCTTTCTCGGCAGCGAAGCGTGCGCCGTCTCCGGTTGGACGCCGGACGGCGCCGCAATCCTATTTTGCACCGATGCCAACGCTCCGTTCGCGAAGGAGACGCACGCGTATCGCGTCGCGGCGGCGGGCGGCGTGCCGGAACCCCTTTCCCTCGGGCACGCGCGTTCGCTCGCAATGCACGCCGACGGCCGCATCGTTCTCGGGCGCAACAACGACGATCCGGCGCGGTGGAAGCGGTATCGCGGCGGAACGGCGGGCGACATTTGGATCGACCGCGCCGGCGACGCGACGTTCGAGCGCCTCATCTCGTTGCCCGGCAATCCGGTTTGGCCGATGTGGGTGGGCGAACGGGTCGCTTTCCTCTCCGACCACGAGGGCGTCGGAAACATCTACTCGGTGCGCGCCGACGGCAGCGATTTGCGCCGGCACACGAACGAAATCGAATACTTCGTCCGTTTTCCGGCGACGGACGGGACGACGATCGTCTTCACCGCCGGGGCCGCGATTTACACGCTCGATCTAAGCGACGACCGCGTCGCGCGCGTCGACGTCGACACGCCTTCGAGCGCGCCGCAAACGGCGCGGCGGTTCATCGAGATCGGCGAACATCTCGAACATTTCGCACCCAGCCCCGACGGCACGGCGCTGGCGCTCGTTTCGCGCGGCGCGGCCTTCACGATGCCGCTTTGGGAAGAAGCGGTCGCCTCGCACGGGGCGGGCAGCCGCGTGCGCTATCGCGCGAGCGAATGGCTCGCCGATTCCAAACGTTTCGTCTGCGTCAGCGACGAAAACGGCGCCGAACACCTCGAAGTGCGCGACGCCGCGGGCGACGCGCCGCCGCGTAAGATCGCCGAGCGGGAAGACATCGGCCGCGTCGTCGAACTCGCGACCTCGCCCGCAAGCGACCTCGTCGCCGTTTCGAACCACCGCCACGAACTGCTCGTCATCGATCTCGAGAGCGAGCGCGTCCGCACGCTCGATACGAGCCCGGCGTCCCACATCGCGAACCTCGCGTTTTCGCCCGACGGCCGCTGGCTCGCGTACGCGTGTGCCGTGCAGCCCGATTCCGCTTCGAGCGCCAACGCCGACACCTCGATCGTGCGGATCGTGAAAATCAAATCCGGCGCGGTTCACGACGTGACGCCGCTCATGCGCGTCGACCGAATGCCGGCGTGGGACCCCGAAGGGAACTACCTCTACTTCATCTCGTCGCGCGATTTCAACCCCGTATACGACGCGCTGCAATTCGACCTGAGCTTTCCGCAAGCGTCGCGGCCGTTTCTCGTCACGCTGCGCGCCGACGTGCCCAACCCCTTCGTGCCCAAACCGCAGGCGCTGCACAAGGACGCGAAAGCGGGCGACGACGACGAGCGAAAGGGCTCCGAGCGCTCGCCCCGGATCGACATCGATTTCGAAGGCATCCAAGGCCGCATCCTCGGCTTCCCGGTCGAGGAGGGCGATTACGAGCAGATCGTCGCCGCCCGGGGCCGCGCGATCTTCACGCAATTTCCGTTGCGCAGCATCAAACCCGAGGGCAATTCCTGGTCGGAGCCCGACGATAGCGCAGCGCTCTACGCCTACGATTTCGAGCAACAGCGCTCGGGCGCGCTCGCGCAGGACGTTCAACGAATCCGGCTCGCCGCCGACCATCGCACGCTCGTTTACGAATCGCACGAACGGATGCGCGCGATCGACGGCCTCGGCGACCTGCCCGACGAGCCCGGCGACGAGCCGAAAAACTCGAGCGATCCGGGCCGCCGCAGCGGCTGGCTCGATCTCGCGCGCGCGAGCGTGGAGGTCGAACCGCACAGCGAATGGCTGCAGATGTTCCACGAAGCGTGGCGGATGCAACGCGAGCAATTTTGGGACGCCAAGATGTCCGGCATCGATTGGGATCTCGTGCGGGAGCGCTACGTCAAACTCTTGCCGCTCGTGCGCACGCGGGCCGAACTCAGCGACGTGCTCTGGGAAATGTTCGGCGAACTCGGCACGTCGCACGCCTACGAAATCGGTGGCGACCACCGCCGTCCGCCGCAGTACCGGCGCGGTTTTCTCGGCGCCGACCTCGTTTGGAACGCCGACGCCGGCGGTTACGAGATCGCGAAGATCTATCGCGGCGATTCCTGGAACCGTGACATCGATTCACCGCTTGCGGAACCGGGGCTCGCGATCGTACGCGGCGACGTCGTCTTCGCCATCGGCGGCCGCGCACTCGACGCCACCGTGACGCCCGATCAGTTGCTCGTGAACGCCGCGGGCCACGACGTCGCCCTCACGGTCGGCGGACGCAAGAAAGAAAAACGTCGCGTGATCGTGCGCGCGCTGCGCGACGAGCGGATGCTGCGGTATCGCGCCTGGGTCGACGCGAATCGCGCGTTCGTGCACGGGCGAACGCAGGGACGCGTCGGCTACGTGCATATCCCCGACATGGGGCCTTGGGGTTTCGCCGAATTCCATCGCGGCTATCTTTCGGAATTCAACCGCGACGCGCTCATCGTCGACGTCCGCTACAATCGCGGCGGCCACGTCTCACCGTTGCTGCTCGAAAAGTTGGCGCGCCGGCGCGTCGGCTGGGACGTCGCGCGTTACGGGCCGCCAACGCCCTATCCGCCCGAATCGGTCGGCGGGCCGATCGTCGCGCTCACGAATCAATTCGCGGGCAGCGACGGCGACATCTTCAGCCACGTTTTCAAACTCTACAAACTCGGACCGCTCGTCGGCAAGCGAACGTGGGGCGGCGTCATCGGCATCAACCCCTACCATCGTCTGGTCGACGGCACGATCACGACGCAGCCGGAATTCTCGTTCTGGTTCGTCGACGTCGGCTGGCGGGTCGAAAATTACGGCACGGATCCCGATTACGACGTCGACATCGCACCCCAGGACGACCGCGCCGGATTCGATCCGCAGATGCAAAAGGCGCTCGAGCTCATCGACGCGGCGCGCGCGAGTGCGAACGGCAAGCCGCACTTCGACGCGCGGCCGCAGCTCTCGCTTCCGACGGAACTCGCCCGGACGACGTGACCCGGCCGTCCCAAAAAACGTGCGGCGCAGCGGCCGTCGCAGTGCTCGCCGTCCTCGCATTGCCGCTCGCGGCCGCCGCGCAAGACAATTTGGGCGCCGACGAGATCGTCGCGCGTTCGAAAGCGGCGGCCGCTGCGGAGCGGCGCCCCGATTCCGAACGTGAGATTTGGAACGTTCGCATCGCCGGACTCGACGGAACGCTCGAATCGGTGCGCCGCGGTTCCGACTTCGTCAACGAAACCGACCTCGGGCCTTTTCACACGGCGCACGGCGAGGTGCACGACGAGAAGTGGCATCAGAACGAGAACGGCGAAACGGTTCTCGACCGGCCCGAGCCTTCGCAAATAGACCGGCCGCTCGCGCAGAGCGTGTTGCGCCTGCACGAACCGCTCGACGCCTGGGAAATCGTCACGACCTTCGCCAGCGGACACTTGCAGCGGGCCTACTACGATCCGCGGACGTTCGAACTCGTGCGAATGGAACGGGTGACGGCCGGGCACGAGTCGCACACGACGTACGAAGATTTTCGCACCGACGCGCGCGGGCGCACGCGGTCGTGGCACTATTTCGGCGGCGACGATCGCCCCGACAATGCCTTCGACTACCGCCTCGTTCGCGACGACACCGAAGCCGTCGTCAGCGACGCCGATCTCGCGATCCCGCACGACCGCCGTTCGCTCGTCGAATTCCCCGCCGGCGACGATCCCGTCCGCTTGCCCGCGCGCATCGTTAATGGGCGTATCTACGTCCGGCTCGTGATCGCGGGCCGCGGGCTCGATTTTCTCCTCGACACCGGTGCGGCCGAAATAACGATCGACGACGGCGTGGCACGCGAACTCGGGCTCGCCGTGTACGGCCGGAGCACCCAAACCGTCGCGGGGAACTTTGCGACGGGCCGCGTGGTCGTGCCGGATATAGCAATCGGTCCGCTCGCGCTGCACGACGTCGTCATGCACACGCTCCCGTTCGCCGCGAGCGAGGCGAAAGCGGTTCGGGTCGTCGGCCTGCTCGGCTTCGATTTCCTCGACGCCCTCGGGCTGAAGATCGACTATGCGAACGGAACGCTCGAGGCGCTGCGCCCCGGAACGATTGCGCCGCCCCCCGCGGCGGCGACGCTCGAGGTCCGGCTCAATTCGAGCGTACCCGTCGCGCGGGCCACGATCGGCAATGCGACGGGCGACGACTTCATCATCGACACCGGGGCCGCATTTTCGTACGTGATCTTCCAGCGATTCGCTCGGGCGCACCCCGATTCACTGGCGATCGGATCGCACGAAAGCTACGGCAACGGCGTCGGCGGAACGTTCGGCTATCGCTCGATCGAGACCAAACGCGTCGTTCTCGGCGCATGGAGTTTCGACGATGCCTACGGCGTGGAGGCGCTCGCCGCGAACGCGTTCGGCTTCGACAACGTCGACGGCCTCATCGGCGCCGACATCCTCAAGCGCTTTACCGTTTACCTCGACTACGCCGGCAACCGCGTCTACCTCATCCAAACGTCCCACTCCGACGTCGAAGCGGTGCGGTGATCACCGTTATTTGACGAATGAGGAAACCCAACGTGCAACAGGCCCTCGGCTTTACCGCCCACCTTGACCCCGCCGCACGAGACGGCCTCGGATACGTCGTCTATCGCAGGCTCGCACCGGGCGAACACGTCGCCCGTACGGAGCGCGTCAGTTACGAGGTCCGCGTGGACTACGACGCAAACGCGGCGGTCCTGGGTATCGAACTCCTCGCCCTGGACGACGCGACGTTCGACGTTGCTCGCGCGTGGGCGGCGGAGCACGATCTCGGGTTCCCGGCAATCCTCGGACCCCGCGCCGTTCCGTCTTAAGGCGCCGCTACACCGCCCCGGGCCCGCAATCGCGGGGTGCTGCCGTAGTCGGGGATCGTTGCCTTGCTCGCTTGGCGCACGAAGGAGTGCTGACGCGGGGGCGTGCGGCGCTACGCAGGCGTTGACGCTCGGGGACATTCCTGCTACCATACGCGGGCCGAAGCAGGGTCGCGAAAGCTCCCTCACCGGATGCCTTCGGGCCATCCGGTCGCACGCAAGGAACCGCCGGTAGGTTCCACCGCCGTGGGATGCTTTGGCATCGCCACCTTTTTTTGCTTAATCCGCGACCACCTCGACCCCGAACCAATTTCCCATAAGGCAAAGATCCCCGACTGCGACAGTGGGCCCGCGAGCGCGGGCCCGGGGGCGGTCGGGGGGCCGTGCCGCCCCGACTTCAAAGCAGGCTGCCATAGCACGACCGCTCCGCGTCAACGATCAAATTCGAATCCGCCAGGTCCGCGTCATCGACGACGAGGGGACCCAGCTCGGCGTCATGCCGACGGAAAATGCGCTCGCCCTGGCTCGGCAAAAGGGCCTCGACCTCATCGAGGTCTCGCCGACCGCGGTGCCGCCGGTCTGCCGCATCAGCGACTACGGTCGTCTGAAATACGAGCAGTCGAAGAAAGATAAGGACGCCCGCAAGAAACAGAAGAATTGGGAGCTCAAGGAAGTCAAGCTCCGCCCGAAGATCGAAAACCACGATTACGAGACCAAGGCCCGCATGGCCGAACGTCTCCTCCTCGATGGCGGTAAGGTCAAGGTCACGATCATGTTCCGTGGCCGCGAGATCACCTATACCAGCTTCGGGAAGCGTCTGCTCGATCGCATGGCCGTCGACATGACGCCCATCGCGACCGTCGAACGCGACGCAAAGCTCGAAGGCAAGAACATGTTCATGATTTTGGCGCCGCGCCTCGTACCGACAGGGCCGCCGAAATTCACCCAACCGCACCAATTGAACGAACCGCATCCCGTCGATCCCGACCATGGTCGAGACGACGCCGACGACGCCGAAGAGGCCGATGAAACCGACGACGATTCGGTCGCGGCCGAAGCGGTCGCGCCGGCGGCGCCGCCCGAACCCGCCGAAGCACAACCGGCGGCGAAGGCAGTTAGCGAGAAGAGCCCGGTTCCCGAAAACGGAGCAACGCAAGGAGTCCCGTCCCGTGCCTAAGATCAGAACCCATCGAGGAACCGCCAAGCGCGTGAAGGTGAGTGCGAACGGAAAAGTCTCGCACCGTCACCAGTTCAGCGGCTGCGGTCACATCCTGAGCAAGAAGACGCGCAAGCGCAAACGGAATTTCCGCAAGGATCAACCCGTCTTCGCCGGAGATCTCAAGCGCTTCGCGCCGCAGATCCCGTATTTGCTGTAGGAGCGTAACGAACGATGGCACGTATCAAACGCGGGGTCATGAAGGCCAAGAATCGCCGCAAGGTGATGAAGATGGTCAAGGGCTTCCGAGCGGCGCGCAGCCGCAACTACCGGGTCGCAAACGAAGCCCTGCTTCATTCGCTGAGCTACGCCTTTCGCGACCGTCGCGTGCGCAAACGCGACTTCCGTTCGCTCTGGATCAGCCGCATCAACGCGGCCGCTCGCCGGGAAGGCCTCTCGTATTCGCGCCTTATCGACGGCCTCAAGAAGGGCGGCGTGACGCTCAATCGCAAAGCGCTCGCCGACCTGGCCGTCAGCGACAGCGCGGCATTCGAGTCGCTCCTCGCCGTTGCGAAGGCCCACTTGGACCCGGGCGCCTCTCAAATCGCTAGCTAAACCCGACATTTGCCGGGAAAGCGCCGTTCCCGACCCCTTTCGTGTCGATAAGGAAGAGGGCGAAGCCCGTCACCCGAATGGCGAACCGGTCCGGGCGCTCTAACGTTCTTGCGTTGGGCAACCGAACGCGTTGCATCCACGCTTCCGTCCAAGAGGACAACTATGGCGACCACCCGTGCCGCGGCACAATCCCCGATCAAGAAGCGCGACTATCCGGTCGGCATCGCGCTTCTGATCATTCACATCGGAGCGCTCGGCGTTTTCTTGCCGATGTTCTTCTCTTGGTCCGCCGTGGCCGTCGGCGTCGGCTTCTACATCCTCACCGGTTTCGGGATCACCCTCGCCTATCACCGGCTGTTGACGCACCGCAGTCTCACCGTACCCAAGCCGGTCGAGTACGCGTTGACGATCGTCGGTGCGCTCGCGCTCCAGGGGGGACCGATCGAGTGGGTCGCGCAACACCGCGCGCATCACGCGAATACGGATCGCGACGGCGACCCGCACGACTCGCACAAAGGCATGCCGTGGGCGCACATCGAGTGGCTGTTCCGGACCAATAAGGACCGCGTCGCGCCGGAGGACCGCCCGCGTTGGGCTCCCGATCTCGTCAAAGATCCGGGCATGCGCGCGATCGAGAAGTACAACGTGCTGCTGACGGTCGTTCTCGCCGCGCTCTTCTTCGCGATCGGCGGCTGGTCGTGGGTCATCTGGGGCATCTTCGCGCGTCTCGTGTTCACGTACCATTGCACCTGGCTCGTCAATAGCGCCTCACATGCCGTCGGCTATCAGACCTTTACGACCGGTGACCGTTCGACCAATAATTGGTGGGTCGCGCTCCTGACGTTCGGCGAGGGCTGGCACAACAACCATCACGCGTTTCCGTTTTCCGCGCGTCACGGGCTCCGCTGGTTCGAAATCGATCCGACGTGGATCACGATCAAGGCGATGTCGTGGCTCCGTTTGGCGCGTAACGTGAAACTGCCCACGCGCGACATGATCGAGCGCCTCAAAATTACGCGACCTTCGCGGAACGCCGCCTAGCGCGTCACCGTCGCCGTCGTCAGGACCGCCCGGCTAGCGGCGACGGCGCTCGAGGATGTCGTTCGCGATCGTCAGGCTGCGAAAGGCGAGGCCGTCGTCGGCCGCGACGCCCCGGTCGCGCAAGTCCTTGATCACGTCGAAGAGCCCGCCGACGCGAATATGACGCTCGACGAAATCATCGAACACCTCATCTGAAGCGAGCAGGATCGCTTCGACGAAGTCGAAGGCCACGTTGGCCGCGCGCGTCATCGTTTCGCGCAACGTGAGACCCATCGGCGACGCATCCTCGATCGGTTCGTCCGCAGCTTGCGATGATAACAGAAGCGCGTAATCCAGCGCCGCAGCGCTCGCGAGCAGGTCGCCGGTCACGAGCTCTAAGCCACGCGTTCGACCGTATTGCCGCGCCGCATCGAGCAAAAAGAACTGCAGATCGACGACGTTCTCGGCGGCGAGAATCATGCGCTCTGAGTGCGCGCCCAAGCCAGGGCTACCTGCGTCTTTGCGTCGCGTAAGCGGTCCGCTTCGACCAGGGCCCAGGCATCCGCAATCGACCACGTTCGCAATTCGAATTCCTCGTCATCCTCGGGCTGCGCCGCGCCGGCGCTGAGGCCTTCGGCCACGAAGAAGTGAATCCGTTCGGTGCAAAACCCCGGCGTCGTAAAGATGCTCCAAAGGAAGCGCAGCGAGTCTGCCCGGTAACCGGTTTCCTCGATCAATTCACGGCGTGCGGTTTCGATCGGCGGCTCGCCGCGCTCGATCATCCCGGCCGGCACCTCCCAGAGATCGGTGTCGACCGCGTGCCGGTACTGCTTGACGAGAACGATTTCATGGAGACTGGGCCGGGCGATGATGCAGACGCCGCCGACGTGTTCGACGACCTCGACCTTGCGCCGTCCGCCACCGCGTACCCGATCGATCTCGTCGACCCGTAAGTTGACCACCCGGCCGGCATAAATCTTCTCTGACTCATGAGCGCTCATAGCAGGCCGAGTTTCACTCGGCGCGACCGGCCCGGGCGAGGCCGCCCTTTTCGCGGTCGTCCACGCTATCGTCGATCGCGAATGCGGCGAGAAGTTCGTGAGCCGACACGGCTTTGCCGGCCAGTTCATCGACGATTTTACTGAGTTGCGCGCCGATTGCGGCGTGGCGTCCCGTCCGGCGCTCGTACGCATCCGCCAGGCTACGATAATACCAGAGCGTTCCGAATTTTCGCGACTTGAAGCGCTCGTAGACGCCGGCGCCGTGGCGGCCGACGTCGTTCATGATGGCGAGCGCGTTGTAGAGCTTATCGGAGGCGCTCACGAGCAACGCGGATTCGGAGGTCTTCTGACGTTCGGAAAGCTCGTCGATGTACGCGCGCTTGCGATCGTACCAGGGCTGTTTCTCGCTCCCGGCGTCCGCTTCGAACGAATCGCTGCAGGCGGCGACGATATCCGCAACCGGGCTGCCGAAACGCTCGCGGATGTCCTCGAGCCGCGGCCTTCCGCCGCAGTCCTCGACGGCGTCGTGAAGTAAGGCGGCCATCGCTTCGTCCTCGGTAGCGCCGAACTCGAGCGCGATCGCGCAGACGCCGAGGAGGTGGGCCGTGTACGGTACGTTCGACTCTTTGCGATATTGCAGACGATGGGTCGCAAGCGCGTAGGCGATCGCTTTATCGAATCGATCGCCGAGCTTCGTCAACGGCAGATGCGTTATCATGGGAATCGTCCTTCGTACGGTTCGGGCGGAACGAGAGCAAAGCGGGACAGGAGTTCGACGATGAGGGCGAACTCGGTCGCAACGACGGTCGCCCCGAGGGACCAGCGCGCCGGCGAGGCGACGAAGGCGATTCCCGCGGCGATCGCGGCGAGGAAGGCCGCGTCCCGGGTCGCATGAAGTCGAACGAGCGGCCCCCCCGCGAGATAGCTTCGGCGGAAGGCATAGATGAGGAACACGCCGATCGTGCCGAGCGCCGCGATCGCTAACCCATGGAACTGCGCGATGTCGAGGATCCAAGAGCGGCCGCCGACGAGAACGGCGAGCATGATGATAACGATGAAGATTCCTTCGACCCGGCGCGAACTCACCACCGTGACTCGCTCGCCGCGGCCCCGTACTCCTGGTCTGGGCGCGTCACAACGCATCGCAAGACAACGCAGGGGATGAACGACCTGCTCGGTCTCCACTCGCCGCAGCTCGCCCCGGTCAAGGCGCTTCGCACGAAAGCCGGCCGGGAGACGCTTGGCCGCTATGCGATTGAAGGAAGCACGCTCCTGGGCGAGGCGGTGGCCGCCGGGCGCTACGTCGAGCAGCTCTACCTCACCGAGCGGGGGCGTGCCGGGCTCGACATCGCCCTCCTGCGCGAGCACGCCGCCCGGACGTTTCTCGTCGCCGACCGGACGATGGCCAAGCTTTCCGAAGTCGAGACGCCGACCGGAATTCTCGCGGTCATGGCCATCGAACGCGAGCCGCTGGAAGACCTGCTCGACGGGGCCCCGGTGCTCGTCTTGGCTGGGGTGTCGGATCCGGGCAATGCCGGGGCGCTTTTGCGCTCCGCGGAAATCTTCGGAATCACCCGGGCTGCCTTCACCTCGGGAGCCGTGGAGGCGCACAATCCGAAGGTCGTCCGCGCGGCGATGGGAGCGCACTTTCGGATGCGTCTCGCACTTGCATCGGGGCCGGACCTGGTTCGTGCGGCTCGAGAGCGGGGCTACCAGGTGGTCGCCGCAGCCCGGGGCGGACGGCCCTTGCCGGAGGTGCGCTTCCCCGTCCGCCTCCTGCTTGCAGTCGGAAACGAGCGGCGCGGCGTGGCCGATTCGTTGCCGTCTTGCGACCTCCAGGTTGCCATTCCGCAGTCCGGCGGGGGCGAAAGCCTCAATGCGGCGATTGCGGGCAGTATTCTGATGTACGTCTTTTCGCAACAGTTCGGAGGGCCGGATTTGCAGTCGCAAACCATCGAAAAACGTTGATCTGTCAAGACTTGGCGCACCCCTAACCCTATGCTATACTCGCCAAAGTTCTGAGCGGCTTGGCCGCGACAAACATTCTTGAGAAGGGTACACGCCGACTGATGCGCACTCACGACCGCTTCTGGAAACTCTTCGCGAACACCGGATCGATCTATGCCTACTTGATGTATCGTCAAGTGAACCAGGCCTCGGCTAGCAGCTAATCGCGCATTCAGGGAACGCAGCAAACAAGACATAGCGAGACGCCCGGCCGAATCGGCCGGGCGTTTACTTTTTGGAGCAGGAACATCGGACAACTCGAGGACCAAATCGCGTCACTTGGCGCGCGCCTGCACGAAGCGCTTGCGGCGGCGGAAGATCAGGCCGCCCTCGAGGCGTTGCGCGTTCGTTTTCTCGGGCGTAGCGGCGAGATCACGACCGTCCGGCGTTCGATCGGAACCCTGCCGCCCGCCGAACGTCCCGAGGCGGGCAAGACGATCAATGCAGCGGTCGCCGGCCTCGAAGCGGCGGTCGTCGAAGCCGCCCGCAGTCTGAGCGGCCGGGCCCTCGAAGCCGAACTCGCCCATTCCATCGACGTCACTTTTCCGGCGACGCCGCTCGGAACCGGGTCGCTGCATCCCGTTCGCCGCGCTATGGAAGACGCGTGCGGCTATTTCGAACGGCGCGGCTTTGCCGTGGTCCTAGGCAACGAGATCGAGACCGAATATTTCAATTTCGACGCATTGAATATTCCGCCGGATCATCCAGCGCGGGAAGGACTCGACTCATTTTACCTGCAGCCGGGAGTGCTCTTGCGAACGCATACGTCACCGATGCAAGTACGCACGATGCAGACGCATCCCGCGCCGCTCGCGATCGTGGTGCCCGGGAAAGCCTATCGCCGCGATGCGATCGACGCTCGGCACTCGCCGATGTTTCATCAAATCGAGGGGCTTCTCGTCGCGCCGGGTATTCATCTCGGCCATCTCAAGGGTGTCTTGACGGGCCTGTTCCGCGACCTCTTCGGGCCGAAGCAAGCCGTTCGGTTTCGACCATCGTTCTTTCCCTTCACCGAGCCGAGCGCCGAGGTGGACACGACGTGCCCCGGGTGCGGCGGTAGCGGCTGCAAAACGTGCGGCGGTTCGGGCTGGATCGAAATCGGCGGTTCGGGCATGGTGCATCCCAACGTGTTGCGCGAATCGGGCTACGATCCCGAAAGCGTCGCGGGGTGGGCGTTCGGGGTCGGCATCGAACGCATCGCGATGGTGCGCCAAGACATCGACGACATTCGCGTACTTTTCGACAACGATCCGCGCGTGCTCGCGCGACTCGCATAGGATAAGGAATTGAAGCTTCCCATCGCGTGGTTACGCGACTACCTCGACATCGATCTTTCGAGCGACGATATCGCCGCGCGTTTCGCGGCGCTCGGTTTTCCCGTCGATGCGATCGAACGGCGGCCGCAGCTCTCCGGCGTTTTCGTCGGGCGGCTCGTGCGCGTCGAGAAACATCCGGGTGCCGACCGGCTCTGGGTCTGCACGGTCGATGTGGGCGACGCTCGCCCCTTGACGATCGCGACGGCCGCGACGAACGTTGCGGCCGGTAACGTCGTGCCCGTCGCGATCGTCGGTGCCGAGCTCGTCGGATTGCGCATCGCTCCGCGCACGATGCGCGGCGTCGCATCGGAGGGCATGCTCTGCAGCGCCGCGGAACTCGGGCTCGAGGCGGCGTGGTTCGAGGACGGTATCTTGCAACTCGATTCGGACCTCGAAGCGGGCGCCGACTTCGTGCGGCTCTTCGGTTTGAACGACGACGTTCTCGACGTCGAGATCACTGCCAATCGCGTCGACGCGATGTCGATCGTCGGCTTGGCCCGCGAACTCGCCGCTTCGCTCGGCAACACGGTCCGCGAACCGGCGCTTCGCGAAGACGAACGCGCGCACGACTTTGCCGGCGCTCGCGTCGAAATCGAAAGCGCGGATTGCAAGCGATTTGTCGCGCAACGCTTTTCAAACGTTACGGTTCGCACGGCGCCGTTTTGGATGCGGATCCGACTGGCGCTTGCCGGTCAGCGCCCGATCAATAATTTGGTGGACATCTCGAATTTCGTGATGCTCGAGACCGCGCAGCCGCTGCACTTCTACGATTTCGCTCACCTTGCGGGCGGCCGGCTCGTCGTGCGCGACGCCCGGCCGGGCGAGCCGATCCGAACGCTCGATGAGGCGGATCGCGCGCTCGACGAACGGTTCCTCGTGATTGCCGACGACGCGGAACCGCAGTGCATCGCCGGTCTCAAAGGAGCCGCGGCGAGCGAAGTCACTCCGGCCACGCGCGAGTTGCTCGTCGAGTCCGCAAGTTTCGCGGGTCCGCGCATTCGCCGCATGAGCGTCGCGCTCGGCTTGCGAACCGAAGCGTCGAGCCGCCAAGAAAAAGGATTGCCGCTCGGGCTCTCGACCTGGGGCGCCGCCCGGGCCGCGTACTTACTCGAACGCGAAGGCGCGACGGTGCACGCGCCGCTCGCTGCCGGCTCCGGCGATACGGTCCCGGCGGCCGTTCGGCTGCCGGCGGGACGCTGCGAGGAGCTTCTCGGAATGCCGGTCGGTGCGGACGAAGGCGCGCGCGCGCTGCGCGGCCTCGGATTCACGGTCGCAAACGAGCCGGGCGGCATCCTGCTTGCGACGCCGCCGTTTTGGCGCGGCGACGTCCGCATTGCCGAAGACGTCGTCGAAGAGATCGCTCGCATCGTCGGCTACGACCGCATCGACGCGGTGCTGCCGCCGGTGTTCGAGCAACACGTTTCGAGTGCGGCCTATCGCGATCAGAGCCGGGTCGCGCATGCGCTCGCAAGCCTCGGCTATCGCGAAGCGGTGACGCTCTCGTTGCAGCCCGCTGCCGTGCGCGACGCGTACGCTCGAGCCGGCGTGGCGCTGCCGGGAACGGTCGTGGAAATTCGCAATCCGCTCTCGGAAGATCAACGTTACCTTCGATTCTCGCTCTTGCCGGCGCTGTTGGCGCTTGCCGCACGCGGAATCGAGGGCGAAGCGTTCCGTGTTTTTGAAATCGGCGACGTTTTCGGGGGCGCTCCCGGAGCGGAAGGCGAGCTCTTTGAAACTGCTGCCGTCACCTGGCTCCTGGCGCTTCCCGAGCGCGACGAGCCGGTTTGGCGCGACTCCGGCTTTCTTGCGTTCAAAGGCGAATCGCTCGCCCTTCTGCGCGCGCTCACCGGTCGCGACGCCGAAACGATCACGGCGCAAGATCCGGGTCTCCATCCCGGAAAGACGGCGTCGTTGATGATCGACGGCAAGGACGTTGCCGCAATCGGCGCCGTCGACCCACGGCTCCGCGCCGCGTTCGACGTCGGCGCGCGGGTTTACGCCGGGCGAATTCGCTTCGCAGACCTTCCGGCGTATCACGTCCCGCGCTACGTGGCGCCGTCGAAGTTTCCGCCGCTTTCGCGCGACCTCGCTCTCGTGGTCGCCCCGCACGTTGCGGCGAAGGATATCGAATACGCCGCCCGCTCGGGCGCGAACGGGGCAATCGCGGACGTTCGCGTTTTTGACGAATATCGCGGACCGCAGGTCGGTGACGACAAGAAAAGCCTCGCCGTGCGCATTACGCTGCAGCGGTCCGACGCGACGCTCACCGACGCGGAAGCCGACGCCTACGTCGCGTCGATCTTGGCCTCGCTGCGCGAACGTTGCGGCGCGGTAATGCGCGCGACGTGAGCGTCGCGTGGCCCGACATCGTCATCGCGCTCATCCTCGTGTTCACGACGCTCAAGGGCGTCAAGCGCGGCATGGTCGCGGAAATCACGGGCGCGGCGGCGCTCGTCTTCGGCGTCGTCGCAGCGTTCGCGTACTCGGGAACGTTCGATGCGTTCGTGCGCGACCACGGCCACCTGGGGCCCGCGCCCGCTCACGTCGTCGGAACCTTACTCTATGCGGGCCTCGCCTACGCGACCGTCTACGTTCTCGGCACGGCCCTCGCGGCGATCGCGAAACTTCCGCTCCTCAACCTCGCGAACGCGCTGTTGGGAGCGGCGGTCGGTCTCGCGAAGGGCTTCATCTATTCCTGGGCGCTCCTGTATATCGCGCTGCTCTTTCCGCTCTCGAGCGACGTGCGCGACGATCTCCACCGCTCGCATCTCGTCGCCCTCCTGCAAACGCCGGATCTCTGGCTCGACGGTCAACTGCGCGGGCGCATGCCGGATTTCTTACGTTCGTACGGAGATCCGATCCTCAATCACCATAGTGTTTGAGGACGACGGACAGCGGATGTTCTTGGCCAAGCGCAGGGTGTAGTTACGTGGAGACTAGCGCTTCACCAAACACGTCTTTCGCCGCCCGCACGGCGTCCGGCGTTGCGTTCGCGAAACCGAGCTTTCGTAAAACCGTCGCCAGCGATTCCAGACCGTAGGACACGTCGGCCGGGCTGAGGTCGCCCATCGTACCCATGCGGATGATCTTGCCTTTGAGTTCGGCCTGACCGCCGCCGAGAATGATGCCGAAACGCTCGCGTAGCGCCGCGCGAAGCGCTGAAGCTTCGACGCCCGCCGGCAGGTGCATCGCGACGACCGTCACCGAATGCGCGCCGGGCTGCGAGAACACCCGGATGCCGGCGGCCTGGGCGAACGCGCGGATCCCGCGCGCATAGCGGTCGTGGCGCGCGTAGACGTTCGCAGCGCCTTCGGCCGCGTAGCGCGCGATCGCAACGTCGAGCGCGTAAGCGATCGAGACGGGCGGCGTCCACGGCGTCTGCCCGAGCAAACCGAATTCACGCGCCTTTTTCAGACTCAGGTAAAAGCTCGGCGAGCGGGCAGCGTCGATCCGCGCCCACGCCCGCGGCCCGACGGCGACCATGGCCAGGCCCGGCGGTACGGCAAGGGCTTTCTGCGACGCCGTGACCACGATGTCGAAGCCCCACGCGTCCATCTCGAAGGCCGACGCGCCGAGGCCGCTCACCGAATCGACGACCACGAGCGCCGGATGGCCCGCGATCGCGGCCGCGAGCGCCGCCATGTCGTTCTGCACGCCGGTCGAGGTCTCATTATGGGTGAGCATGATGCCCGCGATCGAGTGGCCGGAATCGGCCCGCAGGCGCGCGGCGAGCGCCGCCGGATCCACGCCGTTGCCGAGGGGCGTTTCGAGCAGCTCGACCTCGAGGCCGTAGGTCGTCGCGATCTTCGCCAGCCGCTGGCCGAACACACCGACCGGGCATGCGAGCACCTTGTCCCCGGGCGAAAAGGCGCTGGCGACCGCCGCTTCGAGCCCGCCCGTTCCCGAGGAGCCGAGCACGACCACGTCATGCGCCGTCCCGAAGATCGGCTTCATCCCCTCCGCGACCCGCCCGATGAGGCCGGCGAATTCCGGGCCGCGGTGGTCGATCATGGGACCCGCCATCGCTTCGAGCACCGGCGGGGCGCAGGTCACGGGTCCGGGGATGAAGAGGAGTTGTTTGCGCATGATAACGACATCGTAGCACGGGGCCGCCGGCAGTCAAAACGGCAGGGCCCCGGCGGAACGAATCCGCATGGCTTCGCAGCATGAATCCAAAGGGGCGCGTCCGGTTGACGGCGTTCTCATCGGGCGGCGGTTGAGCTAGCAAAGTCGGTAGTGCCGACCTCGCGCAGGTCCTGCGCGGCTTACCCGTTCAAAGCGATCGGAACGTCCTCGTCGGGTTCGACGGAAATGACGATGCCGGAGTGTACCGCCTGCGCGACGATCTCGCACTCGTCCAGACGGTCGATTTCTTCACGCCCATCGTGGACGACCCGTTCGACTTCGGCCGCATCGCCGCCGCAAACGCGCTCTCCGACGTGTACGCGATGGGCGGCACGCCGCTAACCGCGCTGAACATCGCGGCCTTTCCGCTGGAAAAACTCGGCCCCGAAATTCTGCGCCGCATTCTCGAAGGCGGCGCGGCCATCGCGCGCGAGGCCGGCGTTGCGATCGTCGGCGGCCATACGATCGAAGACGACGAGCCGAAATACGGCATGGCGGTGACCGGCACGATCGATCCGCAGCGAATCGTGACCAACGCCGGCGCCCGCCCCGGCGATACGCTGGTCCTGACGAAGCCCATCGGCACGGGCATCCTTGCTTCGGCTCTGAAGAAAGACGCGATTAGCGAAACTCAAATGGCCGAAGCCGTGCGTTGGATGACGACCCTCAACGCGCACGCGGCGCGCGCGATGCTGGCGGCGGGGGCCAACGCCGCAACCGACGTCACGGGCTTCGGTCTGCTCGGTCACGCCCACGAGATCGCGCGCGCGAGCGGCGTACGTTTGCAGATCGTCGCAGCGCAGGTTCCCGTCTATCCGCTTGCGCGCGAGATGCTCGCGCTCGGAATCGCCCCCGGCGGTTCGCGCAAAAACGCCGACGAACACGCCGGCTTCACCGACTTCGCGCCCGGCGTTCCGTCGGAATACCGGCTCCTCTTTAGCGACGCGCAGACCAGCGGCGGCCTGCTGATCGCGGTGCCCCCGGAAGGTTTGCCGCTCTTACTCGAGAGCTTGCGCGAGCCGGACGCCCTCGCGGCCGTCGTCGGAAACGTCGTCGCGGGTTCGGGACTCGCCGTTTTTTCGTAAAGTCCGCGCGGCCGCATGCCTTGACAGCCGGTAACGTGTTCATGTATATAACGATTAGGTTATGAAACTAGGTAGTTATGGAACGAACGTTCCCGAGCGCCTAAACGCCACGTTTATGGCGCTCGCGGACCCCACGCGGCGGGCAATTTTGGCTCGGCTTGCCGAGAGTGAACTATCGGTGACGGAGCTGGCCGCTCCGTTCGCGATGAGTCAGCCGGCGATCTCCAAGCATCTCAAAGTGCTCGAGCTCGCGGGCCTTGTCTCGCGCAGACAGGATGCGCAGCGGCGTCCGTGCCGGATTGAGGCGGCGCCGCTGGCAGAAGTGACGGGCTGGCTCGAAAGCTACCGACGGCTGTGGGAAGGCCATTTCCAGCGACTCGATGCCGTGCTCGATGAGTTGAAAATCGATGCAACCGGACCGAAGCACACCAAGCGACGGAGGGAATAGCAATGAAAACTCGGGGCGTCCGACCACCAACTAAAAGTAACAACGCCGACCGATCGTGAGATCGTCATGACGCGCGTCTTTGACGCATCGCGAGAACTCGTATTCGACGCGTTTACGAAGCCCGAAATCGTGAAACGGTGGCTGCTCGGGCCGGAAGGCTGGTCGCTGGCGGTCTGCGACATCGATCTAAGAGTCGGCGGCGCATTCCGATACGTCTGGCGCAACGGCGCGGATGGGCAAGAGCTCGTCGTGAGCGGCGTCTACACCGAAATCACGCGACCCGAGCGCGTCGCCCATACCGAGAAATTCGACGATCCGGCGTATCCGGGCGAATCGCTCGAGACGTGGACCTTTGACGAGCGGGACGGTTTAACCACGTTCACGATGACGTTATTGTATGATTCCGTGGAAGCGTGCAACATCGCTCGCGAATCCGGCATGGAGCAAGGTACTGCGGCATGCTACGATCGCTTAGCCGCCCTCTTGGCGTAACATCGCCAACACAAATCGCGGCGGGCAAATCCGCCAACTAATCTGGATCCACCGCATCGATAGCGAGCCGTTCGCCTTCGCAGGGCTCTGGGATCGCTGGCGCGCGCGACGGCCGGCGGAAGCATCGTCGCCTACGGCACGAAACGCCAGATCTCACCGTCGAGGTCGCTCAGCCAAAACGCTCCCTCGGGGCCGAGCACGATGCCGTTAAATGCTGAATTCGGCGGCGACGTATACGTCGTAAACGTGCCCGCGGGCGTGATTCGTCCAATTCCGAGGCCCTCGCTCTCGATAAACCATAGCGCACCGTCATTGCCCGCGGTCATGCTCCCCACGGTCTCCCCGTAAACACCGGGCGCGATGGCGGGCGAAAATTCGTCTATCGACCCGCCCGTTGTAATGCGCCCAAGGCGCGGTGCCGTTTGCTCGTTGAACCACAGCGCCCCATCCGGCCCCTTCACGATCGCTCCCGGCGCGGCGCCGCCTTTGGGTAGCGGAAAGATCTGGACCGCGCCGGCCGTGGTCATGCGCCCGATCGCGTCGCCCGTGACCGGATTCGACGATCCGACTAAACCGTCGTACATGGTAAACCAGAGCGCGCCGTCGGGTCCGGCCGTGATGCCGTCCGCAGCGTCGGCCGTCGTCGCGACCGGAAAGACCGTCAGCGCACCGGCCGTACTGAGACGGCCGATTGCGATGCCGCCGGCCGGCGTCGAGAGCGTCAACCAGATCGCTCCGTCCGGACCGCTCGAAATTGCGTGGGCGACCACGCCGCCCGGCAGAACGACAGAGGACAGTATACCGGCCGAACTGAGATGCCCGATGAGGCTGTTGACGCCGGTCTGCGTAAACCAGAGGGAGCCGTCATTACTTACCGCTAGCGCGCCCGGCTCTTCACCGGACGCCAGAGTATACGTCGAAACGACCCCGGCGGCCGTCAACCGGCCGACCTCTGCGAAGAGTTCCCGAACTGCCCCAAACCAGATCGTGTTGTTTGTACCGACGGCGATTCCGAATACCTGGGGCGGCTCGAAGCCGTTTGCGATCGGGAACGATGTGAACGTCGGGCCAGCGGCCGGCGGCCCCGAGCCCCCGCCGCCGCACGCGGTGAGCGTCGAGGCGAGCGTAACTGCAAATGTCATGATGTTAAGCAGAGGATGCCGCATTACGTTTACCCGTGATTCGGTACGTGGCAGGCCAGGACGCGCCCGATGCGTTGCCGCGACTGTAGTGTGTTACGCGCCGTGCGCCTATCGCGGTAAACTCGCGCAAGCGTAGCACGCTGTGGTAAACAGGCGGTTAACGCCGTCAGACACGATGTCATGCGTGTTCGAATCGGCGGCGACCCCGAGGCCATCGCCGCACGCGCCCGGCCACCTTAGCCTGACGCGAAGGCCGCTCGCTCGCTTATGCGAAGAACCCTGAATGTCGTCACGCCAAAAGCGTGATGTTTTACTAAAACCAATTCGCGGTGCGATCTGAGCTTGACCCGGTTTCCCGAACTCTTTACGGCTCCGGGAGGCCGGCGAATTCCCGCCCGCGGTGGCCGCTCCATAGACCTGCCATCGTTTCGAGCACCGGCGCAGCGCAGGCGTGTTCCCAAAATTAAAGCACGCAAGCGTAGAGATACAAGGGCTGCACGACCCTTACCGCGATTCTCCGGCCTTCATAGACGGCGAAGGTTTTCCGAGCGGGTAGGACCGCGGACCCCTTCGCCGCGACGAGTCGATAGAGCGCCGGTGAAACGCCGTAGCGGACGACATGCACGTGACCAAAGAACCGATCGAGCGCCGGCGGCGGCTTCGTTGCCCCGTCGCCATAGTAGAGAACTTTACCCGGGCAATCACTGCCCTCTAACGACTTCGCGGTCGCAAGCGGTACCCCGGACTCGACCATTTCGGAGAACCCGAGCACTCCCCCGCCTTGAATGAGAATCTTCCAAGAGCCGGTCGCTTTCGATAACATGTAAGCCATCGAACCGTCGCCTTTAACGCCTAGCCCAACGCTCACCCAAGCGTACGGATAGTTCTCAATGAAGATCAATGAAGCGAATACCCCAGCGTTTGTGGGACCTTGCGCGTTTTCGACCGCCGTGATATACGCCTGAACGTCGCGCTGATCGTTCGCGCGAGCAATCGCACACGAATAGATTGAAGTACAAAGAAAGAGCAGCACCGCAGCGAGGAACCGGGTATTCGCGAAACGGTAACGCTTCGGCGAAGCGAAGGCGCCGATTGCGCCGAGACAGGTCGAGGCGGGAACGCCGCGAGCTGGGTGGCCGCGGGGCCTACAAATCGCAGTAAATCTCGATCGGGTAACCGTCGGGGTCCGCGATGCGGCCGACGTAGACGCCGTTCGCTGCTTTTGGGGCGTTCACGACCGCTACGTCCGCCGTGGCAAAGCGAGCAAACCAATCGTCGACATCGCCGGAGCCCGCGACCCGAAATCCGAAGTGGAACGTTCCGGCGACGGACGGTTCGCCGGCATTGAGGACCATGAGAAACCCCGGTTTGCGCACGACGAGCGACGTGTCGCGCCGGTCGACGGGTAGCCCAAGCACGTCGCGGTAAAAGCGCTCGGAGCGATCGAGATCGCGAACGTCGAGGTGGAGGTGCGTAAGGTCGAGTTCGGCCGGACGGGTCACCATTGGGCGCCGTTCCACAAACCGCGAAAGGCCGCCTACGCCGCCACGCTCACCGTTCCAAATTCGACGCATCGTACCAACGCGTCTTGACGGGGCACGCAGCGATGACGTCAGCACAGCTTCACGCGCGCCCGGTACGACAAGGTCGTGTTTCCACTTGACGGAACGCGAATCGTCCACGTGCTCGTCGAGCTCGACGACTTCACGTGCGGGAAATTCTCGGTGAGAATGGACCACTGGCCCGGTAGCGGCTCCACGACGTCAACGTCTTGCGCCGCGTCCTTCGCGTTCGCAAGCCGCACCGCGTACGCGCTCTCGAACGTGCACGTTCCGAGGGCCTTGAAATCGGTTTGCTTCTTCGCAACCGTCACGTCGAACGAGTCGCCCAGGTGCAGGCGAACGTCCTCGTTCTTCGGCGTGTGGTCGATGCGGTCGGCGCCGAGGAATTGCGACGTGCCGTGCGAGTCGTTCTTGTAAAGACGAACGAGGCCGCCGGGGAGCGGGATGCCGAGATCCCCGCCCTTATTCGTGAACGTGATGTAGACGCCGACGGGCAGTTTGGAGCCGAGGTCACCGCTTTCATTCGAATAATAGGAGTCGGCGCCGCGCACTTCGAGCGTCTTTCGAATCGGAACGCCGTGCGCCGCGAGGAGCGCGACTTGCTTGGTCTGCGCGTTCGCGATCGTCGTCGGGTTGCCGAGCGTGTAGAGATGGTATTCGAAGTAATTCTCTTGCATCACATTCGGTGCGGCGGCCTTCGCGGCCATCAGCCGAAGCTGCGGCGCTTCCGGCGCTTGCCCCGAATTGACGTTTCCCGCCACGAGCTGAACGTGGGCGTTGGCAAACGTGGTTCCCGTCGTGTTCGAAAGGGTCACGAGACCGTTCAACTCCATCGACTCGTCGTTCGGCGAGACGACGCCCACATAATCGGCATGCCAATCGAGGCCCCCGGTGAGATAGCTGAGATCGAGATCTTGCACGCCGGCTCTCGCACTCGCCAGATCGAGAACGAGCGTCGGCCGGTCGCGCAAATTTGCCGGAATGCTCGGATAGGCGATGTGGCTATCGACGAGCGACGTCTCCACCCGGTCCGCATAGCGCAGGACGACGCCGTCGGTATCGGCCAGGAGCGTCGCGCTTTCCGTTGCGGGTTCGCCCGGTCGGGGCTTATCGTGAACGACCGTCACCTGTTTGCCCACGTACTTGTCGAGCAGCGTCGACGGTTTGAGGAGATCGAAGTCGAAGTTCTGTTCGACGACCGATACGGCGCCCGGCGTCGTGAGATCTTCGAGAATCGCGGACGTCGCATCGATGTTTGCGCTCACGTCGCGCCAAGCGACCGAGGTCGTGCCGCGGTCGAGCGAGACGCGGCGCCGGTCGTGAACGAGCGCCATCGACCCGTTATAGATCGTCACGTTGACGCGCTCTTGATCCGCAAGCGTCGACGTCCGCTCAAGCGGCTCGGCTCCGCCCGGCGCAGCAGCGGCCGGCACCAGAGCGAACGCGAGTAAGGCGCAGGCGGCCGCTGCCGCCGCCGAATCAGAAACCAGACCGCACTTCATGAAGGCCGCGCTTCTCAGCGGGCCCGCACGCGACCTAGGCCCTCAACGGGGCAACGCTTCGCGCACTAGGCGGCGGCCGGAGCTCGCTTCGCGCGGCCGAGCATCATCGCCGCGACCCCGAGCACGATAATCGCGGCACCGAACGCCAGGTGAAGATCGAAACGTTCGTGCAAGAGCAGCACGCCAATCGCAATCGAAACGATCGGATTCACGTACGAATAGGTGGAGGCGAGCGTCGTCGGAACGTTATTCATGAGCCAGAGAAACGCGCTGAATCCGACGATGCTGCCGAAGAGCACGAGGTAGACGAGCGCGCCGAGCGACGCCGGCGTGAATTGCGCGAGCAGCAGGCGCTCTCCCGAGACAACCGACATCGCCGCGAGAACGACGGCCGCGACGAGCATCTGCATCGCGCTCATCTGCACGAGGTCGCTCGCTGCGAGGCGCCGCTGAACGATCGCGCCGAAGGCCCAAGCGAGCGACGATAAGACGCCGAACAGCGTCGGCACGAGCGGCAATTCTTGCCCGCCGCTCGGCGAATAGAGATAGATCATGCCGGCGAGTCCCACGGCGATGCCGAACGCGGCGAGCCGCGAGAGCCGCTCGCGGTAGAAAGCGAAACCGAAAACCGCCATCCAGAGCGGCGCGAGCGCGAAAAAGAGCGAGCCGATTCCGCTTGGCACGTACTGCTCGACCCAGGCGAAGAGCCCGTTGCCGCCGACTAGGAGTGCGATCCCCGTGACGGCGGCGCCGCGCCATTCGCGCGCGTTCGGCAGCGGCGTGCCGCGGAAGCGAGCGTACGTCCACAGCATCGCACCCGCAAGTGCGAAGCGGATCGCGACCATCGCAAACGGCGGCAGCGTTGCGACGGCCACGCGAATCGCCGGTGCCGTGGAGCCCCAGAGGACGTAAACGAGGACCAGCGCGACGACGACCGCGGCCGTGCTCGGCGTCGCGGAACGAACAAAAGCCCGGCTCGGCGCCGGGCTTTCGTCGGAGTCGACCCGGCGCGATGCCGGATCTTGCGACGTTCGAATCAACGCTTGCGCGTCGAGACCGCGCTCGTCCGGCGTCCCGGTGCGCGCTTGCGTTCGGCGGGGGGCGCAGGCGCAACCGGCCGTTTCGCCGAGCGGCGCATCGGCACGACCACGCCGTCCTTGCGCGGATTTTCTTCGCCGAGCATCACGGGCGTGATGATCCGCTTGCCGAAGGCCTGCTCGAAGACTTCGGAGATCTCGTCGACCGGCACGAAGGTCATCGTATCGCGGACTTCCTTGGGCACGTCGTCGAGATCGACCTCATTGCGTTTGGGCAGCACGATCTTGTTGATGCCGGCGCGCTTGGCTCCGAGAACCTTCTCTTTGAGACCGCCGATCGGCAACACTTGCCCGGTCAACGTGATTTCGCCCGTCATCGCAAGGTTCGAATCGACCTTCGTGTTCGTCAACAGCGACGCGATCGACGTGGCGAGCGAAATGCCCGCGGAGGGCCCGTCCTTGGGCGTCGCTCCGGCCGGCACGTGGATGTGCAGGTCGTGCTTCGAAAAGTAATCGTCTTGCAACCCGAGTTCGCCCGAACGCGAACGCAAAAACGACACCGCGGCCTGCGCCGACTCTTTCATCACGTCCCCGAGTTGGCCCGTGAGCACGAGCTTGCCCGTGCCCGGCATGACCGTCGTCTCGATAAACATGATGTCGCCGCCGACCGGCGTCCAGGCGAGGCCCGTCGTGACGCCGACGCTCGCCGTACGCTTTTTCACTTCGTTGTAGTAGCGCGGCCGCGAAAGGTATTCGCTGAGGTTTTCCGGCTTGACGCGCGCTTTGAAACGCGGTTCTTCCGCGATCCGGCGCGCCACCTTGCGGAAGACGGTTCCGATCTCGCGTTCGAGGTTGCGGACGCCGGCCTCTCGCGTGTAGTCGTTGATGACCGCCCGCACTGCCGGGTCGTTGATCTGGACCTGCGATTCACGCAAGCCGTTCGCTTCGCGCTGTTTCTTCACGAGATAGCGCTTGGCGATCTGCAACTTCTCAAACTCCGTGTAGCCGGAGAGTTGGATGATCTCCATCCGGTCGCGCAGCGGACCGCTGATCGTCGAAAGATCGTTCGCGGTGCAGACGAAGAGCACTTGCGAGAGATCGAAGGGCAAGTCGAGATAGTGGTCGCGGAACGAGTTGTTTTGCGCCGGATCGAGCACTTCGAGCAAGGCCGACTGCGGGTCGCCGCGATAGTCCGAGCCGACCTTGTCGATCTCGTCGATCATCATGACGGGATTGCGCGTGCCGGCATCCCGGAGCGCGCGCACGATCGTGCCCGGCATCGCGCCGATGTAGGTGCGGCGATGCCCGCGGATCTCGGCCTC